>JAEEGL015021515.1_pt1 | contig 10581 bp, 6 predicted proteins | sample 9134231 | NCBI WGS metagenome assembly JAEEGL01 (sample SAMN16246548, study PRJNA631951) | gut metagenome | biome: gut microbiome; feature: rumen; material: fiber-attached | host: Bos | place: Iran: Karaj | collected 2018-10
CTGATAGTCGATCTGCCGGAACTGCTCCTGATTCGTCACGACCGCTTCCACGGTATAGGAATTGCGGTTGGAATACAGGATCATCGGGCTGCCGGTCACGCCGCGCAGTGCAACGACGGGCTCCGCAACATCGTTGTTGGTATAGGCTTTCAGATCCCCGCTCATCAGGGACTTTGCATTGCCGTTCACGGTTTCAATGCAGTACAGATATTCCTGACCGGCAGTCAGCCCGATCTCACTTCCGTCTGCATTCTTTCCGGTATCGGTAAAGCGGTAGGTATATGTGCCGTTTTCATTTTCCGTACCGGCCTCAGCATCGACCGAAGCGATCAGCTTTTCGATTCTCTGATTCTGAAAAACGGTAACACGGTAAAGATTGAATGCCGTTGCGCCGAGCGGATTCCGGAAATCCCATTCCAGACCGATCCGGTCCTTTGCGGTATTGCGGTAATCCTGCGCGAACTCGTCCGGAAGCAGCGGCGGCTGCTGTAAGCTCTTTGCATCCACGATGTAATCAACGATCGGGAACTTGATCAGATTGCCTTCTGCATCCGTGTATTTCCCTTCATGCATGAACAGCTGCCATGTCATCCCAAAACCCTTGCCCTTTGCACTTTCCGGCAGATTGGACAGCGAACCGGAATAGGTGTTGCCGACTGACGTCGTTCTGACCTTCGCAGCCGAGTCGTCATAGCTTGCAGTCACACCGGCTTTGATACCGAATGCGCCGCCGCCGACCTTGCCCTCAATGCTGTATCCGGTTTCATAGGTATAGGAGGACTGCTCAACAATTTCAATTTCGCTTTCAATTTCCTGATCGCCATACGAAAGCGTCGTTGTTTCGTCATCCACGATGCTGTTGACATAACCGGCGGCATCATCCGGATAGGTGGACGGATCGCCCAGCGTATGCTGCATCACGGTTTCGTTGATCTGCGGCAGGAAGGAATACTGATCTGCAACCAGCTGATAGGTTTCCATCGGAACGACCTGTGTGCTGGGTTTTCTCGGAATATGCACGACCTGATAGAAGGTCTTTCCGTCTGCATAGACCTTATAGCGGTAGCATTCGACAGGGATCGCATACAGCACGACCGCATCCTGTCCGAGCGAGGTCGAAAAGCCCTTGGTAAAGGTGATCTCAGACGCCTCTGAATATTCCTCTGTCAGTGAGGTCGTTCCGCAGATCTCGACCTCAATGCTTGCGACCGGCACGCCTGCAACACTGATGTCCTCCTCAACAGAAATGTACGCACCGGCGCTGATCGTCGTGGAAGTGGAATCTTCCTGTCCGGAGCCGGTGGAGTGCGAAAATCCCGTGGAACCGGAGCACTGATCCTTCAGATCCTTGAAATACGGCGGGGAAGCCAGCACTGCAAGCACCTGCGGATCGGTGTATTCAACCCAGTGCTCGCCCAGGTAATTCATCACGTTTGTGTCTTTATCCGTGTTGACAACGGCATAGCAATACGGGCTGGATCTCTCTGAGCAGGAGGTCGGCAGCAGCTGAAGGCCGTTGTCCTTGCCGGTGCTGTATACGCCAACCATATGGCTTCTGCCGGACTGTCCCGTGACAAAAACCTTGTAGGCGTTGCCCTGATTATGGGTTCCGTCCGCATTCAGGGTAACCGGCTGGAAATCATAGTACAGCTTCAGATATTGATAGGTGGTATAAAAGCCTGTTGTATAAGCCCATTTCGCATTGCTCCATTCCTTTGCAAAAGGTACAGTCGTATCATTATACAAAGAATGCTCAACCAGCCTGCCGCCGGAAATGCTGTAAGACTTCTGCATATACGGCGAAAGCAGGGTATCGTTCATGAAATGCAGCTCTGAGGAGAACGGAAGGTATCCTGTGATCTCATTTTCGTAATCCTTGAGCACGTCCCACAAGTCATATCTCGGCATCAGTGCGCTTGCAGAACCGAACGAACCGATAACCGAACACGGCTGTGCAATGCTCACAGCCTGGGATTCGATCGACCGGAACTCGCCTTTTGCATAATAGAATACGGAAAGCGTGCCGCTGACGGCAAACGCATTCGATTTCGCGTTCTTTCCGAGGACCGCAATGTATTTTGCATGGGATTTGTCCGGCTGATCCTTCTGTGCGGCTGTGTTGAAGATGACAACACTCGGATCATAGACGGTGCCCTTGGTATCCAGCTGCTGTGTCACAAAATCCGCACCGTTTTTCTGACCGAGGTACATGGTGACAGAGGAACCGTGTCCGATCACCAGATCATCCGTTCCGTCATTATTCACGTCGCCCGCGGCCAGCGAAACCGGATCATCCTTGTATTTCGGATCCAGCGGGATCTCTTTCACGGACCACTGCTCAATGTCATAGACGTCCTCGATCGTGTAGGTTTCATCCGATCCCGTTTTTTTCGCACCGATCATCGGCGGTGAAAAGACCAGAACCTTTGGGTTTTCGGAATGCGGCGCATAAACAGCGATCTGATCCGTGCCGTTGCAGTTGAAATCACCGGTCACGATCTGAAGCGACGTGATCCCCTGGATGTAGTACGCATCTTCTGCCGTAAACATTGTATTTTCGGCAAATTCTTCCGCTGCTTTCTTGTTGCGGTAATCACCGATTTTCTTCGCGGTGCCTTTGTACTGATAATGCGGATCGCAGATGCTCAGCTTGAAATCTTCCTTGTCATAAGCGACCATCGCATACTGTGATTTCAGCCCGCTGCTGTTGCCGTCAAAGTTTCCGCCGGCAGTTTTATTGATGGAAGACTGATTCTGTAAGCTGTTGCTTCCGCTGTGCGTTTCGCCCTGGAATTTGACCGGGCTGTAAACAGCTGCATCCATATGCAGATAGATATTGGATACGGATGCCGTTCCGCCGAGCAGATTCTTGCCGGAAACAGCCCCGCCGGAATTACTGTTGAGGTAGATATTGGTAACTGCCTGTGTAAAATCATTGTTGGTCTTGGTTTTTGAGAATTCCTTGCCTGCGATCCGCCCTGTGGTATAGTACATATACAGGTTATCGCCCGCGCTGACGCCGGCATTCAGGTTGCCGTTCGTATCCTTGAAATTGTCCCAGCCGCCGTCCCTGCTGTAATCCACCAGATAATATGTACGGCCGTCTTCCGTATATGTTGACGGTGCTGTATTATCGCTTCCTCTGTCCACGATAATAATATCCGTGATCGCATCTGCAATGTCTTTGGATGTCTTATAGCCGAGATAAATATGCGGCGCCCAGATCGGTGTGCCCTCGTTGATATCACCGTCCAGCACTTTAAATTCATCATCTATCAGATCATCCTTATCTGTTGCAAGTGCAAGCTCAGAGATATAGGTTTCATTTGTCTGTGTGCCGTCGGTCCGCAGCGTGGTATTCTCCAGAGAGATTACATTCTGCTTCTCGTCCGAGAACAGTCCGGCCGGAATTTTTTGTCCGACTGTCCCTGCATTTTCACCGATGATCCTGTTGTCCGGTCTGCCCATCACAGCGACCATGAGTTCATCTGCGCCGGAGAACGCAACCGAGGTTTTGCCGAACGGATTCTTTTCTTCATCCTCCGCATCAAATCCGGCCGGATCGTCGTGCGGCATATGCAGCTCGGCAAACGCCTGTGCCTGCACATCATCCGGATCTATGGTTTCTTCCTCCGCGGCTGCATCTGCGGGCGCACCCGCTGCCGATGCAGTGTTCTGCCATGCAGCAGCCGGCAGAACGGTCGATACTGCTGCGAATGACAGTGTCAGGCTGAGCAGCCTTTTCCAGATACTTCGTGCTTCCTTCATTGTAAAGATCCTCCATCCATCAAGTCTGTTTTTCTCTGATCAAAATCGAACGGTTTTCAGACCGTTTTCCATACGCCCGGCATATCTGATTTCGCCGCAGCTGCCGGACGCACACATTCCGCCTCCTTTCTTCCATTGATTCCTGAACAAATTGTAAGTGTAAGAAACACTTCATATACTTAGATACCTGAAAACCGAGTATTCCTATCACAAATCAAAAAATTTCTCGCTTCGCGGACGCGCGGGAACAAACTCCGATATATGAAAAAAAAGTAAAAGGGACGCCCCGGAAGAAGGCGTCCCCTCAGTTTGTAGAAAATGGTATCCGCTTCGCGGATGCTATTGAAGAATGGGGACTTCTATCGCAAGTCCCCAAGCCCTCCAAGCTCTTGAACGCAGGAGAGTTTCGCCCGTTGCGACGGGCGACGAGGGCTCTGCCCTCGAGCTTTTTGAAAAAAGCTCGACCAAAAACTTTTATTTTGGAGGTTCCGCAAGTTTATCGACAGTCTGAGACGCCCTCGGATCACTCTGAGGGCGTCATGAATTCTATCAGGATGATCGCAGCTGCCGGACGATCCTACTCTGTTTTGGTGATTACTTCAAATGTTTGGTTGTATTCCTTCGCGTAGCTTTCCGCCGTTGAGCCTGCATAGCCGCGTATTACAAAGCCTGAAATCGGGATAAGAGTTTTTTTCTCAAGAATGCAGTTTTCATTCAGTACCGTGATCGTGGATAGATCCTCATTGCCGCAGAATGCACCCGCATCAATACTGGTAACATTTTCCGGGACTGTGATGTCACGCAACCTGTCACAGCCGTAGAATGTTTTTTCTTCGATCGTTGTGACACCCTTGGAAATCGTGACATCTGTCAAACTTGAGCAGTAAGAAAAAGCTGATTTACCTATGCTGGCAACATGATCCGGAATTTTGACAGAGGTGAGTGCTTCACAGTTGCTGAATGCAAAATCGCCAATACTTGTGACGCTGTCCGGTATCACATATTCAGTATCTTGTTTGCCTTCAGGATAACAGATCAGTTGTGTCTGATTCTTTGAAAACAACACGCCGTCTTTGACGCTGAAATACTGATTATCTGCACTGACGTTGAAATGTGTCAGTGTGACACAGCCTGAAAACGCTTCCTGACCGATACTCGAAACGCTGGCAGGGATCGTGATGGAGGTCAGCGCATCACAATAGGAAAATGCGCTTTTTCCGATACTGATAACACTATCCGGAATTGTAACGGAGGTTAGTGCACAGGTTGAAAATGCAGAATCGCCAATACCAGTAACACCGTCAGGAATCATGACGGAGGTCAGCGCATCGCAATAGGCAAATGCGCTTTCGCCGATGCTGGTGACACGATCGGGAATTGTGACAGCATTCAAACTTCTGCAGTAGGAAAATGTGTACACATCAATACAGGTGACACTGTCCGGAATCGTAACAGAGTTCAGCGATTCACAGCCGTAAAATGCGAATTCACCAATGCTTGTGACGCTGTCCGGAATTGTGACAGACTTAAGCGAATTGCAGCAGCTAAATGCAGATTCACCAATGCTTGTGACACTGTCCGGAATTGTGACAGACGTCAGCCCAATGCAGCCTGTAAAAGCATGTTCCCCAATGCTGGTAACGCGATCGGGTATTGTGACTGAGTTCAGCAATTCACAGTTTCTAAAAGCAAAATCGCCAATTCTCATGACATGATCCGGGATTATAAATTCAGTATTTGGGCTTGCTGCCGGAAAACATACGATTTCTGTCTGATCCTTTGAAAACAAAATTCCGTCTTCGGAACAGAAATTGGAATTTCCGTCGTTGACGTTGATCTGTTTCAGTTCGGAACAACCATAGAAAGCAGTACTGTCAATACTCGACACGCCATTCGGGATCGTAATGGAGGTCAGATCAGTGCAGTAGCTAAAAGCAAAGCCGCCAACACTTGTCAGACTGTCCGGCATTGTAACGGATGCCAAAGCGTCACAGCAGGAAAATGCTCCATCGGCAATACTGGTGACCCCATTCTCAATCACCACGTTTTTGATCTTTGATGCCTGCGAAGACCACGGAGGAAGGCCGTCATTTGTCTGCCCCCTGACTGTCATCTCGCCCGTGCCGGAAATCGTCAGCGTACCATTCTTATCGAGCTTCCATTTAACATCCTCCCCGCAGGAATGGGATGTGCAAGAACACAAGCCGATTGCACATGCAGCCACAACTGCACAAAGCAGAATACGATGCTTCATTTGTTTACCTCCTTGTCATTGCCGCCTTGTCGTCAGTCATGGTGTATTCAGCTTCCGGAATATCAACAGCATTGTCCCTGTTCATTCCGGGATTCTGTTCAGTATATCTTAAAGTATAGCAGGTTTGACGGACATTTGCAATGTGCAGCAAAACCAGCTACCCTGTTTATTTGAAAGGAATTCATGTTTTCCTCTTGATTCCTTTCATTTTCTTTCATTTCCAAACTTTCACGCAACCGCAGTGGAACAGCACGATTTGCCTGTAAATACGTACAATACATGCTGCTTGGCAATAATCAGCAAAATCAGAACACACAGACCGCAGAACAGGGAAGCGCCCCTGTCAGCGATACTGAACATCATGCTGAAACAGAATTCATTACTACAGAATAAGAGACCGAAACAACCGTAACGCAAACGGAATCGGTAACAACCGCAGTTACGGAAACCGAAACAGAAACCATAACAGTGACAACCAGCGGGATTGATGCGGATTTTTACCGGAGTTATTATCCGGGGATCAACGAATTTGTTTTCAACGGTATTGTTGTAACTAAAAATGAAGATTTGAATTTGCGTGCACTTCCGACCGCGGATTGCATTGGCTGCGTTGGGTATCACCGCCGGGATTTATTACGCCCAAACACATCCGAAGGACGCTGTGGAACATACGATGTCTTTGGAAACAACAGTTGTTGCGCAGTCAGTCACAACCGCAACCGAACAAGCGACAACGGAGCCGGAAACAACGATAACATCATCAGCAGAAACTGTTCCGGAAGCGACCGAGTCCATAGCTGCGGAAACAACCGCAGCCGAAGAAGCACCTGACGAATCGCAGGAGGAAGCACCAGCGGAAGAAGAACCGCAGCCGGCAGAAACCCCGCAGAATCTGCCGTATATCAGCAGTGCAAGAATCGTCGGCGAATATAACGATTTCGGTGCAGGATATATGTTCCGGCTGGATCTTGATGGATATTACTCCTATTGGATTGCTGAAGTAAAAGAAGTTGCGACTTACGGCGAAGTCTATACAAGAAGAACATACAGTTATGATCTTACCGATGACAATCCTTATATATGCGGCAGCAGTGTCATCAAGGATCTGATTGCTGTGATTACGCCGTATGACGCAAACGGTGTTCCCGGAACGCCTTACTCAGTGAAATGGACTGAACGGGATATCGAGTTTCACCCATCTCTCTGTAGGTATTTATTTACGGGTTATGTTAACCTGGAAACTGCTACCTTGAATCTGCGCAGTCATCCATCAACGGATTCTGTTGTTTTTGCGCAGATTCCAGCGAAAACACAGCTTGACATCTATTCTTCGTATTCAAACGGATGGTATATCGTGAATTATAACGGCATCTGGGGATATGTCAGTGCGGATTATATCGGCAGGACGTGACACAACACAGAATCAGCGGCATAAAATATCTGCATAGTATGGGATAGTCAGTTCATCTTCAACGAAACGGAGCAAAGAGATGAAACGATTATTGTCGGCACTCACTGCAGCAGCCTTGTGCTTCACGAATTTATATCTTTTCGAGCCACTGTCCAGCGTTCATGCTGCGGAAGAAGCATCATCTGTGGTCTATTTACAGTCCGTCACTGTATGCAAACACACAGTACGGATATTATTATTGTGATAATGAATCGCAAATGCTGTTCTTCAAATATAACGGAAACCAATTCGTACTGGAATCTATCTTACAGAAATGGAATACGACTACAGATATAATGGCTATTCAACCACAAAAACCAATTATGAACAGCAGCTTAAAAAGTACCAATCAGTCATCAATACCGGTTCTAAGGTGAAGTATCCGTATGATATTTTCGATATTATACCGGTTTTGAACTATTATAAAGCTGAACAGCCTGTTGTAACTACAACAGCACAAACAACAGCCGCAACAACGCTAACGACAACAACAACACAGCCTGTTACAATAGTTTCAACACCTCCCGTGACAGATTATGCTCGCGGTGATATGACCGGCGACGGTGAAGTCAGTGTCGATGATGCTCAGCTGACGCTCAAGGCTTATACCAAGCGCATTGCAGGAAATATACACGAGAAAAAGCACTGTTCCAAGCGCAGAGAAGCTCATTGTCTGCGGCCGTGTCTAAGTACAGTTGAGATTTCTACGCATTTATGTTATTTTTGATTTTCTCTTTTTGAGCTTTCGGCTGGTGTGCGAAGCTCCTTTTTATCCTGCAATTACAAGTTTGTAATTCTGCACACAACTTGCAGGAATTATGCTATAATGCGATTGTAAACAACCGGTGAGCCCACCGGAAATCCGAAAACATTCAAATGAAAAAGGAGTAATGATTATGAAAACGACTATGATCGCACTTGCAGCACTGAGCACTCTGCTCTGCACAGCCCTGACCGGATGCACCGTTCACATTTCTGAGGAAGACGTATCCAAAGCTGCTGATCTCGCAGCTTCCGTGCTCGATGACACGGATATTTCCGTCAACGGTCAGAAGGTTGATGTTTCCGTTGATTCCAACGGTGATATCAATGTCAGCATTGCACAGACCGAAGCCAACCAGTCCGCAGCAGTGACCGAGGCACCGGCTGCACAAATGACCGAAGCTGCTCCGGCAGGTCTGAGCGAAGCAGAAATGAAGAACATCTCCAAGCAGCTGATTCAGGAATATGTGCACATTTACGACGGGCTGGGTTCCGGCAGTGCGAAAGTCGATGAAACGCAGCTCAGTGAAGTCAGAGCGCAGTGGCCGTATCTGATGGTTATTGATCCGGAGCTGCAAAGCATTGCGGATGTTGAACAGGTCCTTGCAAAAACGCTGACCGGTGCGGAGTATGCAGCAATGCATGCGTTGATTTTAGAGGGCGATATGCCGCTCTTTCTTCCCATCGACGACGATCTTTATGTCAGACAGGCGGGCAGAGGCGGTGCATATTCCGATGCATGGGACTGGGACGGCCTCAAGTTTACGAATGTAACCGCAGAAGGCTTCACAGTGACCGGACAGTATGTTCATATGGGTGTTGCGCCGATTACGCAGTCCTTCGACGTCATTAACACGCCGGAAGGCTATCGCATCTGCAAGGCCGGTGAGATTCACTGCGAGTAATTCCCTGTCGCTGAACGGTAATACAGGATAAACAGCAAAAGCACCGCCCGTTATGGACGGTGCTTTCTTCATATGTGTCAGGCTAGGTGCGCTTTCAGATTCCTATTTGCACGGAATAAGTCAAAACCGCCAATGCCGTTTGAAAAGAGCTCAGACAATGCTCTTTTTACTGCACACGAAATCGCACATGGTTCAAAAATATTGCAGCGAAAAGCACGCATTTATTGTGCTTTTATATAAAACTAGAGAGCTTTCAAATTGATCTCTTTCCGAATACGGAAATTCGTTTCAAATATCGGAAAATAAAAGTATGGCAAATCAGGAAATACAAGAGAGCGAAATGCCCGGCAACCGCAGGGCATTCGATGTTCATGCTATGCATGCAAATGAATCTTATATCTGATTCAGTTATTTGCTGCGATTTTTATTAAATCAATAATCTCAGCAGGCTTTAACAACTTGCCCGATGAAACGAGTTTCTCATTGATCACAAGCGCAGGCATTGACATTGCGCCGTACTCCATGATCTTCTGCAAGTCGGTGACATATTCGACCTTGATGCCCATGCCCTCAACGGCCTTGACCGTGTTGTCATACAGCTGATGACAGGCTTTGCAGCCGGAACCGAGCACCTTGATGCTGCGGATGCCGTCAGCAGTTTTGCTGCGGGCGGGAGATCCTGCTTTCTTCTCTTCCTTTTTCTTACCAAACAATCCCATAGTTGTTCCTCCTAAAGAATGTAATTCTGAATGAGATTGAAGAAATACCCCACAAGGATAATTCCGATCGTACAGATTGCAATGAAAATGCCGAGCAGCTTCGGCTTGATCGCTTTTTTCAGCATGATCATCGACGGGAGCGACAGCGTGATCACGCCCATCATAAAGGCAAGGACAACGCCGAGTTTTGCGCCTTTTGCGACCAGCGCTTCTGCAATCGGAATACAGCCGAAAATATCTGCATACATCGGGATGCCGCAGATCGCGGCGAGAATCACGCCAAATGGATTTCCCGTACCGAGCACTCTGACGATCCATTCTTTCGGGATCCAGTTGTGAATTACAGCGCCGATGCCCACGCCGACAATGACATAAGGCAAGACCTTTTTTGCCGTTCCCGCAACCTGCTCCCATGCGTATTTCAGACGGTCGCGCTTTGTCAGCTCATTCTGCGGGGTATCCATGCTCCTGCCGTTGCGAATAAATTCCTCCACCTGATCTTCAAGATGCAGCTTTTCAATCAGCGTACCGCCTGCAACTGCAATCACAAGTCCGACTATCACATAGATCACAGCGACCTTCCAGCCGAAAATGCTCATCAGCAGAACGAGTGAACCCAAGTCCACCATCGGCGATGAGATCAAAAACGAAAATGTTACGCCCAACGGAAGTCCTGCGCTTGTAAAGCCCATAAACAGCGGTATTGAAGAACAGGAGCAGAAC
>JAEEGL015341569.1_pt1 | contig 10581 bp, 8 predicted proteins | sample 9134231 | NCBI WGS metagenome assembly JAEEGL01 (sample SAMN16246548, study PRJNA631951) | gut metagenome | biome: gut microbiome; feature: rumen; material: fiber-attached | host: Bos | place: Iran: Karaj | collected 2018-10
AGGCAATCCCAGACGGTCTGCCATTCGGTCACCCTGGTCCGGTAATACGCCATGTAATCCGTACCCACCCGGAACCGCAGTCCAGCCACCGCAATCAGCATTGCGGCCAGCGTGAACGCGAAAACCGGATCAGGCCGGGTCAGGTATGCGCCTGTTCTGGTGATCCTGGTCTTGGGATTTGCCTGAGCCATAAAACCAAGCGTCACCGTGACGACCAGTACGATCAGGTATATGGCGGAAATAATCACCGGTCTTGCTTTGTCTCCTTTGGAAAGAATAATGCGATATCAGGATTTCAGTAGTCCCTGGATCAGTTGAAGGATTTCTTCTTTCGTCTGGTCGATCGTAAAGGCTTCAACTGTTTTCCGGTTATGCGCCGCTATCTGTTCCCTGTCCCCGGGGCTGTTTTTCAGCTTTTGAATGTTCTCAGCATAACATTGGACGTCATCAGGATCGCAGATATATCCGGAAACACCGTTCTCCGTGATATCCGTTAATCCCCGGATCCCGGAATTGACCAGCGGCAGGCCGCAGTACATAGCCTCCATGGCTGCAAAGGGCAGGCCTTCCCGCCTGGAAGGCAGCGCGAACAGATCACATTGGCGGCAGATGTCCGCGATATCCTTCCGGTATCCAAGGAAATGGACGCGGTCAGAAACATTCAGTTCTTCAGAAAGATCCTGCAGTTTCTCCAGCTCATCACCTTTCCCGCAGAGTACATAATGAATGTCTTTATTCTTCAGGCTGGCAATTGCCCGGATAATCACCTGCTGGTTTTTGTTTTCATTCAGTTCTCCGACAGAAAGGACCAGGAATGCATCCTGCGGCAGATTGAGTTCCTTTCTCAGGTCAGTCGGGGTTTCCCCCGGCTTCAGCCGGTCTGTGTCAATACCCACACCGTGAATATAAGCCGCTTCGGGGGTATGCATTTTTTGTGCCCTGGCGTAGTCTTCCCGGTTAATCGTACAGATACAGTCTGCTTTGGATGCCATCAGGTGTTCGATCGGACAGAACAGTATCCAGTTGCGCAGCGGCGCTCCTGTATAAAAATGAAACCCGTGTACCATATACAGCACCCGGGTGCCCTGTTTCCGGGCTTTCCGCGCCGCCAGGCGGGTTATGACACCCATCACCGGTTCATTCGTCCAGATCAGGTCATAATTCCCGTTCCGAATGATCTGTTTGACTTCCCTGTAGCCCTTGACGTTGGATATTGCCATCGGACTGCGTTTCAGGTGCAGCAGGAGAATCCGGGCATATTCTCCCAGATCTTCCCGTACCTCCGCCATCCTGTTCAGCACTTCTGAACAGGCAATCTCCACCTCATAACCGTTCCCGGCCAGATTCCTGACATGAGGTTCCAGGAACTGTTTCATCATGGAGTCTGTACAGGTGATCAGAATTCTTTTTGCCATATGACGCTTTCCTCTGATTCCTGGTCTCCCGCCAGGGAAACATTGTTCAGGAGGTTGATTTCCTCCGGCGAAAGGTGCCAGTCCAGGGAACGCAGGTTGTCTTTCATCTGCTCTGCGTTTTTAATACCCGTAATCGGGATCGCTGTGGGCATATAATCAATGATGAAGCGGATCGCCGCGGCTGCGCAGCTTACATTGTGGTTCATTGCCACCTGTCTGAGCGTTTTGACAATCCTCAGGTTTCGCTTCAGTTTCTCGCCGTGGAAATTGACGTAGACATCCCTCCTGCGCCTGTCATTTTCCGGGAATGTCACCGTCTCGTCATATTTTCCGGTCAGCATTCCCTGTCCCAGGCTGCCCCAGGTCATCGGTGTCGTATCCATCTCCGCTTCCATCAGCCGGATCTCACCCTCCCGGTCCCGGCAGCAAAGGGAAAACTCGTGCTGTGCGGTAACAAACTGTCCTTTGTAGGGCACGCACTGCGGCAGCTCGCTGGGTTTTACGTTGGAAAGGCCGAAGTATCTGATTTTTCCGGCAGCTTTCTGCCGCTCCAGTTCGTCAATAATTGCCTCCGGGGGCGTAATCCGGTCCCAGTAATGAACAACATACAGATCAATATAATCCGTATTCAGGCGTTTCAGGGAACGGTCCAGCGCTTCCCGGATCCATGCCGGTGAATTGTCGATCACAGTCTTTCCGTTCCCGGCCCTGACCCCGAATTTCGTCTGGATCACTACTTCCTGCCGGTGGCATCCGAGGCCTTTCGCCAGTGTTCTCTCTGACTGACCGAGGCCATAGGTATCCGCGGTATCAAAAAAGGTGACGCCTTCCGCCAGTGCAGTATGGATTGCCTTGATAAAATCCTGCTGGTTGGTTTCTCCCCAGTCGAAGCCTCCCATCGGGCATCCGCCCATACAGAAGCGGGATACGGTCAGGTCAGAGTGGTTCAGCTGCAAGTATTCCATTGATTGTCATCTTCTCCGAGTTTCTTATCTGTTCAGAACTTCATATTGTGGTTCCCGCAGGTTACGGGGATCATCCGTATCCAGGCCGCTTTCATAGGATTGGTTTCCGATGATGGCGGGATAGGGTCCTTTGCCGGTAAGATAGCTGTACAGGCCGCATATGGCCTGCCTGGCTTTTTGTTCCGCCTGCTCCGTCAGTTCGTCAAAGGATTGGGTTGAAACCAGGGTTGGTTCATACGGGTTACGCCATTCCCGGTGCTGTTCGTTCCCGATATCCGCGTTTGCGTATGCCTTCTCAGCATAGCTGACAGATCGCATGGTTCCGCCTTTCGCTAAACGGGCCAGCCGTCCCCGTGGATCCTCCATAATGCGGGCAAAACGGATTTCATCCTTTAAAGCATGATTAATCATATGCCAGGCATCTTTCCATCCGAAAACGTCCGCATAAACCGCATTGATCGCCTGCTTCATCATATCCGGCAGTCCGTTTTTCCGCAGGATATTTCGGGAAATCGGCCTGTCTGGAATCGCCATGCCGTTTCTTTCCAGCACGATCCGGTCCATTGCGTGCTCCATCGAACGGTGGTTGCCCGCGCAGGCTTTTCCCAGGCCTGTTCTGTAGATAACATACGGATGACAGGTACTGTCCAGGAAATAATGCGTCAGGAATCCGCATTCATAGGAGAAAAGCTGTGTCCGCAGTTTCCCGGTCTGTTCCCTTGCTTCCTGCGACAGCCGTCGGAAGAATTTCCCGGAGTGCCGGTTATGCATTTCACTGCTCCGTCCATGCAGGCGCTTCCATACCGGCGGACACCAGAAACGAATAATTCCGAAAGGATCAGGGCCGCGGACACCGGTCTGGTACAGCTCCGGGATAATGCATGCTCTGATTTCCTGCGGCAGTTTCTCCAGAACACGTTTCCCGAAAAAGTGATGTACTGCGATTTCAGGCATAATTGAAAAGTCGTCCTGTTACTCTTTACTCACAACAGCCAACGGGAACGGCTGTCCGGCCAGCTTGTCAAGCTGGTCCTTCTGCAGTTCAACACTGACACTGCCGTTGTCAAGGACTTTCGCCCGGGTGACCATCCATTCTGTATCATTGCCGTTAATCACACCGAAGAGCATATATACATCATCTCCGGCCGGATACTTGGTTTCAAAGGAGAACTGGATCCTGGTGGATTTTACGTTCTGATAATCACTGCTGATGGTAACCGTGATGAATTCATTGATCGTACGGTATGCTGCCGGAATCTGGTCCCGGATGTCTTTGGGGAAACCTGCCAGTGCGCCGGTCGAAACATCCGGGCCGGTTTTGACCTGGTGTTCCGCGCTGAATGCGGCGGCATTCTCCGTTGCATCGCCGCCTGTCATCCGGTTATAGTCTTCCAGGAGTCCTTCCATTTCCTGATCCGAGACTGTTCCTTTATACATACGTGCGGCAATAATGGCATTCGCCCAGGTGGTATGATCCGCTACCCAGTAATCATGCAGGTCCCGTGTATAGAAATCAAAATATACGTTGACATAAACCGGCAGGATAGGCAGTGTTTCACTCAGGCGTTCCTGGAATCCCACCCATTTCTGCATATAGGAGAAAGTATCGTTGGGTTCTGTACGGTCCATTTCCAGCGCAAGGTCGCGCAGTTCCGCGTGAACGGCGGGAAGGCTGTCCTCTGCCATCCCCTCCTGTTTCCGGTTCGCACCATTGCTGAAAATGACCGCGGGATTGAAGACAAAGGAGAAATTGTTGCCAAGGTAAATCAGGTCATAGGCTTCATCAATGCTTCCGTCAAAGACTTCTTCGATCCGCGAAAGCGAAGTGGAAACCAGGTTTGCCTTGACGCCGGCTTTGGCAAGATTGTCCAGGAAATACAGGTTCAGCGGCTGTTTTGCCTCCTCTGCTCCTGTATAGGCAATCGTCAGCTCCAGCGGTTTCAGTCCGTCTTCTGTCTGTTTGCAGCGGACAGTATCCGTTCCCGGAACAAAAGCTTCTCCCTGCTCATTCAGGCTCCATCCGTCCTCTTCAAGAAGTATTGCAGCCTTTTCCAGGTCGAAAGGATACCGGGTCAGTCCATCCAGCGTGATGCTTTCCCAGCCGGCACTTTCCTCATCAGTTGTCTTTACCGCCGCAGCCTGGTTGGCCGATCCGTTCTCCGGATAAGGCATTATGCCGGCAGCCAGCTGGTACATCCATTGTCCAAGTCCGTAAAGGCCGTCCGCTTCCACGCCGAAATATCCGACATATCGGCGTACAAATTCACTTTTGTCCAGGCAGCTTGCCAGTGCCTGCCTGAGTTTTATGCTCTGGACAGCGTCTCTGCCCGGCAGGAAATAGAAATATGTCAGTCCGGTACGGGGATAAGCCGTACGGGTATACTGGCTGCTGGTTGTGCACAGTTCCAGTCCCTGTCGGATTGCGTCAGCAAGCGTCGTCTTGTTCAGCAGGGCGTATGTCCCTTTCTGCAGCTCATTGACCATGTTCCCATTATGCGCCCATGTATAAATCAGGTGCTTGATCTTCGGCTTTGATCCGTCTTCATCGCCTTTGTACCACGGGTTGATTTCAAACCGTGCGGATTCACCGTCAAAGGATTGGATCGTATACGGGCCGGAACCCGGAACCGGATGAACCAGGAAACCGGTTTCCGGGGTCAGGATTGTTTCCCGGAGCAGTTCTTCAGTAAAAGTATCTGCATCCGGATCAGAACCGGCAATATATGCGCCGTCTTCACTGTCATATACTTTGCATCCCGGGGCAATAACGCTGATCGGGTAAGGATTGAAGTTGAATCTGGACAGTTCGTAAAAATATGGAAGCGCATCCTTTTTGACAGTAAATACGATCTGGTTGTCATCAATTACCCGCACGCCTTTCAGCCTGTTTGTCCTGCCTGCGGCGTAATCCTCATAGCCCACCAGGTAACTCAGGTCTGCCGGTATGCCGCCCAGCTTTTCAATCAGCGGGCTGGCCTGGAGCAGTACAGAAAAAGCATAATCCCACGCACTGATCCTCGTTCCGTCAGAATAATACAGGTCTTTGTACAGCGAGACCAGGTATCGCCGGTTTCCATCCTGGTCATCACCAATGGCGGCGCCGCTTACAACAGTGTGATCAAATCGGAAAACGCTTATTTCTCCGTCCCATCTGATCAGGCTGTATCCTGTAACCAGCTGCCTGACGTCAATATCGCTGGTATTGCTGCCCCACACGGCAGTAAAAAACTGCCCGTTCATCTGTGTGGGATTGCCGATCATCAGCTCATCATAGTTATATGAAACCAGGTATTCCTGGCCGTCTGTGTTTTCTGCGGGATCGGTTGTTTCTCCGAAAGCAGCGGAAAACAGGTTCAGGACCAGAATACAGGCCAGAAGGATTCCAAGCCGTTTTTTCATCAGGATGCCCCCTTGTTGATTCTTGCCGTCAGGCCGGCCTGCGGCCTGGCAGGATTATTCGAAACAGATACCCACATTGCTGACAGAGAAGCCAAGACCTGTGGGCGTCTCATAATCCCTAAGGCTGTAAAGTTCAGGCATCTCCTGGTACGGAAATACAGGCGTCTCAGCTTCAGGAGACAGGTACACAACCGTATACTCCACATCCCGCATCGGCATCACACCGCTGACAATCTGGATAGAAGGCGTATAGCCCTTGATATCGGGAGAAGGGACGCTGTATTCCGTTCCCGCCTGGAGTGTGGCGTCATAGGTAGGCGCCGCAGTGCTTCCGTCTACATACACATAGTAAATTGTCAGCCGGAACACAGTCTTCATTTCTTCCTGAAGTTCCTGTACTTCCGGCGTATCCGGAACAATATCAACAACAGGCGGGACTACCTCTTCGTTCTCATCCTCCGGTTCCACCTCAACCTCGATTTCAGGAATATCAGGATTTCCGCGGGAATTGTTCGCTGTTGCAAATACCGGCAGAAGGGCTAACAGCAGGGCGATGAGAACAGTCAGTGTTTTTTTCATGGTAGGCCTTCCTTTCTTCTTTGGGATATTGAATATTATGACTTCCGTATGGTTATGCCATAGTGTCGGGTTTTGTTCCTAACGGACGCTGTACAGATGGGTCATCACCCACTCCGTCACACTGCCCTCCTCCGGATAGAACTCTGTAAAATCGTTGCTGTCCCGGTCGTATCTTCCCGGAAGATAATCAACCGGCAGTATTTCATAGGAACGGGCGCTGTTGATTTCCTCCAGCAGTTTCAGGTCCGTCAGGTCTGTTACAGCGATCGTATGAAGCTCTGAAACCAGCCTGGAAGCAAAATCCGGATCATCGGACAGCTTCTCACGGATTCTGCGGATAACGGCCTGCATGTAAATCGCCTGGCGGTTCATTCGTTCCGCATTTGTACCGCTTCCGACAGTTTTGCGGGTTCGCACAAACGTTTCAGCCGCCGGTCCTGTCAATGTGATGGTGTGTCCTTTATGCCATTCAGGATTCACCGCCGTCATGTCTTCCGCAATCGTTACAGGGACTCCGTCCACCAGGTCGGTCATCAGGGGAACCGCACTGTAGTCCACCATATAATACCCGTCGATCTCCAGGTCATTCAGCAGTGTCCGGACGGCCCGGACTGTGTATCTGGCATTGTCCTCCGGCCTGGCGCCGAAGCTGTGGGCCAGGCAGATCTGCAGTTCCCGGGTACCTGTTTCATTTCCGTAAACACCGAGAACGGTAACCTGCGACATTGTATCGCGGTCAATCTGCAGCTGGTGGATCTGTTTTTCCCCGTGATCAATTGCCAGCAGCATCAGGAAATCCGCCTGTCCGCCGTTCCGGTAATTAACCCGGGGAGACGGGGCTTCTGTGCCGTCCTTGTCAATACCTGCCAGGAGTATCAGGGTCAATGCCGGCTTTTTACGGTATCTGTTCCCGTTCCATTCGACAATACCCTCATCCATAAATGCCTGGTTGCCTGTTTCCCGGGTTTCCTGAAGACGGTACCGGTCCGACCAGGATCGTTCCGTCATCCTGAGCAGGATAAACAGGGCGGCTCCGGTAATCAGGAGAATAAGGGCAGCTCGCAGCAGGATCGTTTTACGGTTGTCACGCACGTCGGTCAGTTCTCTTTCTCAGTCGTGCCAGAATCCCGTCCGCTTTGGGATCATGCTTCTGGTATCCGTTTTTTCCGCCGTAATAATATGAGTAACGGTTTTTTCCGATTCTGCTCACAACCGCCTTGTTCACGATACAGCCAAGCACAGGCGTTCCTGTCTGCCGCAGCAGGCTGGCCGCTTCCTTCAGTGCCTTGCTGTGCGTCCTGTTGTATTCCAGGACCAGCATGCTGCCGTCGCACCGGCGGGCAATCTCCGCCGCGTCCACCACTGCGCCTAACGGCGGCGTATCCACAATGACGAGGTCATATATTCCGCTGACAGAGGCCATCAGGCTGTCAAACTCCGGTGATGTCAGCAGTGTCAGGGGTGTTTTAACGCTGGCACCGTCCGGCATCAGGTCAAGATTGGTAATATTGGTGTGATAGATGGCGTCCTCTGCCGTACACTGACCGGACAGCAGATGGGCCAGGCCGGCAGGACGGCCGCCGAAATGAATGTCATATTTGGTTTTCATCACAGACAGGCGGAGATCAGCGTCAATCAGCAGAACGTGTGCGCCCCGCCGGGTCATGCCGATGGCGATCTGCAGGGCTGTGAATGTTTTCCCTTCGTTGGCGCCGCAGCTGGTAATCAACACCCGCTTCAGCGCTTTGCCCGCAAATGCCATACTGGAACAGATGGCATTAATGGCCTCCTCACCGGAATAATCCAGTTTCAGGCTGCCGCGGAAAACCGCCTGATGCGGCCCTTCCGCATATACCGGGGAGGCCGTCTGGTCATCGTCTTCCTGTTCGGCAGCGTTCCTTTCCATATTCTGCCGGGTCACCGTACCGAAGAGAGGCAGGTCTGCTGCCTTGGCAATATCCTCCCCCGTCCGGATCCGGTCGTCCAGGATAAAGATGAACAGGAAAACAATGATAATCCCCAGCCCGCCGAACAACGCTCCCCTGGCGATCGTACCGTTTACGTTGGGCGAGATCGGGAGATTGGGGGTCCGGGCTTTCTCCAGGATCTGGGGCTTGCGCAGTTCCATCTTGTTGGCAATATAATCCTGAACAACCTCGGCATAAGTATCCGCCAGCAGTTTTGCTTCTTCCGGATCAGATGATTTCACGTAGATATACAGCAGGTGTGAACCGTTGGGATTGCTGACCGATACCATTTTTTCCAGCTGGGAATAACTGTAATCCAGGTCCAGTCTTTCGTCCACCATCTCGTGAACATGCCAGATCTTGAATACTTCCTGGTAGTCAACTGCAAGCGTGGAACCCAGTTGGAGATCAGACAGCGAAATGGTGGTATCGGAACCGGCAATATAAATCTTGGAAGTTGCCTGGTAAACAGGCGTTACAAAGTGTGTTACACAAAACCATGCCAGCGCAGCACCGATCAGGGCCGCCAGTGCAATCCAGTGGATCTTTTCCAGCAGCCGGAACAGGATGGAAACCCAGTCAATTCCGGAATAATATACCGGCACATTGCCGTCAGTTTCCGGACTGGCATTCCGGACATTTTTTGCTTCCGGTTCAGTATTCAGGTTTATATTTTTCATCAGTTTCCCTCTCCCGATGATACTTCTCTTAACATTCTTTTTCAGGAATTCTCAGGTTCAACAATCTCATATTCCACCCAGGTTTTGACCAGCTGACTGGCGAAGGGAATCTCGATCTGCATTCTGGACAGGCGCCGTTCCACCTTAATGATTTTTGCAGTCACGCCTTCGAAGGCGCCGCCGGCAATCCGTATTCTCTGTCCCTCCCGGTAGACACGGGTTTTCCCGATTACGCCGTCCTTTTCCATCAGCATCAGTGCAAACTGTTCATCCTCCCCTGTCAGCTCGTATTCTCCCGCTGTACTGGACAGGCACCGGATCACTCCCTGCAGGGTATTTAATACAGCTACATCTGCTTTCTCCGGACAATACAGGAAGACATATCCCGGCATCAGGTCATTGACTGTATCACGTGTTCCCCCGCCCTTTGCCCAGGTATGCTGGATCTGTTTCGGCCGCAGCGCCTTGCATCCGGTTATCTCGCTGACTATCCGGGCAATGTATTTCGTTTTGTTGGTTTCACAAAACAGGCAGTAACAGTACATGTTTTTTCTCCCCCGGGGCATGGCTCCGCCCTGCGGCCCGATAAAAGATCAGAACGCAGTAGCAGGATTGTGACAGAATGTTTCCGCGGGCCAGCAAGCGTCATTGGTCCCGTTTCCGCATTCTTTTGCGTTGTCCGGTTTGCTTGGTACTAATTTTCAATTTGTCAAATAAAATATTGCATCTGACGTTTTATTATACACGAAAACGATCGTCAAAACAACATAAAGTAGTATTTTCTTTCATATACAACGTATAAAACCGGGATCTGATTCCTTCAGTCCCGGTTTTTCCACTGTTTGCTTTCAGTTTTCGGATTTATAGTTACATATTTTCATTTTCTCAGTTTTCCATTAGTTACATCGCAGGTATTATACACGAAATCTGTTCGCAATACAACAAAAAGCAGCGCATTCTTTCGAATGCGCTGCAGGAAATACACGAATTACTTCTTGTACTTCGGACGGGCTGTGTAGTGGGTGTGCAGCAGCTCGTGGGCCAGGTGGCTGTTGGGCTCGCCCAGGTAGTCTTTGTAGACCGCCATGATGGAAGCGTTCTCATGGGATTTCCTCTGCGGCTTGTTGGCGTCCTCGTTGTACAGGGCCGCGGCACGCAGGGTCTTGGGATCGCATTCCATCCGCTTCTGGGCGGAAACAATGGGCTGTCCGCCGCCGGTTACGCAGCCGCCGGGGCATCCCATGACCTCGATGAAGTGGTAGGTCTTCTCACCGCTGCGGATGCTGTCCAGCAGTTTCGCCGCGTTCGCGGTGCCGTGGGCAACCGCCACGTTCACGTCCAGGTCGCCGACCTTGATGGTGGCTTCCTTCACGCCCTGCAGACCGCGGACTTCGTGGAACTCGACCTTCTCCAGCGTCTTGCTTGTGACCTTCTCATAAACGGTACGCAGGGCTGCTTCCATCACGCCGCCGGTCGCGCCGAAGATGACGCCGGCGCCGGTGCTCTCGCCCAGCACGGGATCGAAATCCTCATCCGGCAGGTTCGCGAAGTCGATGCCGGCTTCCTTGATCATGCG
>JAEEGL016901886.1_pt1 | contig 10581 bp, 4 predicted proteins | sample 9134231 | NCBI WGS metagenome assembly JAEEGL01 (sample SAMN16246548, study PRJNA631951) | gut metagenome | biome: gut microbiome; feature: rumen; material: fiber-attached | host: Bos | place: Iran: Karaj | collected 2018-10
ACAGCGCGCGTACTGCGGTGTGGGACGCACATGCGGGCTGCGAACCGAAGGGCGGCGCTCTCTACTACTATGAGCCTGCCGAAACGCTAATCAGTTTTATCTTCTCTCGTCCGGTGATCGCTACTATCTGTGCGCATCGTTTCTGTGCGTAAGTTAAAAGCTCCCGTGGGATATCGGGAGCTTTGGTTTGTGCGTCTTTTTTTCTTCGGCCTGGCAGTTTTCTAAGCCCCACCCCCCTGTTTGCCGGAACAGCAAGGCGGTTCGCCGCTCGCAGAGCCCCTGTGCGCCGCTTAAACAGCGCTATAGGCGCGGACTAATGCTGATTGTCTGCTGAAACTCTCGACGCGGATCGCGGGTGCCGCGTGGCACCGCCTGGGGTCCAGGGGGCGACGTCAGCGCCCCTGGCGGGGGTCTGGGGGCAGAGCCCCCATTCTCAAAATCTCTTCCTCTCGAGCGAAGCGACTCTCTGCTCTCTCTTACAGCAGGTAGAGGACTCTCTCGACTGCTTCTTTGAGGGCTGCGGGGTCGGCGGGTTTTACGAGGTAGCCGAGCGGTGAGAGACCGAGGACAGCGTCGATATGCTCCTGGTCGGTGATACTTGTGAGGAAAACCACGGGGATATCCTTGGTTTTTTCGACAGTTCTGATCATCTGGAGCGTCTCGCGGCCGTCGCAATGCGGCATTTCGTAATCGAGCAGCACGAGGTCGGGCAGGCGCTTATCCATCATTTTAAGCGCGCTGGTGCCGGAAGTTGCGATCGATACTTCGTACTCGTCTTCGAGCATGGCCTTTACAGAGCGCAGAACGGACATATCGTCATCTATCACCAATATATATCCCTTTGCGTGGGCTGCGGTCTCACCGAGCTTGGAGGCGATAGTGTCAAACACGCTGTCGGGGGGATCTGTACGAGCGATGTTCTCGAACTGCTTCTCCTTGTAGTACTGACCGAAGAGCTCGCACTCATTTTCGGTGCCCACAGTGAATACGGGAGTATCGGCGTAATTCGTGCTGATGTGACGGAAAATAGCCTTGCTCGACTCACGGATACCCTCCAGAGATATAACTATCATATCGGGGCGGAACGCGTCAAGCGTTGCATAGACGGCCGCCGCATCGAAATTCAGGGTCTGTACGGTAAAGCCCGCGGCCAGCCTGTCGGCGAGAGCCTTCGTATTCTCGGTGGTTTCTCCGATCAACATGATCTTCTTCATTGCAGTAACTCCTTTATGATTTCTTCAGCGCTATCGTCAAGCTCCATAGCAGCCTCACGCAGCTTACGGATAAGAGCGGTTGTTTCCTCATCGTAGCTGTATGAGCTTATCTTTGTGAGCGTTCTGTCGATAGCGTCAATGTCCATTTCCTCAATACCGCTGCGCAGTACCTCGAGCAGTGACGGAAGCACTTCCCTTCCGTCGGGCTGAATTTCATCTTCATTCAGCAGTCCCAGCGCTTTGCCGAGGTCTCGGCGTGCTGTTTCCCATTGCTCGGCAAATATCGGATGAAGCGCGTGTATTTTGTCTGTCCGGCTTTCCTTCGCGTAGTTCTCGAGCAGCCGGGCAAGTCCCGAGACCATTATCATCCCGACCATTGCGGACGAACTCTTCATTGCATGAACTTCGATACGGTAGGAGTCAAGAGCTCCCACAACGTTGTCTATGCAGTCATACGAGCCGTTCAGCCGTTCGAGCCGTCCCTGCATGGAGTTGAAAAAGTCGGTGACGGTGTCTTCAAGCAGCTTGTCGGTGGGAAGGTTCATCCGCGCGTAACGCCAGTCAAGGCCGTTGACCTCCGGCATCTCCTTCCGCACGCAGCCTATAGGGTCGATCGAGCAGTGCAGCCGCACACGATGTGCAGCCACATCGGAGCTCCACTGTTTCATTATACGCTCCGTGACCTTCGGGATATCCTCAACCGATACCATAGGCAGCATCAGAAAATACTGCGCGGGGGAATACCGCAGCATGATATCACTGTTGCGGAGCATTCCGCGGACACGTTCGCCGAAGCGCTCGGCTATCGTAAAAAGCTCGGTATCGGTCATATCGTCGTCGATAGGCTCCACCGTGAACAGCACCTTGTAGGCGCTGCCGTTGTATCGCTGCATGTGCCGCACAAGATAGCGGTATATCGTGCCGAAAGTGTCCTGTCCGAGCAGCAGTGCGCCGAGTGAGGCATCGCCCTCGTCAAACATCTTACTTACCTTCACCATATCGTCGTCAGCGTCCGTCGTAATGTCGGAAGCGCTTTTCTTTGCGCTCTCGGCGATAGCTGCGGAAGTCTCGTCCGAGGGTTCGATCAGCTGTTCAAAATCGATCGGCTTCGACTGGCCGGTCAGGACACGCTGTACGCGGCTTACGAGCATTTCCGCCTCAAAAGGCTTACGGATGAAATCCGCGGCGCCCATAGCTTTTCCGCGCTCGGCAGTCTCGCTGTTCTCATCGGCGGTGAGGAATATCACCGGGATTTCCGAGTGAAGCTCCTCGCGCAGCCGCTTCATCGTCCCGAAGCCGTCAAGCACGGGCATCAGCACATCGAGCAGCACAAGGTCGGGAGAATTGCCTTCTCTGATATAATCGAGCAGCGCAGTTCCGCTGTTCAGGGCGGTAACGCGCATATCGGCCTCACTGAGGATAGTTCCGGCTATTTTAAGATTTGAGATATCGTCGTCAACAACGATGACCCACTTCTCGTCATCCATATATGTCATCAACTCCCTTTTGTGATGCTTGTTATCGCGTCCGAGGTGTCGGCAAACATCTTGATGAACGCGGCGTGGTTTGCAAGTATAAAGTTCTCGTCAAGCGCCTTCGCGGCATCTTCCAGCTCCTTGGCCTTTGCGGAAAGGGCTTCCGCGCCGACAGTGCGTGAGCCGCTCTTTAAGGCGTGTATCAGCACGCGGTAGTTTTCCCAGTCCTTCGCGCAAAGATACCGGTCAAGCTCTGCGCTCCTGTCCTTGCAGGAACGCGCGAGGTCGTCGAGCACCTCGTCATAAAGCGAGCGCTGACCGCCGCAGTACGCAAGTCCCGAGTTCACCGATACGCCGGCTTTCTCCATAAGCAGAGCATCAATGTCGGCAGTGGATTTTTCGGGCGTAACGGCGGCCTTTCCGCGCGGGGCGAATTCCATTATAACGGGAGCGCTGCTGTTGCCGCCTGTGTTGTCTTGAAGCATCTGCTGCTTCTTCTTCGGGGCAAATTCCAGCATGACCCGGTCATCATTTTTCCCGGGGGAAGCGGCGGGCTTTTCAGCGGGCTTTTCGGCGGGAGCGCCGGTCTTTGTCGGCTCCGGTACGTCCTCGGGAACGGAATTCTCGTCGGGGTAGGTTATATAGATCTCGGGAAGGTATTCAAGCAGCGTCTTTTCGAGCTCCTTCATATCAATGGGCTTCGAGATGTAGTCGTCAAATCCCGCCGCAAGGTACGTTTCACGCGCACCGACAACGGCGTTCGCGGTAAGAGCTATAACTTTCGTGAACGAGCCGATAAGGTTCCTCGAACGCAGCTCGGCAAGCGTCTCGATACCGTCCATACCGGGCATCATGTGGTCGAGGAATACGATGTGGTAGGTCTTCTTCCCTATCGCCTTTATCGCGTCCTTGCCGGAGAGCACGAGGTCGGGGGTGATACCGAAAAGTTTCAGCAGGTTGTTGGAGACTTTCAGGTTCATCGCGAAATCGTCCACCACAAGCACCTTCGCGCCGACTATCTTCGGAAGCGCCTTTGCGGAATTCTTGCGCAGGCTCGCTCTTACACGCTCCTCGTAATTACCGATAGGCTCGGCATCGACGATAGGCTGTTTCAGTCTGAACGAGAACGTGCTGCCGTCACCATAGACGCTCTGTATTTTAAGCTCACTGCCCATCATTTTCAGCAGGCTCGTTACGATAGACATACCGAGGCCGGTACCCTCAATGGTACGGTTCTTCTTCTCCTCGAGGCGCTCGAACGCCACGCAGAGCTTATCCATATCCTCTTCCTTGATACCCATACCGGTATCGCTTACCGCAACATCGAGTATGACCGCACCGTCCTCGCGGCCGCCGTCTTTGATCGTGAGCTTTACCTCGCCCTCCTTCGTGTATTTCACGGCGTTGGTGAGCAGGTTCATTATTACCTGAGTTACGCGGACATCGTCACCGAGCAGCACGGACGGGAGCTGTTCGTCTATCTCGGTGATGAACGACAGGCTCTTTGCACGGGCGCGCTCGGATATCGAGTTCACGAGATTGTTTATCATCAGCGCAAGCTCGTAGTTGACCGGGATGATCTCCATTTTCCCGTCCTCGATCTTCGAGAAGTCAAGTATCGTATTTATCAGCGTGAGCAGGTTCTTGCCCGACGACTGGATGTTCGTGGAATATTCAAGTATAGTGTTGTCCTTTGCCTCGCGCAGTATCATTTCATTCATACCGAGCACGGCATTTATCGGAGTTCTTATCTCATGGGACATACTTGCGAGGAACTGGCTCTTCGCCTTGTTGGCATTGTCGGCTATCTCTATCTGCTCTTTCAGATAAGTTGACATCGACTGGAGCGAACGTGAGAGCTTACCGACCTCGTCGCTGCTCTCAATGCTTATCTGCTCCTCGAAATTGCCGTTTGCGTAATGCTCCGCCACCTCGGTCATCTTCTGGAGGGGCTTGGTGATCGAGCGGACGGTGATAAGAGCCGCGATTATCGCTGCGACAAGCATTCCCGCGGAGATAGCAAGATGTCTGTAAAGCAGCATACGCTGCGGCGCGTTTATCTCGGTGAGCGGAGCGTAAACGCCCAGCATCATACCGTTTTTGAGTTCTTTCATAACGAGCTTTTTCGTCTCGCCGTTCCTGCCCGTTACAACGTTCACAGTGTCGGGCTCCATGTTCAGGGCATTCGCGAAATACGGCTTATCCGCATCGGAAAGGCAGTCGAACGTAATACCGTCGGGAAAGTCGCTGTGGTAGATGATGTTCCCTTTTTTGTCCATCATGAACGCGCGCCCCGTTTTATAGACGGAGACACCGTTTGCGGACTCTTTCAGCAGGTCGAGGCTGATATCCATACCGATGATGCCGATAGTGTAGTCGCCGTAGAAGTACGGGATTATGTAGGATATCATATTCACGCCGAGATTTGCGTTGTAGTAAGGCTCCATCCACATCGGCGACTTATTGGCGACGGGGATGTAATACCAGCCGACGTGCTCGTCGTCGTCCTTTTCGTAAAGGCTCATATCGGTGGGAACAGAGGGCTGCCACGATTTGTCGGTAAGGTTTATCGTGTACCAGAAGCCGCTGGTCGGACCGAAATCGTCGGGGTTGTAGCGCAGATACACGGCCATTGCGCCGTGGGTGTTCTCTGCAATGCTCTTGCCGAGCTCGGAGACATCATAAGTATAGCTGTCGCGCTGCTCCTCGTCGTCGAGGAACGCACGATAGGTCTCTGCGCGCTTCATCGCGTAATTATAGATAGTTCCCACCGACTGTTCCGTCGAGCGGAAGTTGTCGTCTATCAGGCTTGCGTAGTAATCCGCCGAGGACATGAGTATCTTGTCCGAGTCCTCGTTGAGTATGTCGTTCGTACTGAACGTGGATGTGAACAGAAACGACAGTACCAGTATTATCATCAGCACCGATATGACGATAACGATCTTGCTCTGAATTGAATGCATAAACAGTCCCTCTGTATGTTAATTGATAATTGACAATTGATAATTGACAATTAAGGTGTCCGCTTCGCGGACGGATTTAAATATGCGGAGAAGCCAAAGCAGGATGCTTTGAGTTCGTTGTCAGACCGCCGCACGGATGCGGCGCTTAAAGCAACGAACCATGCAGGATGCTTTGAGTTCGTTGTCAGACCGCCGCACGGATGCGGCGCTTAAAGCAACGAACCATGCAACCATAACTATTCACTCTTCACTCTTCACTCTTCACTCTTCACTATTCCCTTCCTGCGGGAGTTCGTCAAGCAGCGGTGAAAGCTGCGTTGCGAGCAGGCGGCAGCGGTCAAGCAGCTCGACTAAGTCTTCCCCGAGCATCTTTGTGTCGCCGTTCTTGCCCGCTTCTTCGAGCCGGGCAGCAAGCCGCCGTATCCACTCCGCGCCTATCATACGGGCGGAGCTTTTCAGTGTGTGTATTATTATGACAAGGTTGTTGAGCCTTCCCTTTTTCCAGAACTTCTGCGCATACTCGATATTTGTACCGGTCATTTTCACATATGAACGCAGCGTTTCGAGGTATAACTCCTCCGAGCCGGTATTCTTGATGCCCTCGGCTATATCTATCTCGGTGATGTCGAAGATGAAATCGGGGATGAACGCGCTGCGCACGACGATGTCGGAGTTGTCGGACATCTGCACCTTGTTCTTCGGGAGATACTTTATCATCATCTCCTCGAGCTGATCCGCCTCGATAGGCTTGGGGAGGTAGTCGTCAAATCCCGCTTCGAGGTAGCGCTCCCTTGCGCCGCTTACCACATTCGCTGTAAGGCATACCACGGGGGTACCGACGTTCGGGGAGTTCTCCGCCGCGCGAAGCTCACCGAGCGTTTCTATGCCGTCCTTCCCCGGCATCATGTGGTCGAGGAATATCATATCGTACTTTGTTCCGAGCGCTTTTGCTATGCCCTCATCACCGCTCTCGGCCGTTTCTATCTTACAGTTTGTGGCTTTCAGCAGGCTCATGAACACCATAAGGTTCATCGGCGTATCGTCAATGACCAGCACTCTCGCGTCGGGTGCCGTGAAGCGTTCCTTATAAACGCGTCTTCCCGCCACGGAGCTCGTGAAGGCTTCCTCATAATCGCCTATCGGGACATCCTTTGTTATCTTCTGCTTCGCGGAGAAGCTGAACATCGAGCCCTTGCCATAGACGCTCTCGGCTTTGAGCTCGCTGCCCATCATCGACAGCAGGCTCTGCGTGATAGAGATGCCGAGTCCGGTGCCTTCGACGTTATGGTCTATCTGCTCGTCGATACGCTCGTACTTCGTAAACAGGCGTTCCATATCCTCCGGCTTTATGCCGACGCCGGTGTCCTTTACCGCAACGCGCAGGCTGATGTTCTCGCCGTCTATGCGGTCAAATCCCACCATAAACGTGATAGTGCCCTCACGCGTATATTTCACCGCGTTGGTGAGGATATTCGTGATGACCTGCTTTATGCGCACCTCGTCGCCGTTGAGGAAGCGGGGCGTATCGCGGTCGAATATCGGGATCACCGCGAGTTTTTTCGCTTCGGCACGCGTCCTTATCATATTCATAAGGTCGTAGAGCACGGAAGCGAGGTCGTAATCCACGGGGATTATCTGCAGCTTTCCCGCCTCTATCTTCGAGAAGTCGAGAATGTCGTTTATCAGGCCGAGCAGAGTATTTCCCGCGGTCCGGACGTTCTCCGCGTAGCGTATTATCTCCGGCTCACTGCTCTCACGCAACACCATTTCGTTCATACCGAGCACGGCATTTATCGGGGTGCGTATCTCGTGCGACATATTGGAGATGAACTCCGACTTTGCTTCGTTGGCGGCGATAGCGCGCTCCGACTTGTTGAGAAGATCTTCCCTGTCGCGGCGCTCCTTGTCGATATCCTCGACCATCCACAGGACGTGCAGCAGCCCGCCGTCACGGGAGCGCTCCGAAGCGATGAACCTTCCGCGGCGCCACTCATGGTCGGCGCTCAGATACTCTATCGTTATCGTGTCGGAATCGGCGAGCCGCTCCGGCAGCGAGGACAGGTCGATGAATTCAAGTACGGAGCCGACATAGCTCTCGTCCGCCATCATGCACATTACCTTATTCACAGTAGCCTGTGCGCCCTTGCGGTTGTCGCCGATTATATCAACGACCTGCGCATTGGTGGCCTTCACCTCGCTGAACGTGTCGTTGGTGAGGTCGAAATCGTACATCGACATATATATCTTCGCGGTGGAAGAAAGCTGATGCGTGAGCTTCTCGGCAAAGGCATACAGCTTGTCGCGGTCTTTCTTTTCCGCATCGATGTTCTCGAGCATCCACAGAACGTGGGTGAGCTTGCCGTCGCTGTCACGCTCTGACGGCACAAAACGCGCTCTGACCCAGATATTCCCGTAGCTTAAATATTCATGCGTCAGCGACTTGGAGGTGCCCAGACGCGCGTCTATCGTGGAAAGATCAGCGAACTGCACCGCAGCCTTCTTTGCGGGGCTGTCCGGCAGACCCTTCATGGAGTCCATCAGCGCCTCGCGCATATTATTCGCGTTATTCTTTAAGAACTTTGCGATTAACGGGTCGGAATTCTTTATCTCGGTAATTGTATTGTTGACAAGGTCGAGGTCACAGAGCGAGATGTAGATATCGGCGGTGGAGGAAAGCTGCGCGGTGAGCTTATCCGCACGGTGCGTGAGCTTGTCGCGGGCTTTCTTTTCCGCGTCGATGTTCTCGAGCATCCACAGCACGTGGGAGATCTTCCCCGTATCGGTGCGCTCGGAAACGACGTAACGCGCTCTGACCCAGATATTGCCGTAGCTTATATATTCCAGCGTGAGGGAATTCTTGTCGCCCATACGTTCGTCTATCGTTGACATATCGGAAAACTCGATAGCCGCCTGCTTGGTAGGGCTTTCCGGCAGACCGGTCATGATCTTGAAGAACAGCTCCTGCATATTGTGATCACAGGAATCCACCACCGCGGCGATAGCGGGGTTGACATTCTTTATCGCGGTAACTTCGTTGTTTATGACATCTATGTCACACAGCGACATATAGATATCGGCCGCGGAGGAAAGCTGCGCGGTGAGCTTTCTTGTTTTCTCGGAGAGCTCGTCTCTTGTACGCTTCTCGGCATCGATGTTCTCGAGCATCCACAGCACCTTCGTGACATTACCGTTACCGTCGCGCGCGGACGCCACAAATCTTGCACGGACCCAGATATTGCTGTAGCTTATGAATTCCTGCGTTACGCAGTTTGTATCCGCAAGGCGTTCCCCGAGGGTGGACATATCGACGAATTCGAGCGCGAGATGCTTGGTATCCTCGTCGGGCATACCGCCCATGATACGGTTGAAGACCTCCTGGACATTGTCGGTATCCTGGCGTATATCATCCACCACTGAGAGTTCGAAGTTCTTGATAGGCTCAATTGTTTTGTTCACAAGGTCTATCTCGCTCATGGAGAGGTAGATGTCCGCGGCGGAAGAGAGCTGCGAGTTGAGCCCGTCGGCCGTGTATTTTCTCTTTGCGGAAAGCACGAACACCACGCCGAGTATCACTACCGACACCAGGACTGCGCTGATGCTCGCGAAAGCAAGTATCGTGAGCGGCAGATAAGCCGTTGCCGAGCCTGCCACGGAAACCGCGAACCAGTCATTGCCGATACTCATGAGGTACACTATATAACTTGAACCGTTATGATCCACCTCGAAATACTGCCCTTCCTGGGTGTACAGCTTCTCAACGACAGCATTCCCGAGGGTACCCGCTTCCTCTCTGTAGTTTTTTCCGCACTCTTCCTTGTCGGAATGCGCGACTACCGTTCCGTTGGAGCAGATCACCATTCTTGCGATAACGCTTGAGTCGGAGGACTTCTGCTCTATCATTTCCTGTATCGCGTCCATAGTCAGGTCGAGCGCAACAACGCTCTTTCCGTCGCCGAGACTCTTTGCGAGCGTAAGTATCACCGAGCCCGTCTGCATATCCACATACGGGTCAACGATAACGACCTGTCCCTTGTGCCGGAAGGCTTCCTTGTACCATGGGCGCTGTGTGGGCTCGTAATCCTCACCCGGCACCCATCCCGACCCGTCGAAGAACTCACCGTGGATATAGGCATAAAGGCCTGTGGTATTGGGCACCAGCGAGGATATGATAGTCTCGGTCTCGTCTTCGAGATACGACGTTATATCTTCGCTTGTAGCATTCCTGCGGTTCATCGAGTCGAGCGTATGGCTTGTCAGCTTGATAGCGTCAACGCCTGTGGAAAGATACCGGTCGAACTGCTCCGCCGACTCCATTGCGCTTATCTCGCCGCTTTTCAGTATATCTTCGCGGATCGACATATACAGAAAAGTGTTATATGTGATTATCAGCGCAACGAAGAAGAAGACTACGAACAACGCCGCAATAAACCTCTTTGCGCTGAAATTTTTCAGCATATCCCTCGCTGAGACCTTATTCTTCTTCATAGAAAACTCCGTATATAGTTTGTTCAGAATTTAACTTTAACGTTCCCGGCAATACTTACCGACCCGGCAGATATGCCCGGAACGCGAAAAAAGCAGAAGCAGTAAACCGCAGAATGCGATGAATAAGCGGATTTGCGGGGATGTACCCCACGACCCGCAAAAATGCACACATAGCTATACTATATTATACCATAAAACGTCTAAATTGTAAAGCTTTTTATCAAAAAAACAAAAAAATCAGCGGGAACAACCGTCACGCCGCTGCGCGTCAAGATTGATAATTGATAATTGACAATTGATAATTGATAATTGTGGTGTCCGCCTGCGGCGGACGGATTTAAATATATCCGAAAGGCTCGATCGTGAAAGTAAGGCTTGTGTATTCTTGCAAAAAATGACATTAAAATTTTAAAATGTCATTGTATGTCGCACCCGACTTGTGAT
>JAEEGL010280580.1_pt1 | contig 10580 bp, 14 predicted proteins | sample 9134231 | NCBI WGS metagenome assembly JAEEGL01 (sample SAMN16246548, study PRJNA631951) | gut metagenome | biome: gut microbiome; feature: rumen; material: fiber-attached | host: Bos | place: Iran: Karaj | collected 2018-10
CATTAACAGAGGATTCTTCTGGAAATCAATACTGCCCTGGCCCATCAATAGGAAAGGCAACATATCTTTAGAATCCAGGTTGCCCGCAAGCATCATCATGGGCATAATGTTACCGAAAGGGTTATCCTTATCTGCGGTAGTGCCAGGATTCATAAGGCTGATTACTTTGGTTACAAAATTGAAACCAAAAGGAGACTTCTGCGGCAAGATTACGCGCTGCTCGGAAGTCGTGATGTCGATTACGGTAAATTGTTTACCATCACCATCAATGAAGTAGCAATAGTGAGAATCGTTGTGTACGATAATGTCACCAAACTCGAGCGCGGTGATTGCTACAGGAATCTTAAAAAAGATAGGAGTCTTTACATCGAAATGCAGGATATCAACATCATACATTTCCTCTGTGTCGGCATCATATGCAACATATTTGCCGGAAGGGTTGCGCACGGCCATACCCTTGATGGATAAAGCGATAGTGCCATCGGTTACGGGGCCAAACTGGCCAAAGATATTTTTCATGTTCATATTGTTCTTATCTTCCTTTTTTTGAGTGTATTCCTTAAACCATTTGTCCAGCTCATCATGAAGCTCATCTTTTGTCACGATATTTGTTTTTATTGGTCCGGTAGAACTAATATCAATAGTATACGGATCAGGTAGCGGTGAACTAATAACAGTAGTGTGATCTGACACCCAAGTGCCATTTGTATTAGAATAACCACCAGTACAACATCCATTCGTAGTGACATTATTGATTACGTTTTTCATAGCGGTACCAGCCTGTTCTGAAGAGAAATTTAGACCTGAAAACGTTTTACCTAAACTGTCAAATGCGGCAGTTAGTGTATCAAACGTCGCGCACAGGTCACTACCAGAATAGAGATTAGTCGCCGCCGTAGAAACGGTACTCGTCGTAGCGGCCATAGGCTTCTATTTCAGCAGGAGTCATCGTGTCGAAATCATAACGGGTAGGTTTACGGTGCGCGCAGCCTCCAACTTGCGGAGTGTCGTCGCAATAATAAACTACATCATAGTCATCATACTCGTTCATCCTACTTTATCTCCTTTCCTTTTTTACATATATATTATATAATAAATTTTTATGTTTTGCAAGGCGAAAATGTCTCTTGGAGAGTTTTTTGTCGAAAAAGCCAGGAAATTTGGCAATATGAGCTTCTCACGGCATATACGGCTACACGAAGCCTGGAGACGGTATGCTTTGGGTTGATACACATAAAAATTTTTGATATAATATATACAGAAAATGAAGGAAGAGCTCTTCATTATTCTAAATAAAATATTGCTCGCGAGCGCAGCGAGCATATGAGAGATAAAGGAGAACGAAATTACTATGGCTAATACTAATAAGATTATCTACACTCGCCGCATTGCTATGAAGCTGATTGAGATGGGACACATTGCCGCAGGTACTATGCCTAATCCCAGCAAGCCTGAGTTTTTGTGCTGGATCTTTAATGTGACTCCGAAGTTTGAACGTGATTTGCAGACGATCCTGGACGAGCGTCGTGCCGCACGTGGAGTAAGAGCAACCACTGGTGTGCTTGATGAGGCACCGCAGTTACCGGCGCATGATTAAAGATACTAAGCTGGCGAAAGTCAGCTTATTTTTTTATTATTAAAATGTCCATAAAAATATATTTTTTGGACAAAAATATAAGATGTTTGGTCAAGAAAGACCAATAATATAAGAAGAATGGTCAAAAATTTCTGAAAGGAGGTGAGAAAATTGCCGCTAATAATTTAGCCAAATTCAAGATAGATACCTACTTCAAAGGAGATTATTATGGATAAAAATTATTATGATTTGATTTGGGCTTGGTTTCAATGGAAATCAAATTGGTCAGGAGAGAAAAGAATAGTTAAAAAGAAAGATGCTTCATTTATTGCTATTGCCGAAGATGTAGGTATTAATCGTAAGAGTGTTAGTAAATATGTATCTTATTTATTAGATTAGGGTTTATTAATTTATGATGATAAAAATAAAGAATATATATTAAGAGAATTACCTAAACAAGCATCTTCTTTAATATCTTATCAAGTATTAAGTAAATTAATACATTCATTAAGTCATAATAGTGTTAGTATTTATAATTATTTATTAAATAGATATATTGCCGCGAATGAAGTAGAATTTATTATTACTCATAAATAGTTAAAAGATTATTTAGGATTATCTTCTTCATCAAGTTCTAATAATCAAGTTATTACTGATATTTTAGATGTTTTGGATCGATTAGGACTTATTACTATGGAATTAAGATATGTAGAGCCTACTAAGACTTATATTTATATTACTAATGTAACTAATGTATTACCAGATATAGATCGTGTTGTATATACACGAGGTAAGGAGCCTAAAAGTGCCTAACTAGGCTTAGATTTTTGTCCAAATTTTTCTATACTTTTGTCCAAAAATAAGAATACTTATAAATAGAATCAGGGAACCTACGGTTCCCACACCCCTCCCTTAGTCGGGATATACTATCCCTCACTTCGTTCGGGATAGTATATCCCTTGGGGCGATGATGGAATATTATTTTGGGCATTACATATTTAGGAAAATGAGTTGAAAATTCGAGGAATAAGTGAAATGAAAAATAAAATGAAATTGTCTGTGCGATTATGATAATGATTATATTAATGTTTATAAGTATTTTGTATGTAATTGATGGTAATGATATTAATAAACAGATGATAAGATATGTATGTTTGTGTGCAAGTTTGAAGAAAAGAAATGAGTAGGAAATTTTACTACCATGCCTCGATGTGGAAATTTGAGCATGGTGCGGTGGAAATTTGAGCATGGTCTTCTTAATCACTACTTAATCACTATTTAATCATAAAAACTTAATCACTTGGAGGACGACACAATGGATGAAATGATGAAGGCTAATCCGCATATGGTATTAATGTAGGTATTGAAGGGTGGAAAATTGATGTATTTTGATCCTATGATAAAATAGATATAGATAGTTAATAATTTACCTAAAAAAATGTGGGTGTATGACGAAGAGGGTAGATTATATACTATGAAACGCGATTAGAATGGAAATGATTATAGGGTATATTTTTATCCTTTTGGTACTTATGGAAGAAAGAATAATGTAGAATGAGCTATTGGTTAATTATTGCTATAATAATTTTATTAAATGGGGTAGTATCAACATTAATATATATTATTGGAGTTGGGATATTAGAATATAAGAAGTAAAATAGGGTGTGAAGGATGAAAATGTGAGAAATGTAGGAAGTGGCGTGCCCGATCGGCACACCAGGATGTCAAATATTTTTTCGTTTTCGTTTTTCCTCTCTTGTACTTGAAATTTATAAAAAATTATTATATAATATATATGTAAGATAAAGAAAGGGGCTAAATAAACATGGCTAAGACTCAGAAGGAAATTATGAACGCGCTGTTGGACGCTCTTAAGCTGGGCGAAGGTGACCTCTCTGATCTGGACTCTCTGATGGATAAGGTGAAGAAGGACATCGCTGAGGCCAAGGCTGAGGAAGCGGCTCGCAAGGAGAAGGAAGCGGCTGAGCTGAAGGCTCGCGGTGAGAAGATCGCTGAGATGGCGACTCGTGTGCTCAACGACAAGGCTACCGAAGCTGACGTAGCTATGGTCATGGAGAGCTACATGCACAACCTAGGCCTGAAGGATGCTAAGATTAGCGCCAAGGATGTCCAAAGCGCCAAGGAAGCGGCGGATCGTGCTTCCAGCGCACTCGATGTAGTGCTGGACGCGCTGAATGATGTCTTTGGTACGGATCCCAAGCCGAAGGCACAGTCCACCAAGAACGCGGATGATGTGTTGAATGAGTTCCTGAAGACTCTTCGGTGAGCGATAAAGCCGCTCGGCATAGCCGAGCGGCGTATTTTTTTATGTAAAAATACCAGGTTTTTTTATTAATTATATCATATTTTATATAAAATGTCAAATTTCTGCGGAAAAGTTGCTACCCCCGATAATATTTTACCATATTTTTTATTAAAAATCAAGTAAAATTGCCAAATTTGCTCGAAAAATAGCAAAAAATGACCAAGAATACGTGCAAAGATGCGTAATCTTGGTCAAATTGGCAATTTTATATAGTTTGCTACGCTTTAAGAGCTACGGACGGCTTACTTTTTGGGCGGACGGTGAGCAGTCAGGGTCACAGAGTAGGAAACACCATTGTAAGTGAAATCGAGCTGACGTTCGATGTTAGTGACTTCCGCATCCGGGATCGCGGCATGTAGAAGCTCAATCAGGTAGCGCTTATCTTCGTTGGGCTTGCGCTTACGCTCCACAGTCTTGCCGTAGGCATTGACGGAGCGCGCCATGCCCTGCATCGCGGCCTTAGAAGCGGCCTTTTGCTCGGCAGTCTGATCGTACGGAGTGGGGTTGCCTTTGTCAACCTGGATGTCCCACCAGGCACTCTCAGCGTCCAGCTTCAGGGCGTCGAAGTCGGAGATCCGCTCATCAGGGTGCTCGTCCATGTACTTATCCATCCAGTTGTCAAGCCACTCCTGAGTGGGATAATTGATGCTCTTAGCCATTAATAGCGCCCCTTCCATTTTTTTCTTACATATATATTATATCATATTTTTTATTAAAAATCAAGCATTTTTTTGTAAATTTTTTGTAAAGTTTTGGTGCGCCGATCGGTTTCCGATCGGCAGGCCAAGAGGTAAGCTGGTGAACCAGGCGGGATCTCGCCATATGGTGCGGCCAAGGGATCCCGCACTTTCAAGCCATATGCGGCCATATAGGAGGGTGCGCCGATCCACCGAGCGGACTTAACACAAACTTTACGGGAAATTAACAGAAATTTAACAAAAGCTTAATATCGATTTAAAAAATTCTTAACACAAATGTGCTTGACAAAAACGCCTCCGGCGCGGCCGGCTACCGCCGGCCCAAAGTTAAGGGATTATTAATAACTCAATCTTCGCGCGCATTTTACAAAATAAAAACCTGAAACGCTTGACAAATTCAAAATTCCGCCCGATGCGACCAGCAGCGGGCGGTCCGATCAAAAAATGCAGGATTGCGTTTGCAATCCTGCAAATTTTGTATCAGGTGCAAGCCTGATACAGAACGCGGTGGTCTTTAAGGGCCTTATGGGAGCGATAACAGGCCATTATGATGGCGGCCTCGATCATCACGTCCTCTAATGCCATGTGATCCTCGCTGAAGTCCACATCCTTGGTTAAGAACCTGTAAAGAACCTCAGCGGTCATCCGCACTTGCGGGACGCGATGCTTTGTTAAGAAACCGTTATCCTCGCAGAATTTGCGGTAGGTGGGCATCTTGCCGAACACAGCGCGGCTCATTTTCAGGCTGTCCCAAACCTCAAGCCACTGAGGAAGGGCGCGGCGGATTTGGCCATCCGTCAACCATGCCGCCGTAGTGTTGAGCGCGTCCACGTCGAAGCGGGCATTGTGGGCCACGATTGCGGTCACGTTGTAGTCGTGGCAAACCTGTTCGACCTCGTTCATAATGTCGAAAAAGGATTTGACCTTGCAGGTGTTCTCACCGATCTGATCGTAGTACCGCGGCAGCTTGTCCGCATAGTAGCAAGACGCCATACGGTCACGCTCACCGAACATGATTTCGCTCACCGCATACTGTCGAGCGTGGAAGGTCTCGCCGGTAGAGGGGACTAACAGGGTATAGCCCACGTTATAGGCCAGATTATTGCCGGGCTTCACCGCGTCAATGGGGGTCACGTTGCAGGTCTCATTGTCCAGTACCATCAGAGTGTTGCGCATGTCTAATCACTTTCCTCTCTTGTTTGTAAGACTATTATACACCTTTTCGGGCGCGAAAGTCAATCGTTAAAAGTGCCAGGATTTCGACCAAAAATTTATGCAGATCTGCCAGGACCGAAAAACCGGTCGCTGCGGCCAGCAGCGACCGGCCCGGAATAGGGGCCGGCCCCTTAGGTTTTCGCCTTGGGAGGCCGGTGCTCGGTCAGGGTCAGGGTGTAGGACTTGCCGCCCACGGTGAAGTCAACTGTCCGCTCGGGGTTGCTCACGCTCACGTCGTCCAGCTTGCCATTCAGGGCGAAGCCTTCCAGCATTACGCGCACCCAGTCGATCACCTGCCGCTTGATCTCGTTCGGCTTGCGCTCACGCTTGACGTGGGTCTTACCGTAGGCGTCAACTGCCGCTTGGCTCTTGGCCCCATTCAAGCCCTTGCGCCATGCCTTGACGTTCTTCTCCTGCTCGGGGGTCAGGTCGTGCTCGGTCTTATGGCCCTTGTCAACCTCGCGGTCATACCATGCGCAGTCGGCGTCCTCGCGCAGCTTGTCATAGTCGATGCGCTCGTCGGGGTGGGCCTGCTCGTACTTATCAAGGTACTGGTCGATGAACTGCTCTTTGGTCATGGTCATCAGCTCCTTTCGATGATTCTATTATACAGGTTCCAGGATCAAAAGTCAATCGGCAAATTGCACAAAGTTTGCACGAAAAATTTGTGCAGCTCTGCCAGGTCCTAATCACCGGCGGTCTGCAGCTTTAGCGACCGCAGACCGCCGGCCCGGAAAAATGTATAAAAATACAGCCCCGATTGCTCGGAGCTGTGGTCGGGGCTGGGGCTCACGCCGCCAGCCGGAACAGGGTCACGCGCTTGGGGCCTTCGGCCTTGATGACCTCGCCAGCCTTCACCAGCTGGGTCAGCAGGGCCGAAGCCTTCTGGCCGCTGATGCCGACCGCGGTCGCGATGTCACCGCAGCGGGTGTCGGGGTTGGTGCGCAGGAACTCGCGGATGGCGTCCTTCACGCCCTCGTTCTCGCGCTGGGTCTTGGTCGGCTTGTCCGACTTGGAAGCGTTGCGCTTCGCCACCTGATCGCGCAGGGCGGTCAGCTTGTCCTTGCACTGATCGGACAGGTTCAGGGTCAGGACTTCGTTCAGGGCATCGACGTAGCTGTAGGTATTCTTCATGATATCACCCTTTCTGGTTTTAGGGACTGTCCTTGTCCTTTTGTACCCTTATTATACCACAGGGTCAGGGGTTTGTCAAGAGGGTAGGATGTTAAGTCTTTGTTTCGCTTGCTTGGGGCGGTCTGCCAGTTGACGCGGCGCCTGCGTCCTCTCGGTCACGCTCTCCAGCTCTTGTGGGCTTCCCTTGCCCTCTTGACACGTATAGTATACCACATCCGACTGTTATGGTTCAACGTATTTCTGGTAAAGTTGGTGTAAAGTTGATCAGTTTACCGGATCTTAATAATGTATAATTATGCAGCCACGCCAGGTTCCAGGAGCGCAAAGTTTACATACAATTTACGCGTTTTTGCTTGACAAATTGCTGGCAGCATGGTATAATGAAATTTCGGCCCGGCTGCAGCTCTTGCGGCCGCAGCCGGGCCGTCGAAAAAAAGCCCGACCCCTTGCGGGGTCGGGTGTCGGTCAATAGTTGTCGGTGATGTGGCGGGTGATCTCCACGGTGAAGCCGTCGTAAAAGTACGACCAGACGCCGCCCATGTCATCAAGTTCCCAGTCGGTGAACTCTGACAGGCCATACTCGGCGGCCATGGTGCCCTCCATAGCTTCGCCAGCTTTGGCGCGGGTGGAGTATACCCCCAGGGGGTAATGCTCATTCTCTTCCCAATCGTGGATAGTTACGACAAACCGCTCTTCCATTTTTAACATCTCCTTTACATTCTTGAGGTTGGTGCCTGTCAAGCCCGAAGGCTTGACAGGACTTTGAAAATCCTATCGGGAGTGTAGGCATCTTCACCCCATTCAGTGCGGTTCCTGTCCTCGTCATCGAACAGGACGCCGCCGCCGGTGGCGGTCTTTTTGTTCGTGCCGTAGGCCACGATCAGAACCGCGTCCCACTTGACGCTGGGCAGGTGACGCGCCAGCCATTCCCGCTTGGCCTTGGTCACGGCCTCGTCATAGTCAGGGGTGGAAGTCTTGGACAGCCAGCTGATCACGCCGATTTCGTGGCCCGCGGCCTGCGCCCTGTTGAGCATCCGCGCCAGCGTTGCCATGTGAACCAGCGGAGCCGCCGCCGCGTAGGGGGTCGGGTCGGAATTGCGGAGCATCGGCAGCCAGTCCTTCACGCCGTAGAGGTCAGCAATCGTGCCGTCCATGTCAAACCAAATCTTCATCTTTGGGTCATCTCCTCTCTTGATCTGATACCATTATAAGGCATCCAGGGCCATTTGTCAAGTTAAGTTTTTGTGAAATGTCGGTGAGGTGGCTAATCGCGCGACGCGCCCAGAGGGTTCGACGCTTGGGGAGCCTCGCTTTCCCTCACCGACAAGAATAGTATAGCACATTCGGGATCAGAAAGCAATCGGCCAAATCACCAAAAAATCGCGTAAAAATTTGTGCAGATCATCCAGGTCGTAAATTCGGTCGGTGCGACGCCCTTGCGGCCGAGCACCGACCGCCAAATGAAAAGCCCCGCCGAAGCGGGGCGAGGGCTTAGCCCTCAGAGGGGAGGGCGAACAGCGTCACCCTCTTGGCACCCTCGACCTTGCGGCAGGTGCCCTCGTGCACCATCTGCGAGAGCAGGGCGCTGGCCTTCTGACCGGAGATGCCTACGGCGGCGGCCAGATCGCCGCAGCGCACGCCCTCAGCGGTGATGTGGGTGAGCAGCTCGGCCTTGATGCCGGCGTTCTCCACCTGCGTCTTGGTGGGCTTGTCAGACTTGCGGCTGTTGGCCTTGGTGATGGTGTCGCGGATGCTGGTGAGTACCTCGACGGTCTCGGTCAGCTTGGCCTCATCGGGATCGCCGGAGCCGTTCAGCTCGATGGTGTTGGTGATCATGGTGATGGCGGTGTTCAGAGCGTCAACGCGGGTGATGTTCTTCTTCATGTTATCAATTCCTTTCCGGTTTGGTGGGTTTTCCTTCCCTTGATTACGTACTTATTTTAGCACACCTTGGAGCAAAAATCAAGGGGTTTACAGAAACTTTACAATTCCTGGTGGGGATCCTGTATCACGCTTCCGCGTGATACAGAACCCGCACTTCTTTGATGCTCTTGTGCATCCGGAAGGCCCTGAACATGATCTCCCGTTCGATCTGCACATCTTCCAGCGCGGTGTGGCTCTCAACGAACTCAACGTCCATTGTTATGAACCTGTAAATGATCTCGGCAGTCAGGCGGGAGCGGGGCGGCTTGTGCTTGGTCATGTAGCCGTTTTTCTCGCACCATTTGTCATAGCTTTTGGGCTTGACGGCGTTCCACATCTGCATGGTATCCCAGATTTCAACCGACTGGGGCAGAGCACGAACGCTGTACAGATCAGTCAGCCAGCGCGCGGTGGTGTTCAGTGCATCAACATCGAAGCGGGCATTGTGGGCGACAATCGCCACGATGTTCATGTTATCGCACAGGTCGGAGATTTCGTTCATGATCTCAAAAAAGGACTTGATGACGCGGCGGCCTTCCGCAATGTCTTTGAAATACTGGGGCAGCTTGGCGGCGTAGTAGGCGGTTTTCATGCGCTCAATCTCACCGAAGAAGATTTCCCGCACGATGTAGGAGCGCTCCAGGACGATCTCACCAGTGCTGGGGCAGACAACAGAAAAGCCGATGTCGTAGGCCAGATTGTTGCCGGGAGCAACCGCGTCGGTCTTGGTGATGTTGCAGGTTTCGGTGTCCAGAACGATGGCGTAATTCTTCTTCATGTCTAATCAATTCCTTTCTGCGCTGTTCGCCGCGCCCGCGTGATTTCTGTTCCCCTTGGAACAATTATAGTATAGCACAAACGACTGTTAAGAAGCAACGTATTTCATGTTGAGATCATGTAAACTTTTATACATTCGGGATGAATAATTATCCAGGCTCGCGCCAGGTTGTCGAATGTATAATTATGCAAGCTCTGATCTAACTGAAACACCGGCCGAGCGCAACCGCAAGGGCCGCGCTCGGCCGGTCAAATGGAAAGCCCCCGCTTGCGCGGGGGCTGGTCGGTCAGGAGTTGGCGGGGTCGGTCATGTCATTCTCGGGCAGGAGGAACAGGGTGACCCGCTTCTCGCCCTCGCGCTTCACGACCTCACCGGCCTTGACCATCTGCGACAGGAGCGCGGAGCACTTCTGACCGGAGATGCCCAGCTCGTTGGCGATCTCGCCGCAGCGGAGGCCCTGCAAGGTGTGGGTCAGGCACTCGTGGATGCGGGCCTTGACCTCTGCGTTCTCCCGCTGGGTCTTGGTGGGCTTGTCGCTCTTGGCGGTGTTGCGCTTGACCAGCTGCTCCTTGAGTGCGGTCAGCTTCTCCTTGATCTCGTCGGACAGGTCGCAGGTCAGAGCGGCGTTCAGAGCATCGATGTAAGTGATCTTGGTCATGTTATCAACCCTTTCCCTGTTTGAGAGGTTTATCAGCTCCTCTTGATGTATCCATTATAGCAGGTTCAGCGGCGTTTGTCAAGTTAAGTGTTGGTTAACTTTGTCGCGGTCCCCCGCGGCGGCGACCCCCGTCGTCCTTGCCCCTGCCCTTGGAACACTTATAGTATAGCAGATTCGGGCGCGGATTGCAATCGGTAAATTCACCAGGATTTCGATCAAAAATTTGTGCAACCTGCACCAGGCATAAACTCGGCCGGTGCGCAGTACTAACG
>JAEEGL010753170.1_pt1 | contig 10580 bp, 6 predicted proteins | sample 9134231 | NCBI WGS metagenome assembly JAEEGL01 (sample SAMN16246548, study PRJNA631951) | gut metagenome | biome: gut microbiome; feature: rumen; material: fiber-attached | host: Bos | place: Iran: Karaj | collected 2018-10
ACCTTAAAGGTGCTAAGGTGAAGAGCATCATGATAGGTGCCATGGGGGGTTCAGCCATCTCATCGAATATAGTGGTCAGCTGTTGTTCTAACAACACGGCAATCCCCGTATACATAATCAGATCACCGATGATTCCGAAATCAGTGGGTCCGGAAACATTGACGGTTATCTCCACATATTCAGGCAATACCGATGAGACCTTGGAGATGTACAAGAGCGCCAAAGCAGCGGGCTCCCCCATCATAGTTATCACATCCGGAGGGAAGGTCGAAGGGATGGCGGAATCGGATGGATATACCGTTCTGAAAGTGCCCACAGGATACCAACCAAGGTATTCGTCAGGATATATGATCGGATATCTTGCAGCCATTATATCTGCCGCAGGATACACGACGTTCTCGAACAATCTAAAGGCATGTCTTGGAAGTCTGAAGGCTTACAGGAATTATATGGAGGTCCAAGGATCACTGGCGTACCTGCTAGCAGATAAGTACAAAGATTGTGTACCTGTGATTTGTACAGAAAGCAAGTTCAAGTGTATCGCATTAAGGTGGAAGTCTCAATTCAATGAGAATTCAAAGACGATATGTTTTGATTCAGCTTTATCGGAATTGGATAGTTTTGAACTCAAACCTTGGACGAATTATAAGGGAAAGAAACTTAGGTTGATTCTGATTGCAGGGGAGTCGGATATGGCGGACGGCAGTCTCTTGAAAAGGGCTGCTAACAATATCGAGTCTATTGGGTTCCCGTTTGATTTGATAGCTGTTGGAGGAACCACAAAGGAGGAGACTCTTTTCCGTGCTTGGATTCTAGGGGATTATGTTACTGTGTATATGGCAGAGCATTTCGGAATCGATCCAGAGATAACCACAGTCATTTCTAAGTTAAAGAAGAGAATACGCGGGGAAGAATGAATACTAAGGGGAAGACAATCTCAATGTTCTGTTTCTAAACTCCGTAGGACCAGAAGGTTCTTTTGCCTGATTTTCATTGTTTTCAATAATAATTAAATAATAATATGATAACCCGATTCTGGCTTAAGTGTTTAATGTTACCTTATGTGAGAGGAGTTGTCAATGACCTTTGTTCAAGAATTAAAGGAGATCTATGATTGTCGTAGCACCTTTAGAGCATTGGTTATAAGAGATTTATTTGGACGTTACAAGAACTCGGTTATCGGATTCGCCTGGCATTTCGTTTTACCTATTATTATGATGTGTGTGTACTACGTTGTGTTCAATACAATAAGAGCAAGCGCTGTTCCAGATTTCTGGGTTTATATGTCATCAGGATTGTTTCCTTTCACATTCATGATTAGTAACCTAAATAGAGGGCCAGCAGCAATAACTTCTAATTCTGGAATGGTCAAAAAGATGTATTTTCCAAGGAGTATTCTCATATTATCGGAGGTAGCATCATCATTCATCGTCATGTTAATTGGATATGTGATGGTGTTTGTGGGAATGCTATTGATTGGATATGATTTGGGCCCATCTTTATTGTATCTTCCGGTAGTTCTAGTGCTGATGACTGTTTTTGTGACAGGGTATGTTCTTTTCTTATCAGCTGTGACTGTTTATATCAGAGATCTGCAGTATCTAATCAATTCATTATCAATGGTTTTCTTTTTCATGACTCCGTTGTATTTTATGATGAGCGATGTATCTGGTATTCTAGCGAATCTGATAGCATTAAATCCCTTTGCTTATTATGTACAGGCATATCAACAAATACTATATTTTGGCACGATTCCCGATTTTCATATAATGATGATGTGTGCATTAATGCCAGTCATATCGTTAGTCATCGGAATCGTTGTATTCCGTAGGTTAAGGCGTGGATTTGCGGAGAGGTTGTGACATGAAACCGGAAAACGCGATAGAAATCAGGAATATTTCTAAGAGTTTTACTTTGCAAGTTGCAGATGATAGTAAAAAGAATCTGATGGGAAGGGCCAAAACAAAGAAAAAAAGGAACAAAGTTCTTGATAATTTGTCACTTGATATCAAAAAAGGCGATGTTCTTGGAATAATGGGAAGAAACGGTTCTGGTAAGAGTACGTTTTTGTCAATATTGGCAAGAATTATGGAGCCAGATACGGGAACGATATCACGTTCTGGAAAGATAGCGGCGATATTAGAACTCGGAATGGGTTTTCATCCTGACATGAGTGGCAGAGAAAACATCTATACTAAGGGGGAGCTTTACGGTTTTTCCAAAAGAGAGATGGATGCCAAGATAGAGAAGATAATTGATTATTCTGGTGTAAGAAAATACATAGACAATCCTGTTAGAACATATTCATCTGGAATGACAGCCAGACTCGCCTTTGCAATTATGATTAATGTAGATACTGATATTATTCTTGTTGATGAGGTTTTGAGTGTAGGAGATTCGTCTTTTGCTGCTAAGGCAACCCAGCATTTTTCAGAGATGGCTGAAAGTGGGAAAACTGTTCTAATTGTTTCGCATAATTTGAGATATGTGGAGGAAGTATGCAACAGAGCTATATGGATTGAAAATGGTAAGATAGTGTTGGACGGTAGTCCTAAAGAAGTCTGTGCTGAGTATCAGAATAGAATAAATGAGGATCCTGAGATAATTTTAGATCTTGCCGAATCTGGTGTTCCAGAAGCACAATACAAACTTGCTTTGATGTATCGCGATGGTAATTATTTTGATAGAAATCCTTCCCTTTATGAAAAATGGCTAAAGTCTGCAGCGGATAAACGTAGTATTCGTGCGCAAGTATTGTATGCAGATATGTTAATGAGTAGTGGCGATAAAGATAGGGCATACGAATATTATTATGGCGCAGCGGAAAGAGGAGATTGGGAAGCTCGGCTTAAAGTTGCATCTTTTAGTTCTTCCAATAAGAATAATACGCAAAAGCTCTTAGATTTGTATCAGAAGTGCCTTATTCCAGGAAATGGCTTGATGGAGTATCGTTACGCCGAGCTTTTATTGAAGGTTTCATGGAGCGATGATGATAGGAAGAAAGCTTTTGAAATGTTCCTAAAATCTATAGATGACGGGTATTTTGACGCCTATCATCAAGTTGCTATAATGTACCGTGATGGGATTGGTACAGCAAAAGATTATGAGAAAATGGACTCGTATCTAAAACAATCTGCAATGAATGGATCAATGCGTTCAATTACCTTATTAGCAGATATTTATGGTCAGGGTAAGTTAATACCCATGAATCGGGAGGAATCATTTAAGTGGACTCTTAAAGCAGCTGAACTTGGTAATAGGGATTTCATGTACCGTGTAGCAGTAATGTATCGCGATGGTATCGGAACTGAAAAAAATACATCAGAGAGCAATAAGTGGTTTGAAAGATACGGGGAAATGAACTTGTATCCGCAATACGTGTGGGGATTGAACTATTCTAGAGTCTTCGATAATGAAGGCTTAGATTCCCTGTTTGATGTCCTTTCTGAATCGATGAATTCTAGCATGATTTATCAATATATTTCCTGTGTGAAAGAGTTGGAAATTAGAGAAGGTTTGATTGAAAAGTTAAAAACAATAGCAGAAACGGGAAATCAAGACGCAATCAACAGATTAGGAAATATGTATCATGATGGATTCTTTGTTGGCAGAGACTATAAAAAGGCTCTATATTGGTATGAAAAAGGTGCGAAATGTGGAAATATATGGTCATGCACACGTTCTGGTGAGATGTATCGGGATGGATTGGGGGTCCAAAAGGATATTCAGCGTGCAATTGGTTTCTTTAAAAATGCGGCTATCTTGGGAGATATAAGGTGTATAGATCATTTGATTCGCGTATCGAATTCATATAGTCAATACAGTAGTGAATTTGATTGGGCATTCAGATTACTCAAGAATTATGCTGAATCTGGTAATGTGGAAGCAATTAATAGATTAGGGGACATGTATTGTAAAGGTGAATTTGTAGAGAAAGATTTGGGTCTTGCATCTTATTGGTTTAGAAAAGGTTTCGAATTGGGCGATTATAATTGTAAGAGAAAACTTGATGAAGTACTGGCAATGAAACTCTCTTGATCCTTGTATATTCTGGATTCTCTTTTATTATATTGTAGTTGATTGCAGGTTTATTCTGTGTTTTGATTTATAATAAGCCACACTTATTTGGTCATTAATTGTTCTTCTAAATCTTAATGGATTATTCATTCTATCCGGGCTTTTTATGTTATTTAGCCTTTGTTTTTTCAATTGAGTCCAAATACATTTCTACCTTATTAGGGATCGATAACTCAAGTTCGTTAACTTTCAATGTTTTAGTTGGGAATATTACGTTGTAATCAATGTCACCATATTCTCTCTTAAAATTATCAAATCCCCATTTAATTAAACCAGGGCTATCACCTAAAGAGATTATGGGGAGACATTTTTGGGTGTTTTCTTTAATTTTCATATCACGTTCAAGAGGAGTTTCTGAGTGTTCTAAAAAGATTTGGTAGTTGATTCTTTCTAATTTTTCAAAATCTATATTCTTTCCAACTTCTGAGAAGCAATCGTACGTCATTATTTCAATAAACGGTTGGTTGAAGAGTGAATAATTAAATTTTACCATGTGGAGTAATCTAGGACTTTTGTTATCTTGGATATATGTTTCTCTAATTATTATTGAACTGTCTTCCGTAGTTGAATTAATTAGTTTGTCTAAATCTTCGCGGAGCATTCCGACTTGAATTATCTTCATATTTGGAATGATTTCTTTAATTGATGATAGTACGCTCAGGTATTCTAAATCTATCCAGTAACGGATATTGTTCTGTGTGCAGATGCTAGTGAACGTTTTCAAAAGATTTATTATAATTGCTTTGTCTATTTTTTCAGTATCTGATTCTGTAATAGAGCTTATTACTTCTTTAGCTGAATCAATTGGTATGGTTTTGACCAGATCTTTAATAATTTTTTCTTCTGGTGGGTTATTACTTCTTACCAACATGTTTAGACGATTAATTTTTTCATTTAACTGATAAACTTCGTTTTCTATTCTGTTTGTAGATCTTTTTATTTCTTCTATTTGGAAATATGTTTGTCTTACAAAATCATAACATCTTTTGTAAAAGTTTTTCTTTTTCTCTGTTTTTTCAAAGAACACTAGTTGTAATTCTTTGTAATTACATCCAATAATTCTTGTTACATGATAGACAAACAATCCAAAGAGAAACTCACCAGAAAATCCAATACAACGTTTTGCCAATCCTGTTAATGCAGTTAGATTTGTTTCTGATTCTAGTTTAAATAACAAAGGGTATTGGAAGTTGCACAGTTCGTTCAAAAGCTGTTTCTTCATTATGTAGCAATTGTATCCAATGTGGTATTCACTATTTAGGTAGGCATTTAAAGAATCTTTGTATTGGGGAAACATTTCCTCGATTAAAGACAATAATTTCAAAAAGACTAGATTTGGAATTAGATGGGTGTTGCTCAGCCACATGTCATATACTGTTTTTTGAGGGCCATTTGGTGTGGAGATGATATTTACCGGAACAGGTTCTGCATACAGTATATCGTATTGTTCAATGATATCGCTCATTTTATTGTAGTTGGTTAGACCAAATTCTGCTGAGGTTTTATCATTTAGTTGATCAATAACAACATGACCCCTATTATCTGTGGGCCATTTGTTGTCGGAGAATGATAAGAATCTGCGGTAGTGGCATAGACCATAATAGTCCAAATCGTAATTCTTCCATGCCCAGTATTGAACAGTCAATTCATTAATGACAGGGGCTTTGAAAGAAATATTGTCTCCCGTGTCATCTCCTTTGATCAGCATTTTACGTTTGTCATTATAGGCGGCACCATTGTCTACATTGACGTATATCTTGTTTTTAATTGTGGCACTATCTAATTCGCGTCTTCTAGAAACAAAAATCTTTATCTTTTTATTTCCCATGAACAGCCGATATGCCATGAATATATAGGTGTTATGTAGTAGTGTTAATTGTAGTTTACATGTCTGAGTGATTGTATGACAATTCTAGCATCTATCCAGCATCAAAGCTTTTTACCAGATTTGGTGATTTATTTGCAAGAAACACATCCAACCGAGGATGTAATCTTAATGATAGATGAATCACAGGCTTTTAGGACAGATCAGTACGACCTATCATTATTCTTTTCAACTGTTCTAAAGTTCAATTCTAATGAAATAATAAAACTCGAAGATGAGCAGCAGATAGAGTTAGCAATCAATAATACAATCAATGGTTTGATTAATAGCGCAGGTATCGATTTAAATGATGTAAATGAGTTTTTGCTATCTAGTGATACTGTCAATTTAATGGGTATTTACCTATCGATGAAAGGAATACCGTATAAAATTCAAGATATAGTTCCAAAACAGAATCTTGAAAAAACTCGTTATATGACGTTAAAACAAATAGCGAGTAAGGCATTCATAGATCTGCAAGTAAAATATGGGGTTTTATGTGGAGAAGGACACACAGTTATTGAATATGGAGCTGAAGGTTATGATTACTGTGGTGTTTTCAACAACATGAATAAAGAGGATCAAATTAAATTACTTTGTTTGTTTGGATTACAGTCAACTCGGTATGATTCTTATGATGAGATAGTAATCATGAATTCAAGAGGTTATCTACTTGGTAATCCTAACATAAAGAATGATGTCGACATCGTTGATTGTTATTCAGTCTTGATGGACTATTTTGGCCATAGTTCTAACCGTATAATCAAGATTCATCCAGGAGACAATAAATACATATCTTTTCCAAATAATGCTGTAGATGATTATTCATTTAGTATTGAATTATTAGCTCCATTTTTACATGGTAAGGAAATGATGTGTATAGCATCTACCAGTGCTAAAAAAACACCTGAATTGAAATGGACTGAGGTGGGAGTCGATTTTTTATCCATTTATGATAGGTTTTTCTTTATAGATACAGGAATAGTTTTAGCTAAATACTTAGGTTACGACAAGATTTTTGTGGATATTAAAGATGTAACACTTAGAAGAGCTTTGGAAAGTCTTTATGGAGTATATATCGTTGAATTAGATGAATGTCAATTTGCAATCACATATGATTCGATTAATACAGGTAAGATTAATTATTATTTAAATGGAAAGAACGATGCCACATCTTTCAGGATTATTTTAGATAAAAAAGGTAATCATCAAGAAATAGAGGCGCATGTGAAAAGTTTAGGATTTATAAAGTTAGTAAAAACGTGGTTTTTTAAATATAGTAAAGTCTGCCCGAATCAAGATGCTACTATTACCATGGTGTACAAAAGAAAAAGCCAATGAAAGGATACGGTAATTGAATTAGATATAATATAAACGTTAATTAAAACCTGAAGCCTAGGTAATTGTTGCTGTTTGCGAAAACAATTGACTGGGGCTATTCATCTTTATTTTGTATCGTTTTTATGATTGAGCATATATGATTAAAGCTGTCAAAGAATTATGTTAAAACGGCTTTGTATTATAATAAAAAAAGTAAGATTGTAAGGCTTACCTATAGTCTAAACAATCATTGATGATTGTTATAGGTTGAAGAAGCTTGGGGTATATGCCAATGAATCTAGTCATCTAATTACGGCTATTATCTTTGTATTCTCCCATTGCCATCGCCATTCATAAGATCAAGGATTTCCTCTTCTGTAGTTAAATTGAAATCATCATTAATGGTATGCTTTAAACAACTGGCTGCTACAGAGAAATCAATTGTTTTCTGGCCATCATAATGATTAAGCAAACAAAAGATCATGGCTGCCGAAAAACTATCGCCCGCACCCATCCTATCGGTAATCTGTACGTCATAGTGCTTGGAGATGAAAGAAGAGTCTGATGTTGAATCATAAAGGATCCCGCCCCAGCCATTGACGCTGGCAGAATAACTTTCACGTAATGTAAAAGCGCAGTATTTGCATCCGTATGTTGTGCATATTCTTTTGCAAACATCAGTGTAGTCTCTTATCAATATCTTTCCTGATTGAACATCTGTTGATTCTGGTGAGATGCCTAGCATCTTGTCTGCATCTTCTTCATTACCGATACACACGTCCACACAATTCATCAGTTCAGGCATTCTTGAACGAGCCTCTTCCGAAGACCACAGTTTAGATCTGTAGTTCAAGTCACAAGAGATTGTAATGTTTTTCTGCTTACATAGTTTGCAAATTCTGAGGCAGTTTTCATAGCAGCTATCTGACAAAGCCGGCGTTATACCAGAAAAATGAAACCAATCCGTACCGTCTAGTATCTATTCCCAGTCATAATCTTCAAATTGTGATTTAATGAAACAACTATCTTGACGATCATAGATTACTTTAGAGGGTCTTTGTGAGCTTCCTTTCTCAGTAAAATACAACCCTAGTCTACCGTCAGAGCGTATTATACGCGATACATCAACCCCATACTGCTGCAATGATCTAGTTGCTGCGAGACCTATTTGATTATTTGGAACCGCTGTGATATAACACGAATCCTCTCCTAGAATACTCAATGAAACAGCAACATTGGCTTCACTACCCGAAAAAAAAGTATTCAAGTAACTTTTTTGGAATAACCTAGAACCATCTTGTGATGAGAGTTTGAGTAGTAAATCTCCAAATGTCACTATTTTTGAAATATGATCACCTTCTGAGTAATGAACTAGTAATGAAATTAATTTTAATTTCTTTTCCGTATCTTTCGATAACATCCCTCATCCCATGGTTAATCATATCTTTTTTGTATACATCCAAAGAGTCGTTATACCAGTCGATGCCGTAATCAGATATAGCAACTGGATCGTAACCGTCAAAACCAGCCAGATTTACGACAGTTGCTCCCAGGTTTATGACAAACTTGATCGCCATTAAACCCGCATTATCTTTGACAACAGAATTGCTATTGGTCAGTTTGGAATAGCTTGTTTGGATGTATACATTATCGGTAGGGATGTTTGATGTAGCGATACATATCCCCTTGTAATCTTTGACTTCGTTGAAACGTATGATGTTGCTTACAAAGATATAATCCGGTTCTCTTTCACTGTAATGGAAATTAACGCTTATTATCAGAGGGTGGACATCATCAATGAATTGCTTGATTCTTTTTGACTCAGATTTGATGCTGGAGCCTGGTGCTATCAGTAGTATCTCCCTGTCAGGAACTATATTTCTGAGATCGTCAATATGGTTCTCGAATAACTTACCCATGGACATGTAGGAATTGTAGAGCTGTTCCATATATTCTGGATCGTAAGTGTATTGTTTTTCGGGCTCTATCATTTTCAACACATCTGAGATCATCTCCACAGGGAGGGTATGCTTCTCTTTCAGTTGTCTTGCATAGTGTGGATGCACCTCCTCCATAGCAGAAAGGTAATAGGCCAATGAATATCCCCAATGGTTTTTTTGGAAGAATTTATCCAATACGTTATCCATTATATTCAATACAGGCTTGAGATAGTACGATTCTCCATTCAGTTCATTGAGATGTTCTATGATCAATTCAGTATTCAGATTGCCGGCGCCGCGGCCCATCCCATATATGGATGAATCGACATAGAGGTCCCTGGAAGTCGGGAATTCAACGAACGTCTGCGCATTTGCAAAGGCCATCTGTTTGTAATTGTGGGCGTGGAACCCTATCTTGACGGACTTCGAAAGGTTGTTATCGACTAGGTAAAAAAGCCTGATGAGGTCCTTTTGTTTCATCGTCCCGTAGCTATCGACTATGTAGAAGGCTTCAGGATCCAATTCATTGACTTTGGATATCAGGGATATGTATTCCAGATCAGTGTAACGGATCGCGAGCATCGGTTGTACAAAGACAACGTAGCCCTTCTTCTTCAATTCCAAGCATTCACGCATCGCTTCATCTATTGCATTCTTATGAAAGGCCACTCTTATGCCATCGATGGTGCCATCGTTTTCTGGGATGTCATTCACGTCAAAAGAACCATGATCGAACATCATCACGTATTTGCTCGTTCTCTCTGTTGATGGCAGCGCGCTTTTGATATCCTCGAAATGGGGGAATCTCGTGCATCCTTCTATTCTTTTGACCTTATTGTTCAGGTAACCCAGTTCGATCACGTCAACATGCGCGTCCATCAGTCCCTTGATTACTTTTCTGATACCCTCTGTTCCAAACATCCAATCATTGCAAAAACCACCGTCTCTGAGGGTACAATCCAATAAACGAATCGTCATCCAATCACCTACCAGCTTTCATCAACGAATAATTGTAAATCGCATCGGCCATTTCAAAATCAGACAGTTCATCTATGTCTATGGACTCAAACTCAGGCACTTCGATGTATTTGGGTTCATTTCCAACCCTGCTATGGTATTTTAAGAAAACATCTTTGGTGAAAATATAGAATCCGCTTGTTTCAAGATATATCGGTTTTAAATCCTGGGTGCGCGGGATATTGGTCTTATCAAAATTCCAGGGTTTGCCATCAGCCCAAATGAAATCCTGGATCTTCTTTACAGAAAATGCTGAATCATGGTGATCAATAATCACGGCATCAAGTCCCTTGTCTAAAGATTCGTTTGAAATAAACGGGGCAGTAGCGTGAGTTTGAACATATATGTCTGCATCGACTACT
>JAEEGL011287686.1_pt1 | contig 10580 bp, 6 predicted proteins | sample 9134231 | NCBI WGS metagenome assembly JAEEGL01 (sample SAMN16246548, study PRJNA631951) | gut metagenome | biome: gut microbiome; feature: rumen; material: fiber-attached | host: Bos | place: Iran: Karaj | collected 2018-10
AACAATCATCACTTTTATAAGATTTTTAATATTAGAATTATTTTGGTGTCATTTTTTTTCCAATTTGAATAATAATTTTTATTTAAATTTTTTTCAAAAAATTTAGTTGTTACATTAATTACTTTTGTCTCTTCTAAATTATTATTTGATTTTAAACTTCTATTGTTTTCATTTCCTGGAATATGATTAATAAGAATTGGATTTTCTTTATTTTTTATTTCAATATTACCTTTCGGAGGAGAAGCTGCAATTGATAATATATTTATTAAATTATTAAATATTATATTACTGCAAAAAAGATAATAAATAAAAAGTGAAATTTGATCTATATTCCCACTTATTCCCATTAAAAAAGAAAGATTTCCAAAATGAAAAAGATTTTTAATATATTTTAATATATTATTTTTAGAATTTATATTGTTTTTATCTGTAAAATTTTCATTTTCAATAAATGAATAATTCTTTTTTTCAGTATTATATTTTTTATAATTACAAGAACAAATAACACTCATTTTTTCTTTATTAATTCTTTTAAATTCAAAATTTGATTCACATAAACTAATATTATTAATGGATAAATTTTTCCTTAATGATAAAGGAATAGCAGAATTATCATATGAGAATTTTTACAAGGATTAGAATAAAAATCATATTTAAGATTAAAAATATCAAAACCTTCATTTAAAAATGTTTAATAATATCAGCATTTGGATTGTTTGGAGCAATTGGAAATTCAATATCATTATTATTATTACAAATTGAAGCATTAATTCAATAAAATCATCATTTGAATATAACATAATTTTATATTCTATTTGGTTGACAACTTCTTTTTCTCTTTTAAAAATTATTTTCTTAAAATATTCATTATCATATTTCATTACTTGAATTTTATTAATTTTTGTATTATTTGATAAATGAGCACCAAATAAATTTATTATTAAATATTTATTTCTGTAAGCTATAAAATAATTTGTTCCATTAACTTGAATAAATGAATTTGATTCTTTTGGTATCAACATCTGAATCATAATGACTAAAATAATATCAAAATTATTTTTAAACATTTTTATTCCTGTTGGTTGAAGAATGTTAAATGTATATGACAAGAAATTAACATCATATATTATTTTATCTAATTTAGTTACACTATTTTTGTTAAATTTTTAAGAGAATTTTGATTTGAGATTATTATACAAATAAGACTGATTATTATTTTCATTTTTTTTTTTCTTTATTATATTTTGATTTTTTAAAATAACTTTACTAAATTATTCTTTTTTTAAATAGTCTTTTTACAGTATTTTTACCTTTTTATTTTTATGATATATTGTGTTAATTAATTGATTTACAAAAATAATAATTTCATTTAGTTTGGAAATTGAATTAAAAATAAAGAAATAAGGAAAAAAATAAATAAATATATTAACTTGAAATTTAAATTTTTAAATAATAATAAATTTTATAACTAAAAATTTATACATTTAAAACAAACATTTAAGAAAATTTATTAGTTCCAATTGAAGAATCACTTTTTTTAAATTTAAAAGAATAAGAACCATCGAATTTCCATGAATCACTTCTTTTAACAAATCTTTGATGAATATTATCAACTAAAGGATAATCAAAAGAATTTCTAATTTGAAATTCTTTCCAATTAATAGGATTAAAAGTTCTTTGATAATTTCCATTAGAAAAAAGAATATATCTTTGATTTAATTGAGGATAATTAAAATTATCATTAAATATATTTTCAATATCACTTCTTTCCCAAGAATTAATTTTAGTTAAATTATTAATAATATAATAAAATTCTTCTGGAATTTTTGAAAGGAATTCATTTGGAATTCCATTATTTCTTATTTTTTGCCAAATAATACCATTTTTAGGTAATTCAATTTGTGATAATATTTCTAAAATTGATAATCCTAAAGAAAATAAATCTGATTTATGAGTTATATTTTCTTTAGTAAAAAATTCAGGCGATAAATAAATTGAATCACCTTCAATTTCATCTGAAATATTATTATTTAATTTATTTTCTGGATGAGTTAAACAAAAATCAGAAAGTAATATTTTTCCATATTCATTCACCAAAAAATTTTTTGGTTTAATATCTAAATGAATATAACCTATTTTATGAATAAATAATAATCCACACATCATTTCAAATATTATATCCCAATAAAATTGATTCGTAAAATTAAAAGAAAATAATTTTAATCTTTCTAAATAATCAATTAAATTACCATAAGAAGCATATTCACTAACAATATATAAATTTCTAATTTTTTTATTAACTTTATAATCTTGTTCTTCTTCATCATTTTCTATCCAAAAATCTTTATATTGTAAAATAAAAGAAGAATAAGGAATATTAATGTTATCATTCATAGAATTAACAAATTGATTCATATTAACATAATCATTTTTTGAAGAAAAATATTTTGTGACTTTAACAACATAATTTCTTTTATCTTGAAATTTCATACAAAAATAAACAATTCCCATTTCTCCTTCACATAAAGTTTTTATTATTACATATTCTTCATCAAATTTCGGTTGAGATAAAGAAAAAGAAGTTGAAGATTGTCTTTTAATAAATTTATATTCATCTTCATCAACATCCATTTTATCTTCTTCATCATCATTAAAATTTAATTTTCTACATACTATTCTATTTTGAGGGTTTAAATTATTTTTTTGGTTTATTGAATTTAAAACTGTTGTTTTTTCTATTGTTGATTCTGAATTTATTTCTTCTTCTGAAAAAGATGAATCTAATTGAAATGAATAATCTTTTTTTATATTCTTTGATGAAAATAATTGGAAATCTTGACTGTTTAAATCATTTCTTTTTTTATTTGAGTCTGAAAACATTTGTTTTTTTGGTTTTTATTTTAAAATGAATTTTAAATTTCAAATTTAAATTATTTTAATGGAAATGATTTGGTTTTTCAAAGAATTATTATTATGTTTTTTAAAAAAATAATAGTAAGAAAAATGAATTAATAATTTTGGGGAATGATTATTGAAGATAAATAATAATAACTAAACAAAAAAAATATTATAAAATCTTAATAGGATTTTTCTTTATTTATCTTATATTTTTTATTCATATGAATTTTATATTGAAAAAGTGGAATATATAACAAAAAATAAAATAAATTAGTCATTATTAAATGATAGATTTATAACTATTAATATATAATAAAAGGATTTTTAATTATTTATACTTTATGATATGTTTTTTATTAAGTTGGTCAAACATACAACAAAACAAAAAAAAACAGAAGATCACCCCTTCAGAATTCAACAAACAAATGATGATTACATTGAAATATAAAATTAATCTTTTTAATGACATTAGTTATTTGCCTCAAAAACATATAAAGAATTAAAGCAACCCAACATTAACATAACCACGAAGGTTATGAGTTATTAAATAACAATGAGAATTTTAATTATTGAATAAAGAAACAATAGTCTTGATTTTAAAGAATAGTAAAAATCATTATAATTCTATTCCTTTTTCTTTTAAAGATTTAGTTAGAAAAATAATTAATCTTATTGACATTTTTTGAATTAAATGATAATTTAGTCATTATCAATTCTAATCAATATTTTAATTAATATGAAATCTTTATATTAACGCTTAAATATATAAATATTTATTTTTTTTTCAAATATTTAAAACAAAAAAAAAAATAAAGAAATGACGGAATTAAAACCCAAGAAAGAAATTCCAAAATTTAAATTAATATTTTTAGGAGATCAAGGAACAGGAAAATCTTGTATATTAAATCGATTTGTAGAAGATAAATTTGATGAAAAATACCAAGCAACAATAGGTTTAGATTTCCAAAGTAAAAATGTAAAAATAGATAATCAAGATATTCATTTATTATTATATGATACAGCAGGACAAGAAAAATTTAGATCATTAATACCAATGTATACAAGAGATGCAAATATTATTATGTTTGTTTATGATATTACAAGAAAAGAAAGCTTTAATCATATCCCTGATTGGTATAATGATTTAACAAATGTTAAATTCGAAGATGTAATTTTAGTTTTAATTGCTAATAAAATTGATTTAAATTATAAAAGAGAAGTTAATAAAGAAGAAGGAGAAAAATATGCTAGTGAGAAAAATATGATTTTTGAAGAAGTTAGTGCTAAAACAGGAGATAATTTTCCTGAGTTATTTTATCAAAAAATTTTTGAACAAATTGCAAATAAATTTAAACCAGGATTACAAGGAACAATAAATGATATTCAAGAAATGAAAATTAAAATAGAAGAAAATGGAAAAGACAAAAGTAAGAAGAAAAAATGTTGTAATAATTGAATAACAATTAAAAATTAAAATATTTAATAATTTATCTCAAACTTAAAAAATAATATTTTTTAAAAAAATTAAGAAAAAAAAAATTTATAACTGAAAAAAAAAAAAAAAAAAAAAAATGGAACTATGGAGAACAGCTCGTTTAGGAATGGTTACATATCAACCAGATGGGAAAGGTCGTGACAAATACATAAAATATAACAATGGAGGATTTTGGGACACAGGAGAAACATTTGAAGTGAAAAAAGATTATGAAAGACCAAAATATAATAATTTCCATTCTTTATATCATCAAGCAGCTCCTTTCAAATATTATAGTAATGGAAAAACCAGAGATAGTTATATTTTATTTGATACTGGTCTTTCTAAAAATGAAAAACCTTTAACTTCATATAAATTAACTGATTTTTTAAGAGGAAGTGAAAATACTCTTTTAGATAGAAGATATAATAAAAATATTGTAAGAAGTCCTCTTGAAAAAAGTATTAGTTTACAAAGAAAAAAAAATGAATTAGGTATTATTGAAAGATTATATAGAAAACCACTTATGAAAAAAGAAGAATTTTTTAAAAAAAAACAAGAAGAAGAAGGAGGTGAATTAAAAGATGATTTTCCTTTAAGAACATATTCTTGTAATTTTGATACGTATAATAAAACTTATGGAAGAGTTGAAAATTTAATCACTGAAAGTGCTTTAAATAATGCTATTAGAAATAGTCTTCATTTAGAAAAATATGAATTAAAAGATGAAAAAAGCCTGTTACATAAAAAAGAAAGAGAAGATATTAATAAATTTTTAATGAAAGATAGAGAGTTTGTTTATAATAATAAGTTAAAGTTTAATAAAGGAAAAAGAAGAATGCAAAATAGGAATTTAGGAGATATTAAAACTCAGTAGGTTTTTAAATTGAGAAATTGCTTAAAAAAATATTTTTTTTAATTTGATTTTTAAAAGTTTTTTATTATTTTATTTGAAACTTTTTTTGTCGTTTATTATGGATTTAAAAATAAATTAATTAACTAGTTTTTATTTTTTCTCTAATATAAAAAATAAGATATAAGAAAAAAAGAAATCTATGATAAAAAAAATCATTATAAAAATAATAATTAGGAAATAGAGTCAATCATAAATTGTAAAAAATCAAAAAAAATACATTTAGTCATGAATTTGAATTTTTTATATAATTTATTTTTATTCTTTTTAATGTAAATTTATAGATAATAATTAAATTTATTTCATAGTTATTCACTTATTATTTCTTTTCTTAACAAAATTATATAAATCTAGTATAAAAAAATTGCTAATAATATTTCACTTAAAAAACTTATTATTTTAAAAATGTTTTTTTTAATTATAAATATTAATATTGGGTCTAAAAGTTATATAAGAAGGGATATTATTATTATAGTTTTTATTAATAGATTTATTTTTTTTATTTCAATTCAATAAATATATAATAACTTTTCTATGAGAACAAATATCATATTAAATTAAATATTTAGTAAAATATAACTATTCTTCAATTAAATTCAGTTGTCATTTAATTAATCAAATTATAAAAAAACCTTAAAAAAATGCAAGATGATTTAGATAAATGTATTTTAGAATTACAAAAACCAGAAGCAGAAAGAGATATACCAGTAATAGTAAAATATATTCAAACTTTAAAAGGATTTATAAATATATTACATGATACAGGAGAAGAATTTAATTTTTATTTAAATGAAATTTCAAAAATATTAAGATATACTCAAAGAAATAAAGATGAAGTTATTGTAGAACAAGGAAATAGAGGAGATTCATTTTTTCTTATTTTAAAAGGTTCAGTTACTTTTTTAGTAGCAAGACCATATAAAATTGAAGTTACAAAAGAAGATTATTTATTACATTTAATGAAATTAAGAAAAAACCATTCAAATGAACTTTTAAGACAAACAATTCAAACAAATAATAATATATATTCAATTGATGAAAGTTTTGACCAATTTATTAAAAATATTGTTTTTCAGAAAACTAAAGGAGGAGAATTTTTAGATAATAAATTTATATGTCAAAAAGCAAGAGAATTATATGATTTTATAAATGATAATCAAAATAATAAAAATACTAACTTTATTATTTCAATAGATGAATATATAAAAAGAAATGAATTTGAAGTTATACAAGAAGAAAATCCAAGAAATAAATTTTATCGTTTTGATGAATCTAAAAAAGAAAAAGAAAAAAAAATAGTTTCATTATTTAATTTTAAAACAATTAGTAAATGTTATAAAGGAGAAACTTTTGGAGAATTAGCTTTAGAACAAAATACAGGAAAAAGACAAGCTACAGTAATAACTAATGAACCTACTGATTTTGCAATAATATATAGGAAAGAATATAATGATTTATTAAAAAATTCTATTGATAAAGCTAAAAAACATTTCTTTTCTGTTATTAATAATTATAATCTATTTAATGAAGTTACTCCTTATGCTTTAGATAAGAAATATTATAAATTATTTAATTTAAGGAAATTCGAGAAAGGATATAGTATAATAGAACAAAATACAGAACAAAATTCTCTATACTTCATTGTTAAAGGAGAATATGAAATTTCTACAACAAGAAATATAAAGGAAGTAAATGATTTAATTATTTATTATAAAAATTATATTAGAAAACATGGAAATAAACAAGATTATAAATTATATAATCCAATTGTAGAAGAAAGAGAAAATGATGATTTGAATTTAAATAAAAAATATAAATCAGAAGAACAAAATAATATATTATTTGAAAAGAGATTTATAAAATTAAATATATTACAAGAAAGAGATATAATAGGAGTAAATAATTTAATGACTCCTATAAATCAAGCTTCTTCAAAAAGTTTAATTAATTGTAAAGTTTTAGGAACAAATTCTCAAGTATATGAATTAGAAATTAATCAATTTAATTTTATTTGTGAAGTTGAAGATGGAGTAAAAAATTATACTATTGAATATGAAATTAGTAAAATGAAAATGTTAATTAAAAGATTAGAAGATCATAAAAAAAGAGTTTATGATATAATTACAAAAAAAGAAATTGAAGCTTCGAATGAACATAATAAAATGAGATTAATTAAATTAGAAAAAAATCAAAAAAATAGATTACATTTTTTAGAAGCCAATCAAGTTTTAGAAAGTTTAGAAATGAGAACTTTTATTGAAAAAATGGAAAAAGAGAAAGAAATGAGAAGAAAAATGAGAGAAAAAGAAATTGAAAAAGAAAGGAAAAAATTAAATAGTTTTGCTTTATATAAAAGAAATCAAATTTTACTTCCTAAAATAAATCATAGAAATTCAATGTTAAGACAATTTTTAAAAACAAAAGATAAAAGTAAAAATGAAGCTTATTATGAACAATATAAAGATGATTTAAAACATAATTATTTATATGAAAGTGTTTTTAATTCATATGCTTTTACTCAACCTAATAAAAATAAATTAGAAATTAAATCATCAAGACTTAATAAAAGTAAAAATGGAATTTATGATGCTTTAATTTTAGATAGATTTAATTCTTGTTATGCACATGCTTTAATTAATTTAAATAAATAATTATAAATTTTAAATGAAGAAATTCAATAATAAATTTATAATAAATATTAGAATTTTATTTTATGTTCAAATTAAATTTTTGATAAATTAATTTTCTAATTTCAATTTGTTCTAATCTATAATTATCATTCCATTCTTTATTATTTTTACATTTTTCAATCATTAAATTTAAATTCATATTTTCAGAATTATTTAATTGTTTTTCAATAACAATTTCACCACCATCAAAATAAATGCAAAAGAAATGATAATATTTATTACAACATTTACATTTAAATAATTCTCCTTTATTACAATTACAAACTTGGCATTTATCAAAATAATTATCTTTTAATTCTTTAATAAAATTCAAGCTATTTAAATAAAGAAAATTTTTAAAATTACAGTATTGAGAAATTAAAACGCAAGTAATATGACCAAATAAATTATAATCAGAATAATATTTCAAAGCACCATGAGAACTAAAACATAAAAAGCATTTAATATCTTTAATATTATTTTTTAATTCGTGGTTGCATTTGTCACAAAAATAATTTCCAAAAGGAATTTCTTTTATTCCATAACAACTTGAATGATAACTTGTATTACACTTATCACAAAAAATTATATCTTCTTCTTGATTAATATCAAAACATATACAACATTCACTATCATTTTTATATTGATTTTGAATATATTCTTTTATATTTTCTATATAAGGTTTTTCCTGGTTTTTATTATTTATATATTCTATTATTGAATAATAAGTCTTTATTTTAATTCCATTTTTTAAATGATCTGTTAATTTTTTATATATTTTTATTGATTTGTATTTGTTTAATATATTTATTTTTTCTATTTCATTTTTTTTTCTTATTTGATTCTCACTATAATCTTTTTCATATTCAATTTTTATTTTGTTAATTATTTTCTCTGTTTTTTCAATTATTATTTGTAACATTCGATATTTTGAATTTAAGGAATCTTCAACAAAATTTATACTATTTCTTTTTGAATAATTTGTTTGACTTTCTAATTCAAGAATTTTTTTTGATAATTTATTTATTTTCATTCCTCTTAAAAATCTTAATTTACTTTGAATATTTAATTTATTGTTAATATCTTGAATTAAATTTAAATCTATATTTAATTTTCCTCTTTTTCGAGAAATAAATTTAAGTTCATTTAAAAACTTATTTTCATTATTTAAACCAGAACCCATTTCATATCTTATAATTTTTTGTTCAGGAAAATCATCAATATCCATTTTATGATTATCAATCTCAAGTTTTTCAAGTTTTGATTTATTAAATAAAGTAATAAAAGAAGAATTAATTTGATTTGTATATTTATTTATTTTTACTAAAGTGTATTTATTATCTGTTTGAACATTTAAATTACGATCATCTTCTTCATTTATTTGTATTATTAAATTATTATGATTACTTTCTTCTATAAAATTATCTTTTAATTTCATAATAATTGTTTCAAATTCTTCTTTTGAAAAATCATAAAAATAATTATTAGAAATATCCCAATTAAACTTTTTATTATCAGAAAGTAATAATTTATTTAATAAATTAGGTTCAAAAACTTTTTTTTGTTGTAATAGAGATTTCAAATATACATAATTTAAACTAGTAATTAATTCTTCATTACTTTTATGAATATTATTATTATTATATTTAACACTAATTCTATTTTTAAAAACAATTTTTTTTTTAATTTTTTTTTGATTATTCTTAAATTTTTTATTAGAATTAGTAGAAGTTGATTTAATCGAACCTTCATTTTTAGATTTATTCCTTGGAGAAGGAATAACAAAATCTTTAATTTTAGTTTTATTAGTCCAAAACATTTTATGTTTTTTATTACATATATTAATAAAATTACCATTATTAATTTTAACAGTGAATTGATTTTTAACTGCACAAAAAGGATGATAAAAAATATTACATTTATTACATTGATAACATAATCCAATTTTTAAGCAAATACAACATATATTCATTTTTATTTTTTGGAAAGTAATTTTAAATTTTTGAAACTCAAAATTAATAAAATTCGAAAATGCTAATGCACAAATGTAATGTAATAACTTATCTTCAATTATTAAAGAACAATCTTTTGAAATATTACATATACAACATTTTTTATTTTCTATTTTTTTTGATTTTTCTTTTGTTAAACAAATTGGACATTCATTTTCTTTTTTATTTTTTGTTAAATTATTATATTCGTTTAAACAACTTATATGATAATAAGTTAAACATTTTTTACAATAAAAATTATTTTTTTTTTCTTCATTATCAAATAGTATTTCATCATTACATAAAAGACATTTATGAACAGTGATTATAATACTATATTTTTTTTCTTTTCCAATTATTTTATCTATTTTTTTTATAATTTCATTTTTATCATTTTTATCATTTTTATTATTTCCATTAAATCTATTTTTTTCAATTGAATTTTTTTTATTTTGAATAATATTCCTTTGTGTTGAAACTTTTTTAAAATTTAAATTATTTTCTTTATTATTATTATTATACAAAATTTCATTTTCTACTTTCATGGTTTCTATTTTTTTGGATTTAATATAATGTTTATGTTCATCACAATAAAAATCTAAATGATATTTTCCGTTGCTTTGATAATTTAAAGG
>JAEEGL011916951.1_pt1 | contig 10580 bp, 5 predicted proteins | sample 9134231 | NCBI WGS metagenome assembly JAEEGL01 (sample SAMN16246548, study PRJNA631951) | gut metagenome | biome: gut microbiome; feature: rumen; material: fiber-attached | host: Bos | place: Iran: Karaj | collected 2018-10
CCTGCCTTGTATTCTGCCAAAACTTTTACACGCAAGTCAATCGGATGTTGAATTGTAAATCCCATTTTTAACCTCCAAAAGTGTCTAACTTTTGGGGGTCAGTTCACATGTGCGAGCCAGGGGAAGGCTTTCCCCTTTAGTTAAACTTTCAAATACGCTATAATAGATTAATTATGGCAGAAGAAAAGATTGTTATTCGAGGGGCGCGGGAGCATAACCTTAAAAATATAGATGTTACTTTACCTAGGAATAAGCTTGTTGTAATTTCGGGGCTTAGCGGGTCGGGAAAATCTTCTCTTGCTTTTGATACGCTTTTTGCGGAAGGACAGCGTCGTTATATGGAGAGTCTTTCCAGCTATGCTCGTCAGTTCCTGGGTCGAATGGACAAGCCTGATGTTGACCTGATTGAAGGGCTTTCTCCTGCTATTTCTATTGAACAGAAATCTACTAATAAAAATCCTCGTTCTACTGTTGGAACTATTACCGAGATTTATGATTTTTACCGTCTGCTTTTTGCTCGTACAGGACATGCTCATTGTCCTCGGTGCGGGCGGGAGATTCGGGAACAGTCTGTTGACCAGATTATTGATACTATTATGGGCTGGCCGGAAGGAACTAAGATGCAGGTGCTTGCTCCGGTTATCCGCGGTAAGAAGGGTGAACATACTAAAATAATTGAAGATGCTAAAAAATCGGGCTTTGTTCGTGCGCGTATTGATGGCGTTATGGCAGAGCTTGAAGATTCAATTAAGCTTGATAAACAGAAAAAACATACCATAGAAATTGTTGTAGACCGAATTAAAAAATCTGATGATGTTCGTTCGCGCCTGGCTGACTCTATTGAAATTGCACTTAAGAATGCTAACGGAATTGTAATTGTTACCCGCCAGGATCCGGACGATGACAAGACAACTGAAGTTTTCTTCAGTCAGAAGAATGCGTGTCCTGACTGCGGTATTTCTATTCCTGACCTGCAGCCTCGACTTTTCTCTTTCAACAATCCTTTTGGTGCGTGTCCTGAATGTACGGGTCTTGGTGAAAAGATGGAATGGGACTTTGATAAGATTCTCCCGGACAAGTCGCTCAGTTTTAACGAGGGCGGCCTTCCGTTTTTCACACCGACTTCTGAATGGAACAGAAGTATTTTTACTGCTGTTTCAGAAGCTGCCGGTTTTACTCTGGATACTCCGATTGACCAGCTTACACCTGAGCAGTTTGATTTTATGTGGAACGGCTCTGATACTAAAAAGCTTCACTGGATTTATCAGAAGCAGAGCGGGGAAGGTTATTCTGAATATAACCGTCCTTGGATTGGTGTTGTAAAGGAAATGACCCGCCGTCACCGCGAGGCTTGGAGCGAGGCAATGCGCACAAATATAGAAGAAAAGTTCATGGCTATTCATGAATGTTCTGCCTGTCATGGTATGCGCCTGCGTCCGGAAGCACTTGGTGTTACTGTTAGCGGAAAAAATATTTTTGAACTTTGTAAGATGTCTGTTGCGGAGTCTATAGACTTTTTTGATAACCTTGACCTTACCGAAAATGAAGCACAGATTGCAACTCAGATTCTTAAGGAAATCAAAGCACGCCTCCGATTCCTTCGTGATGTTGGTCTTGAATATCTTACTATGGAACGCGCTGCCGAAACCTTAAGTGGTGGAGAAGCTCAGCGAATCCGTCTTGCAACTCAGATTGGTTCTGCGCTCTGCGGTGTTATGTATATTCTTGATGAGCCAAGTATTGGCTTGCACCAGCGAGATAACCAGCGCCTCATAGACACCTTGCTAAACCTGCGCGACAACGGAAATACAGTAATTGTCGTAGAGCATGATGAACAGACTCTGCGAACTGCAGATTATCTTATTGATCTTGGCCCTGGAGCCGGAGTAAACGGCGGTAAAGTTGTCGCAGCCGGAACCCCTGATGAAGTTGCCAAGGTAAAGGAAAGCCTTACAGGTCAGTACCTTGCCGGAACACTTCGCATGGACCTACCGGAAAAACGCCGCCCGGGAAACGGAAAGTTCATTAAGATAAACGGCGCCCGCGAGCATAACCTCAAAGATGTAAGCGTACAGATTCCTCTTGGAACCTTTACTTGTATTACAGGTGTTAGCGGCAGTGGAAAGTCTACCCTTATGAGCGACATTCTTTATCCTGCCGTAAGCAACAAAATTATGCGAACCAATTACCCTGTAGGGGAGTGCGACAGCGTAGAAGGAATTGAAGGCGTAGATAAAGTAATCAACATTGACCAGTCTCCAATCGGTCGTTCTCCTCGCAGTAACCCTGCAACTTATGTTGGAGTTTTTGATGCAATCCGTGACCTTTTTGCAAGCCTGCCAGAAAGTAAGGCACGCGGTTACCAGAAGGGACGATTCAGCTTTAATGTAAAAGGCGGTCGTTGTGAAAACTGTCAGGGTGCTGGTGAAATTGTAATTGAAATGAACTTCCTCCCGGACGTATACATTCAGTGTGAAGTCTGCGGCGGTAAACGCTTTAATCACGAAACTCTTGAAGTTGAATACAAGGGAAAATCTATAAACGACGTACTCAACATGAGCATAGACGAAGCCTGCGACTTTTTCCAGAGTATTCCACATATATATAGAAAGATTGCAACCTTGCAATCAGTCGGACTCGGCTATATTCAGCTTGGACAGAATGCCTTGACCCTAAGTGGCGGCGAAGCTCAGCGTGTTAAACTTGCAAACGAGCTCGCACGACCTGCAACAAGTAAAACTCTCTACATCCTTGACGAACCAACTACAGGTCTTCACTTTGCAGACGTAAAGCAGCTTATGGCAGTAATTCAGCGCCTTGTAGATAACGGTAATACTGTTGTAATGATTGAACACAACCTTGACGTAATAAAGCAGTGTGATTATATAATTGACTTAGGACCCGAAGGCGGAAACAAGGGTGGAACCTTAGTAACCTGCGGTACCCCTGAAGAAGTTGCCAAGTGCAAGAAAAGTCACACAGGCGCATTTTTACAGGATTTGGGAGGGAAGAAGTAATTGAGGAACAATAATTCGTCATTGCGAGCGCAGCGCGGCAATCCACGAACAACAATACATCCTCATTCATGGATTGCTTCGGCTTCGCCTCGCAATGACGTACCACGTCTATTTTTCTCCATTTTTCTTCTGCTATTTCTGACGGTTTCATTTCTTCATGCCCAAGCCTCTGAAGAAACTACAACAATTACAATTACAAACGCCCGTCAGACAACTTACGAAAAAAATGAAAAAGCAAAGAATGATGAATCAGGTTCTGAAGAATCACAGGATTCAATTGTTCTTGAAGGAAGCGTAGAGATTTCTGTTCAAAAGGGAAGTACTGTTTCTGATATCAAAGCAGATAAGGTTACTTATGACAGACAATCTGAAATGCTTTATGCAGAAGGAAACGTAGAAATTACAACTAAAAGCTCTTCTGCCGGTGGTGAAACCACAACTGCAACTTCTTTGCTTATGAATACTTCAACTCTCGAAGGTATCTTTGACGATGGCCGGGTAGTGCAGACAAAAAGTGATGCGCTCAATCTTCCTTCGGGATCAACTCTTATTGTATTTTCAGACATCTTTGGAAAGAGCGAAGATAATACAATCGCATTTAAAAACTCAAGTCTGACTTTCTGTGATGCACCAGATCCTCATTGGCATATTGATGCTTCAAGAACATGGCTGCTTCCTGGCGGTGAGTTTGCCTTTTTGAATGCACTTCTTTATGTAGGTCCAGTTCCTGTTTTGTATTTTCCGGCCTTTTATTATCCAAAGGATGAACTTATTTATAATCCTGTATTCGGTTCAAAGCCACGCGAAGGAAAATATGTTCAGACTACTTTTTATTTAAAAGGACGCAAGCCGTTAAGCAGTGCTTCTTCAAGCAGCTCATCAAGCTCTTCTTCTGATTCAACTGAGTCTTCAACAGAAGAGTCTCTTAAAGCAGTTTATAACTTTATGCGCCCTACAGAATTAAAGGAGCAGGAACGACAAGGAATCATGCTTCACAATCTTGATAAAAGTTATTCAGGAGATACTTCAACCTTTATAAAAATCCTTGGTGACTGGTATTCAAATCTTGGAGGCATGGTTGGTATTGACGGAAAACTTAGACCTTCAAAAAACTACATTACTAATCTTGATTTTAATCTTCTTTTAGGCTTTAGTAATACGGTTTTCTTAAACGGCTCTGATTATTCAGCAATTTCAACTAAAGGAAATACCTTCTACGATAAATCAAATTTCATGGGAATAAAGCTTCCGTTCCGTTATGGTGCAAATTTTGATTTTACACTTTCAAAACCATTCAAGCTTACAGTTTCGCTTCCAATTTATTCAGATCCTTATTTCTACGGTGACTTTAAAACACGCGATGAATCTATGGACTGGATTTCTTATTTAATTGATGTGAGCAATGAATCAAACGATGATTCTTCTACATCAAGTACTTCAAGTCAGGTAAGCAATCTTGTGTGGAAGCTTAATTCTTCATATTCGCCGACTTTGCCTTCTGTAATTAAACCATATCTTAATTCTGTTTCATTATCTTTGAATTCTTCTATATACATTAATACTCTGCAAATGGATTCTAAAGAATTACAGCAGGATGAAAGATATAAAAAAGATTCTAACTGGGCGCAGTATTCTCCGGAGCGTTCTTTCTATTATCCAAGTCAGATTACTCCTGCAAATGCAACAGTTACCTTGAGCGGTACTCTTTTTCAGTGGCCTTTAAAGCAGGTTTCGGCAGATGCAAAAAAAGTTACATTCCCAAATGAACTTTCAAAGCCTGATGAACTTAAAACTCAGTCTCAACTTGATAAAGAAGCCGAGGAACGAAAAAAGGCTGAGCTTGCCGAAAAAGAAGCACAGGAAAATGATGATGAAACTGCTGAAGCAGCAAAAGAAGAAGTAGCCGCTGCAGACAAAAAGGAAGAAACTGAAGAAAATAAACTTGAGCTTCCAAAGCCTGTTTTACCTGAGTTGAGCGGAACTTCTTCAAGTGCAACTACAATTTCGGGTTTAACCTACAAGCTTGATTACAACATAAACTCAAACCTTAATACTCAGATTGCTTATAACTCAACAGATAATGCAGGAAAAAGATATCTTAATACTCCAGAAGATTTTGAATGGGATAAAGTTCGTTCTTCTATGTATACAATAAAAGTACCGCTTTCTCTTACAAGTAATCTTGGTTATGGCGGAAGCTTTTTTTCTATGAAAAACTCTCTTTCATATGATCCTTTGTGGCAGGACCATCCTAATACAGACGGTTATTCAGATTCAGAAAGAAAGAGTCTTCAAAAAGCAGATTATTCTGCACAGACACGAAACCTTACAAATACAAATTCAATAAGCATTATGCCTTTTGCATATATTCCTGCATTCTCCGAAACAGGTGTAACCTGGAATAACACAATGAAAATCTACAGACGAAAATTCGTTGGAGATGCAGATGATCCTGAATGGGAAACAAACTGGCTTGATTTTGATGATGTTGACAGTATTACCGTAAACTCTCTTAGTGTTACACTTGGTATGAAAGAGCTTGATTCTAAATTCAAACAGACTCTGACTTTTTCTTCAACGTTAAAGCCACAGGTTGCAAAATATACAGGTAATTTGAGTCTTGTTTTTCCATATGTGAATTTTAATATGAGCACTGGTGTTTATGAAAAGAGCAAGGATGATTCTACACTTCAGTATAATCCGTTCCAGCAGTCTATGTCTGTAAATCTTTTCAATTCTACACTCAAATTTTCAGAATCGTTCAGCTATGTTTACAATGATAATACCGAAAAAAAAGAAAAGCATCCTGAAAGCTTAAAGCTTTCGCTTTCATATAAGCAGCTTTCTGTTTCGTTCAACAGTTCTTATACATATAAATATGATTTGTTTACAGATAAGCCAAACGCAGATGGTAAAAAAGGATATGTTCAGCGAACAGAAAAAGAGTTTACACCATATTCAGCAACCTTATCTTATTCTTTACCTTCAAAAACTCATTATAAATGGCTTAATAGAATTACATGGAATCCGGGTTTAACTACAAATATAAACTACGACTTTATTAAACCTACAAACAGTTATTTCCAGATTTCTCCTTCGCTTACATTTAATATCAATAATTTCTTTAAATTGACTTTCTCGGCAACCTCTCGTAACTCTTCTATATATTGGTATTTCCAGGACCAGGGAAAATTCTCTGATGCCGATTTCTACGGAACAACCTTTGTTTCAAGAATGTTTATGGATTTAGTTCAATCCTTTGGTATTTATGGCGTAAACGGCTGGGGCTGGGAGAATGGAGCCTTCCGAGCTAACAGGGAAAAATCAGGCTTTAAGCTGAAATCGCTTAATATGACTCTCACACATGAGCTTCACGACTGGGATTTTAATATGAACTGTAAGTTTGAACCAAAGATTGTAAAGGTTAATGGTGTTCAAAAATATGTATTTGATCCTTATTTTTCTATTGGTGTAGTTTGGAATCCAATGCAGAGTATTAAAACTAATTTGACTCACGAATACAAGGAAGCAGATGACAAGGCTCTTTGGGTATTAAAATAATTGAACACCACTATATCTTGCATTTGTTCAATTTGCATTATAAAATATAATAAAAGGGGAATTTTTGAGCGATTATACAATTGTCGTACCGGACAACAACATTGTTTCCTGCGTGTGTGGTACGAATGACAGCAATTTAAGACTCATAGAAGAAAGTCTTGGGGTATCTGTTTTTACAAGGGGAAATGAACTTTCTATTGACTCTAGTGATAAGGAAACCTGCGAGAAATTCCAGTTTATTATAGACCGCATTGTTGATGAAATTAACGACGGAGGAATGAACAGCGAGGATGTCGTTGTTTCCGTACTTAATACTCAGCGCAAGGTCAATGCCGATGAAGTTTCAATAACAGTTCCTGGCGCTGTAAAAAAAATCTATCCTAGAACTCAGCATCAGGCAGAATATATTAATCTTTTACAGACAAAGGACATGGTTTTTTGTACAGGAAGTGCCGGTAGTGGAAAAACCTTTCTTGCAGTTGCAGAAGCCCTTCGTCTTGTACTCACTCACAAAAAGAACAAGCTCATTATTACACGTCCTGTTGTAGAAGCCGGAGAAAGTCTTGGTTTTCTTCCGGGAGATCTTGAGCAGAAAATAAATCCTTATCTGCGTCCTATCCGCGATGCAATGGAAACTGTTATTGGTGTTGAGACTGTACGCAAGCTTACAGAAGCAGGTATAATTGAAGTTGCGCCTTTAGCATATATGAGAGGACGCACTCTTAATAATGCAGTAATCATTCTTGATGAAGCACAGAATACAACAGTTTCTCAAATGAAAATGTTCCTTACCCGTATGGGTGAAAATGCAAAGGTGTTTGTTACAGGAGATCCAACCCAGACAGATCTTCCTAAAAAACACGTGAGCGGACTGGTGCATTCAATCAGTATTTTGTATAAAATAGAAGATATAGGCTTTATGGAGCTTACAGCAGAGGATGTTGTAAGAAATCGTCTTGTTAAAAAAATTGTAAGGGCTTATGAACATGAAAAACAAACAGAAGAATAATAAGAACAGTGAAAAGAAGAATCCTGTTGCAGTTTTCTTTGCTTCTGCTGGTCAGTATATCAAAACTAAATATCCTTTTTTACTTCTTCTCATTATTGGATATCTTGCAGTGTCTGCACTTGTATTTGCAAAAATCACAACAAGTGAAACAGTAGCAAGCTTTTCTATTGAAGATTTTGAAATAGGACAAATTTCCGACAGAACTATTATTGCCGAAAAAAATATTCCTGCAGATGATGTGAATCCTGTAACTATTATTGCGGGCGAAAAGATTATCAGAAAGGGTTTTCCAATTTCAGAAGAAGCATATGCAAAGCTTCAGAAGATGATTGCTTCTCCTTTGTATATTGATTACCGTGCCTTTGCAAATAAGCTTTTGTATCTGCTTGTAATTTCAATAATGTATTACCTGTTGTTTTCATTGCTTCCGTTCGGACGAAAAATCAAGTTGCAGGAGCCGCTGCTTCAGGTAATATTTCTTTTAATTCTTTTCTTTGCGGCTTCTTTTGGTACAAAGCTTCCTGTTTGTTCAACTCCGTATGCGCTTTGTATCATAATTCCTGCAAGCCTTTTTGCAATGATTATTACAATCCTTTATGGTCAGAATTCCGCTGCATTGTTTTCTTTTATAATGGCTTTTGCAGTTTTAGGTTCCGGTAACTGGGACATAGTTCCATTCCTGTTTACACTTGCAACTTCATTAAGCTCCGTTGCAATTGTTCGTAAGGTAGAACGAAGAATTGATCTTGTGTTTGCAGGTATAATCCTTGCTTTAACTGATCTTGTTTTCTTTGTACTTTTGATTGTTGTATTTAATGAAACCTTTGCAATAAATGTAAAGCTTTTCCCAGGAATCCTTTGTAACGGCTTCTTGTCGGGTATTCTTACACTTGGACTTTTGACACCGCTTGAATATATGCTTAATACTGCCTCTGTATTCCGTCTTATGGATTTAAGTGATACAAATGCGGCTCTTCTTAAGAAAATGTGTATTACTGCAAGCGGAACGTATCAGCATTCGATGATGGTTTCGCAGCTTGCTGAGTTTGCCTGCCGTGAAATTGGCGCAAATCCTCTTATTGCGCGTGTTGGCGGATACTATCATGACATTGGTAAAATAGATCAGAGTGAATACTTTGTAGAAAATCAGCAGGGCGAAAGTGAACGTAAAAACGATATTAATCCAAATCTTTATACTACAATCATCAAGAGCCATGTAAAGAAGGGTATTGAAAAAGCTCGTCAGATGCATCTTCCACAGGTTATTATTGATGTAATTGCAGAGCATCACGGAAACAGTGTAATTCAGTATTTCTACAATGAAGCAAAAGAAAAGGATCCAACTCTTTCTCCAGAGGATTTTGCATACCCGGGACGTCCTCCTATGTCAAAGGAAAGTGGAGTAGTTATGCTTGCCGATACTGTAGAGGCTGCATGTCATACATTGAAAAATCCGTCTATTCCACGACTCGAAACCTTTATTACAACTCTTATAAATGCAAAAATCGAAGCACATCAGCTTGATAACTGTGACCTTACATATAGAGACCTTACAAAAATTAAGGAATCGTTCGTTCAGATTCTTGCAGGCTTTTATCACAGTAGAATTGAATATCCTGATCAGCAGGATCCTGATGCAGAAAAAAAGCCTGAACCTGCAAAGGTCGCAGAACCTGAAGTAAAGCCTGCACAAAAAGAAGCTGCAAAAGAGTCATCAAAACCTGCAGAAAAGAAAAAGGTGGCAGAAAAGAATGGCAAATAGAATCTTCGTTTCGGTGCTTGAGGGTGTAGATGAACCCGAATGGCTCGATAAAGTTCAGGACTTTCTTTTACTTGCAGCAAATCAGCTTGGTTATGACAATGAAGAAATCTCTGTGCTGTTCTGTAATGATGAATATATAAAAGAACTTAATTCTTCGTATCGTAACATCGATGCGCCTACAGATGTTTTATCTTTTGAAAACGATGAAGAATACGAGGATGAAGAAGGCAAATGGAAATGTGTTGGCGATATAGCAATTAGCCTTGATACATTGCCTGTAAATGCCGAATATTTTAATGAAGATACAAATGCAGAATTAAAGCGTCTGCTCCTGCATGGACTCCTTCACTTGAATGGAATGGACCATGGAGAAGAGCATATAGAAAAGGGTGTCGCTCCACAGTGCGAAATGCTTGTTCTGCAGGAAAATATACTTGAAAAATTAAAGGATGAAATTATTATAAAATGAGTTTGTTTGGACACAAAAAGAAAAACGCAGTAAAAAACGCTGATGAAAACGACATAATTGAACAGAAAATCCTCAACGAAGAAAAAAAGGATATGATTCAGGGTGTAGAAGACCTTTCTATTACTTCTGTAAAAGAGGTTATGGTTCCCCGAATTGACGTAGACTTTATTTCTTCAGATACACCAAAGGATGAGCTTGTAACAAAAATCATAGCAAGCGGTCATTCACGTTTCCCTGTATATACAGATTCTATTGATAATGTAGTAGGCGTTCTTTATGTAAAGGACCTTCTTAAAACCTTTGCAGAAAATCAGCCTGTAGATTTATTGAAGATTATCCGTAAGCCATATTTTGTTCCTGAAAGCAAGAGAATTGACTCGTTGCTTCGTGAATTCAAACGCCATCACCTTCATATTGCTATGGCAATTGATGAATACGGCGGAATCTCTGGTATTGTTACAATGGAAGATATTATTGAAGAGATTGTAGGCGATATCCAGGATGAATTTGATAAGGAACGAGAGGATATCATTACAATTAATGAAAATGTATGGCTTTGCGATGCCCGTGTAGACCTTGATGATTTGAATGAAACAATTGGAGCCCAGTTCCCGAATGAAGATTTTGACTCGCTGGGTGGTTTTGTATTTGATTTGTTTGGAAAGGTTCCTGTTAAATATGAAAAATCTTCCTGGAACAACTATGATTTCATAGTCCAGGATATGGAAGGCCATAGAATTAATGTAATAAAGGTAATCAGAA
>JAEEGL012552812.1_pt1 | contig 10580 bp, 10 predicted proteins | sample 9134231 | NCBI WGS metagenome assembly JAEEGL01 (sample SAMN16246548, study PRJNA631951) | gut metagenome | biome: gut microbiome; feature: rumen; material: fiber-attached | host: Bos | place: Iran: Karaj | collected 2018-10
AGAGTTGTCATAATCGATTTAACAACCGGCAAAGAAATATTCCATCTTTCTGACAGAATGAGGTATGATTATCTGTTGTTTGTAAGAGATAATAAATTATGTGTCCGTGAGACAAAATGCGGTTATTCATTTATAGCCGAAAGAGAAATATTCCGGACAGGAACGATAGTTTCCGACAACGGAAGAATAACGGTTTTATGGGACAGAAACGCTGATTTCCGCGAAGACGACCAGGAGAACCTGAACGAACGTGCAATACCATAACGCTTCAAACAACACAACCGCGGAGGCAAATATGAAAATAAAGACCATAACACTAATAACCGCTTGCTCGCTTGCAATCGCACTTCTGCTTAACTTTACCGGCTGTACACTGAAAACAAGCGCCGTAAATCTGATGGACGGAATTAAGGCGCGCGAACTTCAGGATCAACCCGTATCGCGCGAAAGCGCGGAGAAAGCCGCGGAATTCGCCGTGCAACTGTTCCGCGCGTGCTGCAATAAAGACGAAAATACGCTTGTATCCCCGCTCTCGGTTCTCGCGGCTCTTGCAATGACCGCAAACGGAGCAAAGGGCGAAACAAAGGAGCAGATGGAAAACATTCTTGGCATGACCACTGACGAGCTTAACGAATTCTTCAGAAGCTATCGTAATGCTCTGACGAATTCCGGTAAAAACAAGCTCAGTCTCGCAAACTCGATCTGGTTCACTGATGACGAGAGTTTTACAGTAAACCGCGATTTTCTTCAGACGAACGCCGACTATTACGACGCGGACGCGTATAAGGCTCGGTTTGACGGCACAACGCTGAAGGACATTAACAACTGGGTAAAGAGCAAAACCGACGGAATGATACCCGAAATTCTGGATAATATACCACGGGAAGCTGTCATGTATCTTGTCAACGCCCTGGCCTTTGAGGCGGAATGGGCGGAACCATACAAGTCGTATCAGGTGCGCGAAGGCAATTTTACGCTTGAAAACGGCTTAAAGAAAAAAACGGATTTCATGTATTCAACGGAGCACAAATATATCAAGGACGACATGGCAACCGGATTTATAAAATACTACAGCGGCGACAAATACGCCTTTGTTGCGCTCCTTCCTGACGAAGGGGCAACACTGTCAGATTATATTGCCTCGCTTGAAGGGAAAACTGTTCTTGACATTCTTGAAAATGCGTCAGATGATACCGTGTACTCTTCCGTGCCGAAATTCGAAACGGAGTTCAGCGCTGAACTTTCAGACGTTCTCAAAGCTTTGGGTATGCCGGCGGCATTCGACGGTAACAAAGCAGATTTCTCCGGGCTAGGTACTTCATCAAACGGTAATATATTCATAAACCGCGTGTTGCACAAAACGTATATTTCAGTCACTGAGCTGGGAACAAAAGCCGGTGCGTCAACGGTTGTTGAAATGGAAGCAGGCAGCGCTTTTTTTGAGGAGCCGAAGGAAGTTAACCTCAACCGTCCGTTTGTGTATATGCTTATAGATACCGAGTATAACCTTCCCTTCTTTATCGGCGCCATGACGGACACGGAAGGATAACTTTTACCCCACAAATAATCTGCCCGGAAGTATTTTTACAGCCGGGCAGAAGTGTTTTTTTAAATTTTTTATTATTCGCGTTAGATTTCAGCACGTTTTATCGTCATATTAAATGAGGGGCCGAAGTACAAGGCCCGTCGGTTAAAGGAGGCTTTTATCCGAATGGACGACAGCAAAATAGTCTCGCTGTTCTTTGAAAGGTCAGAAAAAGCCGTTGCAGAACTGTCAAAGAAATACGGCAGGCTGTGTATGCGTATCTCAGAAAATATTCTTGGAAACACTCACGACGCGGAGGAATGCGTTAACGAAACCTACAGCAGAGTGTGGAGCACGATACCGCCCGAAAAACCGCAGTCGCTTAGTGCATACGTCAGCAGTCTGGCAAGGAATATTTCTCTCGACCGATACAGGCATGACCATATGAAGAAAAGAGACAGCAGCTACGACCTATGTCTTGATGAAATAGAGAGCAGTCTTTTCGATTCGGGAGGACTGAATGATGATATGACGGACAACGAAATCAGTTCTGTCATAAACAGTTACATTTCCCGGCTCGGAAAAACAGACAGAACGATTATCGTACGCAGATTCTGGGAACTTGAATCATATGACGAGATTGCAAAAGCCACGGGGCTGAGCAGAGACGCCGTCTATATGCGAATGTCCAGGATAAAAGCCGGTCTGAAAAAACATCTGATTAAAAAAGGAGCAATAAAATGAATTCAGAGAGGTTCTTAAACGCTTTCGGCGAAATAAAGAGCAAATATATCTCCGAAGCAACGAAGGAAAAAAAGAACAATGCCGCAGCAAAAAGGATTCTTCTTATTGCCGCGGTATCATGCGCCGCAATTCTTATCGGTCTTTCTCCGATGCTCAACGTGATTCTGAAAAAGAGCGGAAACACCGGAATCACAGCAGATACGGTAAACACTGAAAATACAGGCGAAGAGAGCGTTGCCGTGACTGAAAAGAAGACCGACGATGTGAACGTACAGACAAACGCAGATGATGTCACAACAACTACGGAAGCAACGCAACAGGATCAAACCGAAAACATCATTGTCCTTTTCCCGGAGGAACTTCCGGAGGAACTGGAAGAAAAAATGGAAGACGGTGCCGGCGGGATATGGGGATTTTACTGGTTTGCGAAAATTAATGATAAGTATTTCGCTTTATGTGAACATGACATGGCGTGGGAACGTGAGGTGACATTAAACGGTTATTCTTTTAAATTTAGAAATTTTACCACTTTATTCTGCATCTATGACGCAAAAACAGGAGAAATGAAAAGCGGTGGTTATTTCCCCGAACTGAACATTTCAGAAGAAGAAACGAGGATAATCCACGATGAAATAACACTTGAAACCATCTATGAGGGGATTGACAGGCTGCGTCAGAAAAGAATTGAAAAAAACGACGAAATCAAATCATTTGACGGCACTATTCCGGATAATCCTTCCAACGAACTGATTGAACGTATAAACAACGACTTTATTATCACGTTTAACAATAACAGGAGAAACTGGAAAGGCGAATATATCGGCTGCGAATCTTTTATCACAAGTTATTACGGAGAATACGACGGAGCGGTTGTTTTCAGAACAGATGGTATGGTTGGGTGTTGTGTGGTTGTCCCTCATTATGTTGCCGGATATGAATTTACGGAAGGAAGTTCGCTCACTTTCACGGTATGGAAAGACGGAAAATTCTACAATACTCTGGAAGAAGCTTATAAAGACGGAATATTAACAATCGATAACGTTAAAAACGTTCTCTGGCTCCGCTATACAAAAAAGCAGATTGACGTAAAGTATACACCTAAAGAAAAAGCAGCCGAGCCCATCCCGGATTTTGTTGTCATACCTTCCGATGCACTTCCGGAAGGATTGACGGAAAAATTAAAGAAATTAAACAACGGTGATGAGATAATCGTATGGATTACGGACAACGAAGGGAGAATTATCGGGCGTAATAATATAGGTAATATATATGTTTATTTGACAGAAAAAGACATTTTCGGTTATGCAAATGGCTACCTGTCTATAAAGAATGAAAATCGTGAAATTATTGGTTCGACAAATAAATTCTGGACAGATGATGAAATGGATGCCATGTATAAAATATTTAAAAAATATCTGCCGGATTAATATCAGACAATAAAAAGCACATAAATATTTTGCGGCGCAGGTTTAACCTGCGCCGCAGTTTTTTATTATCAGTAATTCATACCCGTTTCGATTGCCTTCAGATTGACGGAAAGCAGATCGGCGTGACGGGCTGAAACGACCTTTTTCATCGCTCCCTCAATGTTCTCCGCGCTTATCCCGTCGCAAACCGAGATAAGCTTGCCGGTAATAACAATGTTTGCAAGCGTCGGTGCGCCCATATCCGCCGCGAGTTTTGTTGCCGGAATATAGAAGACACTCACGTCTTCCCTCTCCACCTTGCGGGAAATAAGCGTTTCATCGACAAGGATCATGCCGCCTTTTTTTACGGTTTTCTCGTATTTGTCAAGCGATGGAAGGTTCATAACTACAAGCACGTCGGGATTTGAAACAATGGGAGATCCAACGGGATCGTCGCTTACGATCACCGAGCAGTTTGCCGTGCCGCCCCTCATTTCAGGGCCATACGACGGCAACCAGCTGACCTGTTTTCCTTCTATCAGACCTTTATATGCAAGAAATTTCCCTGCGAAAAGAATTCCCTGTCCGCCGAATCCGGCAATAAGTATCTCAGTGGTCATGTTCTCACCTCCGAGCCGCTCTTGTCACGGTAAACGCCGAGAGGATAGTACGGTATCATCTTCTCGTCCACCCACTTCAGCGCGTCCTCCGGTGACATTCCCCAGTTGGTCGGGCAGGATGAAATCACCTCTATAAGCGAGAAGCCCTTCCCTTCGATCTGATTGCGGAACGCCTTGTCTATGGCCTTCCCGGCGGCTTTAATGTTCTTAACGTTGTTTACGGCAACACGCTCCAGATATTCAGGTCCGTCAAGTCCGGAAAGCAGCTCACAGATTTTTATCGGATACCCGGCAGTCTTTACGTCCCTTCCGTACGGGGAGGTCTGTGTGACCTGACCGGGGAGGGACGTGGGGGCCATCTGACCTCCCGTCATTCCGTAAATGGCGTTGTTTACGAAAATAATGGTGATATTTTCGTTTCTTGTCGCGGCATGAACGGTTTCTGCCATACCTATGGAGGCAAGATCACCGTCGCCCTGATAGGTGAAAACAATATTGTCGGGTAGCGCTCTTTTCAAGCCCGTGGCAACGGCGGGAGCCCTGCCGTGGGCAGCCTCAACCATGTCGCAGGTGAAATAGTCGTACGCCATGACGGAGCATCCGACCGGAGCCACGCCGATAGTGCGTCCTTCGATACCGAATTTATCAATCGCTTCGGCAACCAGCCTGTGTATAATTCCGTGGGTGCATCCTGGACAGTAATGCAGCGGTACGTTTGTAAGCGAGCGCGGCTTTTCAAATACTACAGCCATCAGTTTTCACCTCCAGCAAGTTTTTCTATTCTGTCGATAATCTGATCCGGCGTCGGGATCATTCCGCCTGCGCGGGAAACAAGCTCGACGGGCCTGCGGCACTTCTCCGCAAGCATTACGTCCTCTATCATCTGTCCCATGGAAAGCTCGACGGAAACAAAGGCTTTCGCATGATAAGACGCGTTGTTTACCGCCTCCTTAGGGAACGGCCATACTGTAATCGGCCTGAGCAGCCCGGCTTTAATTCCGCGCGTTCTGAGCTCATTTACAGCGTTTTTGGAAACGCGGGCGGCAATACCGAAGGCAACGATCACGTAATCCGCATCGTCAAGAAGGTATTCCTCGCAGCGAACTTCGTTTTTCTCAATAAGTTTATACCTGTTATATCTTTCGATATTCTTTTCCTCGAGTTTTTCGGGAACAAGATACAGGGAATTGATTATGTTGTGTTCCCTTTTCAGCTGCGTACCGGTGACGGCCCACGGTTTGGCGACCGTGCAGTCGCTTTCAGCGGGAAGGCTCACAGGTTCCATCATCTGACCCATTGTGCCGTCCGCGAGAAGCATCGACGGGACGCGGTATTTATCTGCCAGATCAAAAGCGAGAGACGTAAGATCCGCCATTTCCTGAACCGACGAGGGTGTCAGTACAATCAGATGATAGTCGCCGTGACCGCCTCCCTTTGTTGCCTGGAAATAATCAGACTGCGACGGCTGAATACCTCCAAGCCCGGGGCCGCCCCGCTGAACATTGACGATAAGCGCCGGAAGATCCGCGCCGGCAATATAGGAAATGCCCTCCTGCTTAAGCGATATCCCGGGAGACGAAGACGACGTCATAACTCTTTTCCCGGTTGACGCAACGCCGTAGACCATGTTAATTGCGGCAATCTCGCTCTCCGCCTGAAGGAAAACTCCTCCGATTTTCGGCATTCTTTTAGCCATGTAAGCGGCAAGCTCCGTCTGCGGAGTGATCGGGTAGCCGAAATAATACCTGCACCCGGCGAGAATAGCGGCCTCGGCTATCGCTTCGTTGCCCTTCATTAAAACTTTATCAGCCATTTTTCACCTCTCAACCGTTATAACGCAGTCAGGGCACATGGTCGCGCAGAACGCGCAGCCGATGCACTTGCCAATGTCTGTCATCGCCGCCGGCGAGTGACCTTTTTTGTTAATAACGGATTTGTCAATAACGAGAATATGCCTTGGGCACGCTGAAACGCAAAGTCCGCAGCCCTTGCACATATCCGTTTCGAATGTTACCTTTGCCAATTTAAAATACCCCTCGAATCACAGATTTGTCAACCGGAACATACGACACCGACAGGCCGCTTATTTCGCACAGCTTCTTTTCTTCTGCAAGAGTGGCGGACAGCGTAACGTCATCTGTTTCTGCTCCGAGATTTGAATTATTAATTATCGACGTAAAAGGAATTCCGCATGAAACGTATATTTCGTTCATGACCTGAAACGCGCTTTCCGCGTTACGAGTCAGCGGGCGGTAGAAATTAACGACAAAAAAATTATTGAAATCGTTTTCCTGAAGAATCTGTTTTCTGAATCTTCCGAGAGCGAGCGCGCCTCTGTCGTCGCCGCCCACGTCAAGGACGAAATGCCTGTCGGTTTCGGAAAACATGGAATAAAGTTCCGACGGAAGCGAAGGAAGATCAACGTTTGAACCGGCGTACGGAGAGGCTATTACCTCCACGCCGCGAGCCGACAAATAATCCCTGTAGTCTGCCGACCTGAAATACGGATTTACAATATCCATATCGGCAAGCACGGTCTTTATTCCCTTTCGGGCCAGTTCAAGCGAATAACTGACCGCAAGAGTCGATTTCCCGCTGCCGTAGTGACCGCAGAAAATTGTGATTCTTCCTCTCATGCAACGGGATGAATCCATCCGTGAGTATCCGCCGCTCTGCCCCACTGAATATCGGTAAGCGTATCATAAAGCATCTGTGTGACAGGGCCTATCTTCCCGCCGCTGACGGTATATTCGCGGTCAAGATAATGTAGCCAGCCTATCGGTGAAACAACAGCCGCCGTGCCGGTGCCCCATGCTTCCTCAAGCGTGCCGTTTGCCGCGGCTTCAAAGAGCTCGTCAACGGAAATCTTTCTCTCGTAGACCTTGTAGCCCTTTTCCTTCAGAAGCTCGATGCACGATTTACGCGTGATCCCCGGAAGAACTGAACCAAGAAGCGCAGGAGTGACTATCTCACCGTTTATTTTGAACATAACGTTCATTGAACCGACCTCTTCGATATACCTGCGCTCGACGCCGTCAAGCCACAGCACCTGCGTGAAACCGTTCTTCTCGGCTTTCTCTCCCGCTCTGAGCGAAGCGGCGTAATTGCCGCCGCATTTAGCGTATCCTGTTCCTCCGCGCACCGCGCGTACGTCTGTTGATTCTATTGCTATGCGTACGGGATTGATACCCTCGGCATAGTATGCGCCGACAGGAGAGCAGATAACGACAAACGTTGCGTTATGTACCGCATGAACGCCGAGATGCGGGTCGTTCCCGTACATAAAGGGACGAATATAGAGAGACGTTCCGTCTGAATGAGGGACCCAGTCCTTTTCGATTCCGACGATGGTTTCCAGAATCGACATGAAAAGATCCTCGTCGATCTGCGGCAGGCACAGCCTTTCGGCGCTGTTGTTCATTCTGCGGATGTTTTCGACAGGTCTGAACATTTGAATTTTGCCGTCAGCGGTTCTGTACGCCTTCAGACCTTCGAATATTTCGGCTCCGTAATGGAAAACGGTTGAGGCCGGATGGACGGGAATGTAATCAAACGGCACAACCCTCATATCGTGCCAGCCGTTTGCCGAGTCGTAGTCCATCATAAACATGTGGTCTGTGAAAATCCGGCCGAAACCAAGCTTCGATTCGTCAGCGGGACGCGGTTTGGAATTTTCGTTTCTCACGAATTTGTATTCAAATTTCATTTTATTCCCTCCGAAATAATTATAGCAGATTTCTTTGCACCTTCCCGGTTACGGTCTTCGGAAGCGAATCCCTGAAGACCACCAGGCGCGGGTATTTGTAAGGCGCCGTATGCGCCTTGACGTAATTCTGGATCTCCTTCTTAAGTTCCTCTGTGGGTTCGGTTCCCTTGGTCAGAACAATGCTTGCCTTGACGATCTGTCCTCTCACCTCATCGGGGGCCGCCGATACTCCGCATTCAAGAACATACGGCAGTTCCATTATCACGCTTTCAATTTCAAACGGTCCTATTCTGTAGCCCGATGATTTGATTATGTCATCGACCCTTCCCACGTACCAGTAATAGCCGTCCTCGTCGCGCCACGCCGTATCGCCGGTATGGTAGTAGCCGTCGTGCCACACCTCGTTTGTCTTTGCTTCGTCACGGTAATATCCCGTGAAAAGTCCGCACGGAGCGCCGCGACTGACATTGACGACGATTTCGCCTGTTTCGCCGTCCGGCACGGGATTTCCGTCACGGTCAAGAAGCTCCACGTCGTAGATCGGCGCAGGCTTTCCCATCGAGCCTATCTTGTGCTTTGCTCCGGTCATGTTGCCGATAATCATCGAACTCTCGGACTGGCCGAATCCCTCGATGATCTGCAGACCTGTCAGACGCTCGAACTGCCTGTAAACCTCGGGATTGAGAGCCTCGCCGGCCGTTGTCATGTGCTTCACAGACGAGAAATCATATTTGGAAATATCCTCTTTTATCATCATGCGCAGCATGGTCGGCGGCGCGCAGAATGTCGTGATCCTGTATTTCGCGAACATAGGCATAATGTCCGCCGGATCGAAGCGGTTGAAATCATAGACGAATATAGCGGCTTCGCACAGCCACTGTCCGTAGAATTTGCCCCACATGCTTTTTGCCCAGCCGGTATCCGAAATGGTGAAATGCAGACCGTTGGGATCAACGTTGTGCCAGTATCGCGCAGTATGGAAATGACCGAGCGGATACTTATAGTTGTGCATGGCGATCTTGGGATATCCGGACGTTCCGGACGTAAAGAACATAAGCATTGTGTCGTCGCCGCACGGCGAGTCATCCGTGCGCTCAAAATGCGATGAATAGCGCACGTATTCGCTGTCAAAATCATGCCATCCGTCGCGGGTCCCGCCGACAAGGATTCTGTTTTCAAGCGATGGGGCGCTGAGCGCCGCCTCATCAACGTGATCGGCGACGTTATCGCGCGATGTTGCGATAACCGCCGATATGCCGGCCGAATTAATCCGGTATTCATAATCATGCGGCAAAAGCTGCGACGTCGCCGGAATTGCAATCGCGCCGAGCTTGTTAAGCCCGAGAACGGCGAACCAGTACTGATAATGTCTTTTAAGGACAAGCAGGACCCTGTCGCCTTTTTTTATACCGATCGAACTGAAATAGTTGGCACACCTGTTGCTTTCGCGCTTAAGGTCTTTGAAAGTAATTCTCTTTTCCTTTTTGTTTTCAGAAACATAAAGCATGGCGAGCTTTTCAGGCTCCCGCTCTGCAAGCACGTCGATTATATCAAAGGCAAAATTGAATTTCTCTGTATTTTTGAATCTGATCGAAAGCGGGGTTCCGGATTCGTTTTCCTCAACATCGGCATAATTGTGCCAGATCCTCGGGACAGTTTCCGGCTCGGGCAGCGAGGAAATGATTTCGGCTGACGAAAGCTCCGGAATAGGGGCTCCGGACGGGTTCAGAACTATCGCGTAAAACTCGCAGTCACGCCCGCCGACGGCGATCATTCCGTGCGGAGTGGACGAATCGTAATATATCGTATCACCGGCGGAAAGAACCGTTGAATGCTCTCCGACCTGAACCTTAAGAGAACCGGAAATGATTATGTCCATCTCCTGCCCTTCGTGAGTTGTAAGCTCTATGTCTTTCTTCTCGGCTTCCTCGCTATATCCGCATCTGACGTACAGCGGCTCGGCAATCCTGTCACGGAAGGAATAGGCAAGATTGAAATATGTCATTCCATGGGCATTGGCTATTTCCTGACCTGTACCGGCGCGTGTGACGGTGAACGATTTCAGTTTCGGAGAATGACCCTCAATGATATCGGTCACGTCGACGTTTAGGGCAAGAGCGCAACGGTAAATAAAAGCAAAGTTAAGATCTGATTTGCCGGATTCGCATAAAATATATTCTTCGTTTGTTACGTCGGTTTTGGCGGCCATTTCGTAAGTCGTGAGACCGACGATCTCGCGAAGCTCGCGGATTCTGCCCGCCATTTCCTGTATTTTAAAATCAAGAGCGGTAAGCTTTGCCATTTTTTCCTCATTAAAGCAGATTGCGCTGTATCTTTCCGCTGATAGTCTTCGGAAGCGAATCCCTGAAGACCACCAGACGCGGGTATTTGTAAGGCGCCGTATGCGCCTTGACGTAATTCTGGATCTCCTTCTTAAGTTCCTCCGTGGGTTCGGTTCCCTTGGTCAGAACAATGCTTGCCTTGACGATCTGTCCTCTCACCTCATCGGGGGCCGCCGATACTCCGCATTCAAGAACATACGGCAGTTCCATTATCACGCTTTCAATTTCAAACGGTCC
>JAEEGL012832327.1_pt1 | contig 10580 bp, 11 predicted proteins | sample 9134231 | NCBI WGS metagenome assembly JAEEGL01 (sample SAMN16246548, study PRJNA631951) | gut metagenome | biome: gut microbiome; feature: rumen; material: fiber-attached | host: Bos | place: Iran: Karaj | collected 2018-10
ACAAAAACAGGTAAATATATTAATGCAGATTTAAATGGAGCATTAAATATATATAGAAAAAGTAGCGTATGTGATATGGAAGTAATTTCAAATCTAATACGTAGAGGTGTGAGCACACCAAAACGACTTCAAGTTATTTGAGGCGTTAGAAAAGGGAGCAATAAGCTCTTTGGGGTAAATTTATTTACCTTTGTTCTGAGGTTAAGATGTTATTAAAGGAAATTAAGGGTATCGGTCCTAAAACATTAAAAGAACTTAATAATGAAGGTATTTTTAATGCTAAGGATTTAATCCTTAGCTTTCCAAAGGATTATCTAATATTTGAGCATAATCCAAATAAGCTATTAGATGGTAATACCTATTTAGAGGGAGTAGTAGATTCTAGTATTTCCTATTTCAAATATAAAAAGAATGTATTTGCTTTTTCATTTTATCTTAAATATGATAATACAAGATTAAAAATGAATATATTCTCTAATATCTATGTAGGAATAAAAATAAAACAGGGTGACTATATAGGAGTATATGGTAAATATAATAACATAAAAAAGGTATTTAATATCAAAAGATTATTCCTTAATAATGTAGGAGCCAAAATAGAATGTGATTATAAATATAAAAACATTATCAATAGCAAGGTATCATCAATAATTAGTGAGATAATTAATGAATATAGCTTTGAAGAAACATTACCTCAAGAATTAATAAATAAATATAGATTGTTAAATATAAAGGATTATATTTATCTATCTCATTTTCCTAAATCTAGTAATGATGTAAAGGAGATATTAAGAAGAAGAAAATATGAGGAATTCTATTGGTATAGCCTATCATTATCCTATATTAGATATAAAAGAAAAGCCTTAGCTAAGCCGAAAAGAGTGATTGATACCAATTTACTTACCGATATAATAGCTAAGCTTCCTTATCCTTTAACTATAGATCAAAATAAGACAATAATAGATATTATCAATGATTTAAAATCTGATTATCCTATGAATAGATTAGTTCAGGGCGATGTAGGCTGTGGTAAGACGATAATCGCTATTATTTCAAGCTTACTCATGGTTAAGGCGGGATTCCAGGTTGCGATGCTCGCTCCAACTGAGGTTTTAGCTATTCAGGAGTATGAGGAATTTAATAAAATATTAAATGGCTATGATATTAATATTAGCTTATTAACATCTTCAGTTAAGAAAAATGAATATGATAAAATCATAAATTCATTAAATAATGGTACTATAAATGTAATTATTGGTACTCATTCACTATTAAATGACAAGGTTTCATTTAATAATCTGGGTCTAGCAATAATTGATGAGCAGCATAGATTTGGTGTTAATCAAAGATTAAAGCTTGTTAATAAATATGAAAATGTAGATTCAATGTTCTTTAGTGCAACACCAATACCTAGAACATTAGGTTTAACCTTTTTTAAGGATTTAGATATATCATCAATTAAAACGATGCCAGCAAATAGAAAAAAGGTAATAACTAAAATTATTCCCTTTAATAAGCTAAATTCATTATTTAAATCTATCGATAATCATTTATTATTAAATGAGAAATGCTATGTGGTAGTTCCTATCATTGAAAATGATGAGGATGATATTATGGATATTTTCGAATGTGAAAATTTATTTAAAAATAAATTTATAAATAGAAGAATTGGAATACTCCATGGTAAGATGAAAAATGATGATAAGAATAGGATACTTGATGATTTCAAAAATGGCCTATTAGATATTTTAATATCTACAACAGTAATTGAGGTTGGTGTAAATATTAAGGAGGCCACAATGATGATTATTATGAATTCAGAGCGTTTTGGTATTTCTACACTTCATCAGCTAAGAGGAAGAGTAGGAAGAGGAGATAAGGAATCCTATTGTATGCTTGTAAGTGATGATATAGAAAATCCAAGGCTTAAGGCACTTGAGATGACAAGTGACGGATTTGAGATTGCCGAAATGGATTATAGCCTAAGAGGACCTGGAGATTATTTAGGCTTGAATCAATCAGGCTTTAATAGCCTTGAATATGCAAGCTTTAGTGATGATATCAAGATACTTGAATGTGCAAGAGATGATAGCTCAATGCTAATAAATAAGTATATTAGTGGTGAAATAAAAAGTAAGAAATTTGATTATCTAATTGAAAGAGAAATTGAAATAGATAAAATTAACTAGTTTTTTATCATCTAAAATGATAAAATAAATGTAATGTTTAGGAGTTGATTGATTATGATTAAAATTGGCGTAGACGCAAACGGTGGAGATTTAGGAGTAGAGGCAACAGTTCCTGGTAGTATGAGAGCAATCCAAATGTTTAAGGACATTGAGATTGTTTTATTCGGAGACGAGGAAAAAATTAAGCCATTACTTACAAATAATGAGCGTATTTCTATAGTTCATACAAAGGTAACTATGGATATGGGTGAGCATAATCCAGTTCATGCAGTAAGAACAATGAAGGATTCATCACTTGATATGGCTATGTACGCATGTAAAAGAGGAGAGGTTGATTGTGTAGTTACATCAGGACCTACTCAGTGCGTAATTATGGCATCTCATTTAATTGTTAGAAGATTACCACAAATGGATAGAGTTGCCCTTTGTCCAATTATTCCTAATTATGATGGTAAAGCAAGATTAATATTAGATGTTGGAGCTAATATTGAGCTTAAGAAGGAGCATTTAGGCCAATTTGCAATATTTGCAAGTGTTGCCTGCAAGAATGTACTTGGTATTAAGGATCCTACTGTAGGATTATTAAATATCGGTTCTGAGCCTGGTAAGGGTAGAGAGCAGGAGCAGGAGGCTTATGAATATTTAAGCAACCTAGAGGGTATTAACTTCAAGGGTAATGTTGAGCCTAATGAATTAATTAACTGCCCAACTGATATCGTTGTTACTGACGGATTCACAGGTAATATTGCTATTAAGACCCTAGAGGGTACAGCTAAGGGCATGGGTAGAATGCTAAAGGATGAAATAAAGGCATCACTAGGTGGTAAGATAGGCTACCTATTTATGAGAAAAAATATAAAGAGATTTGCAAAGAGAATGGATACAAAAGAGGTTGGTGGCGCCATGATATTTGGTGTTTCAGCTCCAGTTGTTAAGGCACATGGTAATTCTGATGGCTATGCATTTTCTAGTGCCATTAAGCAAGCAAGATTAATGGTTCAAAGCAAATTAATTGAAACAGTAGTAAGTGCCCTTCCAAAGGAAGAGGAAACAAAGGATGAGACAAATGAGTAATTTATCAGAATTAGAGGAAAAGCTAGGATATAAATTTAAGAATATTGAGCTATTAAAAACAGCAGTTACTCACTCATCTTATGGTAATGAGCATGATGTAGATTATAACGAAAGAATGGAATTCTTAGGTGATGCAGTACTTGAGCTTGCTATGAGCAAGAAGCTATATGATTCCATTCATCTAGATGAGGGTGTTTTAACTAAAACACGTGCTAAGGCTGTTTGTGAGGCCGCCTTAGATTTATATGCTTCAAAGATTAGCTTAAATGAATATTTACTTCTTGGTAAAGGCGAAGAACAAACGGGAGGTAGAAATAGAGGTGCTATTATCGCTGATGCCCTAGAGGCCATCTTAGGTGCTGTATTCCTAGATGGAGGCTTTATCGAGGCTCAAAAGATAGTAGAGGCTTTATTTATACCTTATTTAAATGAGGTTTTAAAATACAAGGATTATAAATCATTACTTCAGGAAAAGCTTCAAAGTGAAAAGAGAACTATTAAATACGATATAGTTCGTGAGGAGGGTCCAGCTAATGATAAGACCTTCGAATCAGTAGTTTATATGGATGATATTTTGATGGGTAGAGGTGTAGGTAGAAGTAAAAAGGAAGCCCAACAAAACGCAGCTAAGGACGCTTTAGAAAAGGAAGCTAAAAACGTAAAGAGGTTTGAGGATGATTAAAAAGCTTTACGAGGAAGGCTACTTCGATTATAAGAATTATATTCTTGATAATCTAAAGTCCCTATCTCTATCTACTACAGAGGCTATTATCCTAATTAAGCTACTTGATAGCTATAAGAATTCTTGTCTATTTAACCCTGAAGAAATAAGAAGTAAAATGAATATCCGTAAGGATACCTTTGAAACAGCACTAGCTAATTTACTTGAAAGAAAAATATATACAATTTATTTAACTTATGATAATGATATTGCGAGTGAAGCATTATCATTAGATGGATTCTTTGAATTAGTAGAGAATCTATTAAATAACAATCAATCATTTGATGAGAATGAAACTCATTCAATTATTATGACTGTTCAGGAAGCATTTAATAGAGTTTTATCATCTAATGAATTAGATATTTTAACATCTCTAATTCAAGAGGATAGATATGTTAAGGCTGATTTTATAAAGGCAATTGATAATATTAATAATGCTAAAAGGTTATTAACTATCAAAACTCTATCAAATGAATTAACAAAGCTAAAAAGTGCCCCACAAAAGAAGAAGGACACTCCTGAATATGTTAAGAATTTTATTAAAAGCGTAAAATAATGAATAAAAATATTAGTAATGAAATTATTACAATTTTAGAAGAAATAATACCAAATCCAGTATGCGAGCTAGATTATAATAATCCGTTTGAGCTACTTATAGCTACAATTTTATCCCAACAAACAAAGGATAAAAGGGTTAATGAGGTAACTAAAATATTATTTAGTAAATATCCAAACCCAGAATCATTGATGAATGCTCAAATAGATGAGGTTGAAAAAATAATAGCTCCAGTAGGGTTAGGTAAAATGAAATCTAAAAATATTATTATGGCATCAAAAGATTTATATTATAAATATAATTCTATTGTTCCATCTAATTTAGATGATCTAATGTTACTATCAGGTGTAGGAAGAAAAACCGCATCTGTAGTACTCGCTGAAGCCTTCAAAATTCCTGCAGTACCAGTAGATACTCATGTGCTTAGGGTTTCTAATAGACTAGGCTATGCTAAAAGCGACAATCCTCTAGTAGTAGAGGAAGCATTAAAGAAATATATACCAAAGGATAAATGGATATTATCACATCATTTATTTATTCATTTTGGTAGATATAAATGCTTAAGTAAAAATCCTATGTGCAGTGAATGTAAATTAAAGGAATATTGTAAAGAAAAGAATAAGAATCTTTAAAATTAAGCCGATGTGTTAACGCATCGGCTTTTACTATAATCTACAAAATAATTAGAAAAATGGAGTATTTGGGTTGAAAAAAAGCCTATTTTACTCTATAATATAGGTAGAAATTCAAATTTTTTGAATATTTGAGGTGAAATGATTATGGTAATATTAAATTTAAAGATGAATAACATTTTAGCGTTTAATGATTTTGAAGTGAATTTTTCATATCCTAAAAAATTAAATAAAACATTAATACCAAACGAAAACTTAAATAATAAACCATCATTTAGGTATAAGAAACTAAATATCTTTATAGGATCTAACGCTACTGGTAAAACCTCACTAATTAAATGTATCTGGACAATTTTATTATTTTTAAATAGAAGAGAACAAAATATTATTGAAGGAATAATAAATCAAAACGGTAAGCCAGCTTCAATAGAATTAGATTATGCAGATGAAGAGGAGAACAAATCATACCTAAAGAGAATCATAATTAAATATGATAATAATGAATTAAAAATGGGATATAATTATTTATCAATTAGAGATAACGATTCATACGAATCTAGATCTAAAGATTTTGAAGGTATGACATTCTCATTATTAAAGCCCATTGATTGTTTCCAAACTATGAATATTAGTTCTGGGTGGAATATAGTATTACCTGCAACTGAGAAGGGATTTGATACTGTAAAGTTTGCCGATACACAAAATGATGAAGAAGAAAAAGAGTATTTTAATATTTTAAATCAGGTTTTAAAAACATTAGATTCATCTATTATTAATGTAACAAAGAGCATGGATGCTCCTAATGCTATAGTTATTAAGCATGAGAATGCTAATACTATAATAATACAGGCTGGATATTCGATTTCATCAATTAATTATTTATCTAGCGGTACTAAATATGGTATTAATTTAGCTAATATATTATTCTCAATTAAATATCATAAAAATGGCATATATTTAATAGATGAACAATTTTCATATGTTAATTCTGATGTGGAAGCATCAATTCTTTCAACTATGGTATCTATGCTAGGACCTAATGAGCAATTATTCTTTACAACACATAATTCAAATATATTGGAATTAGGATTCCCATTTCATTCATTTAATTTTATGAAGAAGGTAAATGCTGGAGGAAAACAAAAAATAGAAGTTTCATGCGCAACTGAAGTTGAAAATAGAAATAATGTTTCTCCGAAATCAATACTAGATAATGATATGCTTGGGACTGCACCAAACGTAAATAGAATATTCGAAATTGGTGAGGTGAATGATTAGAATCGAAAAGATTTGGTCAAGAGTAAATAAAAAATTACCATTTAATAAATATTCTAAAGAAGAATCTTTGAAATTTATTAAAACGCAAGAAGACCATTAAATTAAAAAAGAATTTCGGTGAAATTCTTTTTTTAGTATATAGATTCTAAAAATTCTAAATAATCATTATATTCATCATTGGTTATAGTCTTAACCATTTTTATATTGTTTATATTTTGTTCTTTTGCCATATAAACTAAATTATCAAGGCTTTCATTAAAATCATCTAGGTATACATTAACCATCTTAAAATCTTCATTATATTTTGCTAAAAGCCTTGCATGACCATCAAGTAGAACATATTCATCATTTAGGATATATACAGGAAGATAAACCTCTTTATCCTCTAAATATTTTGAAATAGATTCATAATTAGTTTTATTTATAAAAAATCTACTAGGCTGAATAATATTTATTGGTAGCTTAAATGTATGTATTTCATCAAATGCCTTATAAAATGATCTATCCTGATTATAGAAGATATTTACATATTTATTATATTTTCTAAATTCATCTATAGCTTGATTAATTAGTGGTAAATAATCACAGGTAATTAGAGCCTCAAATCCTCTAATATCAAATTCAAAGTGATAATCTATATCACCCTTAATTGTAAAGCAATTACCTAGTAATCTATTCTTTTCAGTATATACATTTGAAATTCTATCTCTAATAATCATAATGAAACTCCTAAATTACCTAAATTTTAACATTTAGAAAAGATTATATCAACAAAGTTATAACATAGAGTATATTTTTATTTAATATAACTTCCAAAAATACTAAAAAAAGTAGTATTTATAATTGTAAGATTTTACATTTGACCCCAAATGTGATATACTATATGTGAAGGTGGCGATATTATGTTTAATCAGCAAGAATATATTAATGATTTTATTAAGAACAATTATAAAACTATTAAACTAAGAATTCGTAATGATGATAAGATATTGATAAATAAAATTAATAGTGTAGATAATATAAACAAATACTTAATTGATTTAATAACTAAAGATATCTATGAAAATAGAAAATATAATTTTATTAACAATGACATTGTGATAGATTTTGATTTATCAAATACAATGGCTGATTTAGTTGATAAAGCAGAAAAGGCCGATATCCTAGAAGATTATGGACTATATATGAATTTAGCAGATGCCATCGATTCCCAAGCTAAAAAAGAAGTATCTAAACATTTAATTACTGAAACAGAATGGAAAAAATTAGTTAGGAGATATCAATTATGATAGGGATTGTTGATTTTACAAATTGTCCTTTAAGCAGCAGAAATCTTGAATATGCAGGTAGGGCAGGAGAAAAAAGAGGAATAATATATAATAACGAATTATGGTTTTTAAAGTTTCCCAAGAATACTATTGGAATGAATAGGGTTACTGGACTTTCTTATGTTACATCACCATTATCCGAATATATTGGTAGTCATATCTATAAGATATTAGGTTATGATGTACATGAAACGTTATTGGGTATATGTAATGACGGAAAACGAAATAAGGTTGTCTGTGCATGTAAGGATTTTATAAATGATGATAAAAACGAATTATTGATTCCATATACAGCATTACGTAATGATACAAATCCACTAATAATGGATCGTAATGATGATTCATTTGCTTCAGCATCAAATATAAACGAAATTGAATTTCAGTTGGAAAATAACACTGTGCTATCAAAAATAAGTGAAGCAAAAGATAGATTTTGGGATGTCGTGTTAATAGATATGCTAATCAACAACAATGATAGAAACGAAGATAACTGGGGAATCATTAAATTTAAAAAAGAAGAATCTTATAAGTTATCTCCAATATATGATTGTGGTAATTCTTTTTACGGTAAAACAAGCGATGAAAGAATTGCTGATATTATGGCTAGTGAAGAAAAATTAAAAAGCAGTGCATTAAATGGTATCACTGCTTACGAAGATGATAATGAAAAAAGAATATCAAATTCAGATATAATTAATTATGTTAAAAAGAACAATCCCAAATCTATTGATAGAGTATTAAAAATAGTTAATGAAAAAATAGAAGAAATAAAGGGTTTTATTAATGATATTCCATGTCAATATGATGATGTATCAATCATGAGTGAAATAAGAAAAGAATACTATCTTAAAACATTCGAAATACGATTGGAAAAATTGAGTAATAATTTTTAAGCAGACACTTTTTAAAAACATTATGCTTTCATTGAAAATATTATCATATTATGATAAAATAGATAGAAATTGTTTAAGGAGCTGATTTTTATGAACGAGAACATTAGAGAAAGAATTTTAAAGCATTTAGAAAACAATAGTAGAATTGACTTACATGATCTAGCGGTAATGCTTGGAATTAAGGATCATGAGCTCGCGAACGAAATCGCCCAAATGGAGAAGGAGCACATTATTTGTGGCTACACAACATTAATAAATTGGGATAATACTGATAAGGAAATTGTTACTGCATTAATTGAGGTTAAGGTTACACCTCAAAGAGGTATGGGATTTGAAACATTAGCTGATAGAATTGCTAAATTCCCAGAGGTAACATCTATATATTTAATGAGTGGTGGCTTTGATTTTATGGTTTTAATTGAAGGTAAATCAATGAAGGAAGTTTCACGCTTCGTTTTTGAGAAGCTTTCTGTACTTGAAACTGTACTTTCAACATCTACTCACTTTGTATTAAAGAAATACAAGGACCATGGTGTTTTATTAACAGAAGAGAAAAAAGATGAAAGAATAATGGTGAGTGCCTAATGCGTGATTTTTTATCTAAAAAGGTAGTGGATTTAAAACCATCAGGCATTAGAAAGTTTTTTGATATTGCAAGTGAAATTGAGGGCGCTATATCACTTGGTGTTGGTGAGCCTGATTTTGATACACCTTGGCATATCAGAGAAGAGGGTATTTATTCCTTAGAAAGAGGAAAGACATATTATACATCTAATGCTGGTTTAATACCATTACGTAAGGAAATATGTGAATTTAATAAAAGAAAATATAATATTGAATATGATCATAAGACTGAATGTGTCGTTACTGTAGGTGGTAGTGAAGCAATTGATATTGCCCTACGTGCAGTGATAGAGCCAGGTGATGAGGTAATTATACCTACACCATGCTATGTATCATATGAGCCATGTGTAGTTTTAACTGGTGGAGTTGTAAAAACTATTAATCTAAAGAATGAAAATCAATTTAGATTACAGCCAGAGGAAATTGAAGCACAGATTACTCCAAAGAGTAAGGTTTTAATTATTTCATATCCAAATAACCCAACAGGTGCTATTATGGAATATGAGGATTTAGTTAAAATTAGTGAGGTTATCATCAAGCATGATTTATTAGTTATTTCTGATGAAATTTATTCAGAATTAAGCTATGGAAAGCCTCATGTTTCTATCGCATCATTACCTGGTATGAAGGAAAGAACTATAGTAGTAAATGGCTTTAGTAAGGCATTCTCTATGACAGGTTGGAGATTAGGATATGCTTTAGGACCTAAGGAAATATTAAAGGAAATGATAAAAATACATCAATTCTGTATTATGTGTGCGCCAACTAATTCTCAGTACGCTGCAGTTGAGGCATTAAAGAATGGTGATGGCGATGTAGTTAATATGAGAAATGCGTATGATGAAAGAAGAAGATTTTTAATCGATTGGTTTAAAAATCATAATATACCAATGTTTACACCACTAGGGGCATTCTATATTTTCCCAGATATAAGGCAATTTGGTTTATCTAGTGAGGAATTTGCTTTAAGATTATTAAATGAGGAAAAGGTAGTTGTAGTTCCCGGAACAGCATTTGGTGAATCTGGTGAGGGCTTCGTTAGAATATCATATGCATATTCTATTGATGATTTAAAGAAGGCACTAGAGCGTGTTGAAAGATTCATTGTTAAATTAAGAAAATAGATTATATTACTAAGAATTCTGGTTCTTTCCAAACTGAGGTAGTTTGGTAGGTAGGTAGCTACCTAAGAATTGATAAAAAATAAAAAATGATGTGAAGCCTGCTTCCAATGTGAGGTAGGTAAAACATCATTTTTTTTATGCTTAGAAAACAATATAATTAT
>JAEEGL012988873.1_pt1 | contig 10580 bp, 12 predicted proteins | sample 9134231 | NCBI WGS metagenome assembly JAEEGL01 (sample SAMN16246548, study PRJNA631951) | gut metagenome | biome: gut microbiome; feature: rumen; material: fiber-attached | host: Bos | place: Iran: Karaj | collected 2018-10
CCTGCCATCCAGGAGGCACCGTGGCTGCTGAGAACGCCGATCGTCCGGAACGGGAACAAGGTGACGGCCGGATATCAGCCGGAAGTCTGGGAATCATGGGAGTAGATTCAGGTCCGTCGGAAAGTGACCGGAAGCCGGTGAACAACGATTCGGATATTTGCCCGGGCGGAAGTCCGGGCAAGAGTTTTTATTCGGGGGCCTTGCCCGGGGGACGGGTTGTTTTTGGCGAATTTGGATGTTATAATCACGAAACAGGAAGGGGAGAGGACGCAATGCACAGCATGACCGGATGCGGCAACGGAATTGTCCGGGGAGACGGATGGGAGGTCTCCGTGGAGATCCGGACGGTGAACCACCGTTTCCTGGATATCAGCATGCGGCTTCCGCGCAACCTGTCCTTTCTGGAGCAGACTGTCCGGTCCGCCATTTCCGCGCGCCTTCACAGAGGCCATGCGGATGTATATGTGACCGTAAAGAATACAGATTCGTCCGCCCTGCAGGTGGAAGTGGATTATGACCTGGCGCAGCATTATACAGCAATTGCACAGCAGCTTGGCGAAAAGACCGGGGCGCCGAATGACCTTACCGTCAGCCGGCTGATGGCCATGGAGGGAGTTACCTCTGTTTCTGAACGGGAAATGGATCAGGAGACGGTTGCTGCGCTGTGCGGCGGGGCCGCAAACGCTGCGCTGGACCAGCTGGTCCTTATGCGCAAAAAAGAAGGGGAAAACCTGAAGGCGGACCTGAAGGTATATCTGGAAGAGGCTGCCGGACTCCGGCAGACGATTCTCACCCGCGCACCCCTGGTCATTCAGGATTATCGTACGAAGCTGGATGCACGCCTGAAAACCATGGACGTCCAGGATGTTGATCCGCAGCGGCTGGCCCAGGAGGTTGCATTGATGGCCGACCGCTGCGCCGTTGACGAGGAACTGGCCCGGCTGGACAGCCATATCCGGCAGCTGGAGAGCTATCTGGAAACGGAAGGCGAAATCGGCAAAAAGATGGATTTCCTGATTCAGGAGATGAACCGTGAGGCGAATACCATCGGTTCCAAAGCTTCCGACGCGGAAATTGCCCAGGCAGTTGTAAACCTGAAGAGCGCGATCGAAAAACTCCGGGAACAGATTCAAAACGTGGAGTGAATGCTTATGAGACTGGTGAACGTCGGTTACGGCAACATGGCTGCGGTCAACCGCCTGATCTCCATTGTTTCTCCCGACGCGGCACCTATCCGGCGGATGGTGCAGGACGCACGGGACGGGGGCAGGGTGATCGACGCAACCTGCGGACACAAGACCAGAGCGGTTCTGGTTATGGATTCGGATCACGTGATTCTTTCCCCGCTGCTGCCGGAAACGGTAGCAGCGCGAATCGACGAGAGAAGAGCCGAGGAGGATGACACATGACAGAAACCCGGAAAGGGATGCTTCTGGTTATTTCCGGCCCTTCCGGCGCAGGAAAGGGCACCCTGGTGTCGATGCTGCTTGACAAGGATCCGACCTTTGCCTTTTCTGTCAGCGTAACGACCCGCGCAAGGCGTGAAAATGAAATAGAAGACGTTCATTACCACTTTATTTCTGAAGCGGAATATGATACACTGCTTGCCGAGGATGCCTTCCTGGAACATGCCAGCGTACACGGACACCGGTACGGCACCCTCAAATCCGAGGTGTACGGCCGGATGGAACGGGGCCAGAACGTGCTTCTGGATATCGATCCGCAGGGGGCTCGCACGGTGATGGAGAAGGAAGAGGAATGCGTCAGCGTGTTCATTCTTCCTCCAAGTTATCATGAGCTTAAGAAACGGCTGCACACACGGAATACAGAGAACGAGAGCGAGATTGAACGGCGGCTGGCAAATGCCCGCGGGGAGATCGAACAGATGAGCCGGTATCGTTACCTGATTGTCAACGACGATCTGGAGCTGGCTTACGAACAGCTTTCGGCCATTGTCCGGGCAGAAAAAAACAATTCCGCCCGATATTTCCCGGTTGTGGATGAATAAGGAGGAGAACAAGAATGTCCATCGTTGATCCGAGCGTACTGGAACTGCTGAATCATGCGGAAAGCCGCTATACGCTTGTGGTGGAAGCCAGCAAGCGCGGCCGCGAAATCGTCAACGGCGCAATTCCGATGATTGACGCAGAAGGCATGAAACCCCTGAAGACCGCTGTGGAGGAAATCAACCGCGGGCTGCTCACCTATGACAATCCTGCGGAGCAAGAGGAGCAAATCTGATGAATCTGACCGGCAGAGAGGTAGTGCTGGGCGTTACGGGAGGCATCGCCGCATACAAAAGTGCGGAGATTGTCTCCCGTTTGCGTCATATTGGCGCAAATGTACATGTGATCATGACGGAGAACGCTGCGAAATTTGTCTGCCCGCTGACGTTCCAGACCCTGTCCGCCAACCCGGTGGCCGTGGATACATTTGATGCGCCTGAGCGCTGGAATGTGGAGCACGTGGCGCTGGCCAAGCTGGCGGAAATATTTGTGATTGCCCCGGCTACGGCAAACATCCTGGCTAAAATGGCGAACGGCATTGCGGATGACATGCTGTCCACCACCGTGCTTGCCACGAAAGCACCGGTGCTTGCTGCGCCTGCCATGAATACCGGCATGTGGACCGCGCCTGCAACCCAGGAAAACATCCGCGTGCTGCAGGAGCGCGGCGTCCGAATGATCGGTCCGGCCAGCGGTATGCTGGCCTGCGGCGATGAAGGCGCAGGCCGGATGAGCGAACCGGAAGAAATTGTAAGCGCGGTTGCGGATATCCTGTCAACGGCCAGGGATCTTTGCGGACTCAAGGTGCTGGTTACCGCCGGCGCAACACGGGAACGGATCGATCCTGTGCGTTTTATTTCCAATGATTCCAGCGGAAAGATGGGCTTCGCCATCGCGGAAGCCGCCCGGGACCGCGGAGCCGAAGTTACGGCAGTGTACGGGAGCGTCTCTGTTCCTCTGCCCGCGGGAATCCATGCCGTCCGGATCGAATCCGCCCGGGACCTGCTGGATGCCATGATGCAGGAATGCCCGGATCAGGATGTAATTATCCAGGCAGCGGCTGTGGCGGATTACCGGCCGGAAAACGCAGAGAACCGGAAAAACAAAAAACAGAGCGGGAAAGGCATCACACTGAAACTGACAGAAAATCCGGACGTGGCGAAGGCAGTCGGTGAAATCCGGAAACCGGGACAGACACTGGTCGGATTTGCCGCCGAGACGGATCATCTGGCAGAAAATGCGCAGCGCAAACTGCAGTCGAAAAATCTGGATATGATCGTTGCGAACGACGTGACGCTGCCCGGCGCCGGGTTCAATACGGATACAAATATAGCCGCCCTGATCACCAGGGACGGCATACAGGAGCTGCCGCTCCAAAGCAAACGGAAACTGGCGGACAAAATTCTGGATACAATCCTGGCGATCCGGGAAGCAGGTCAGTCCGTTTCCGACTGATTGAAAGGAAGCTCAATGAGATTGGTCCCATCGTTCCACAACCGGTCGAGACTGTAATAGCTCCGTTCGTCCCGGTGGAACAAGTGAACCATAACGGTACCATAGTCCAATACAGCCCAGCGGCCTTCCGAACGCCCTTCACTGCGGCGCAGGCGCAGGCCGCCGGCAGAGATCAGGTCATCCACTGCATCAGCCAGTGCGGTGACCTGATTTGCTGTGCGCCCGGTAGCGATGAGCATATAGTCGCACAGGATGGTCAGGTGGGATACCTTCAGGACGCTGATCTCCTCGGCCTTCCGGTCATAGAGAAGTTTAGCTGCTTTGAGGACGAGTTCTTCTTCGTGCATGTTTTTCTCCTAGCGGTCAGTTGGTAGTGTTCAGCGGTCGGCGGCCGGCGGCCGGTTACAGGCCGGGAGGGTTTTGAGCCACGCAATGGCATCCCTGGTGCGGGGGTGAAGGAACTGCTTCCGGGAGAGAACATAGGAGGCGGTGCCCTCCAGCGACATGAGGAGCGCGCGCTCAAGGGATGTCTCCGATTCGGCACGAACCTTCTCCAGAAACGGAAAGGATTCCCGCAGCGGTTCAATATAGTCCGCCAGGCAGACGCACATGGCCAGACGGCTCATCCCCGGGAAACCGGTATTGTGATACGCAATGGCGGAAAGGACTTCGGGATCTTTCATCCCATACTGATGTTCCGCGACTGCGGCTCCGACCACAGAATGCAGCAGGGCAGCGCTGGAAAGCATGTCCGGATCCCCGGTTACATCGTGTCTGCGGGCGAGGGTTTGCATCTCCTCCAGGGGAAGGCACTTGGCACAGTCATGCAGCAGCCCCGCCTGCTCCGCGCGGAGGGGATCTTCTCCATAACGGACGGCCAGCGCCCGTGAGGTCCGGGCAACGGACAGGGAATGGGCAAAACGGCGGTGTTTCAGCGAATCAAACAGCTGATCCACCCAGGCGGATGCTTCGCAAATCCGGATGTGAGACCCGTAAAGCCCCTTGCAGGCGCAATATTCCAAAACTGCCGGATTCAACATATCCGGTTCTTCCCCGGCAGAGAGCGCTGCACGGATGCTTCCGGAGGAAACTGCGGGCGGAACCGCATCCATCCGGATGATCCGGATTCCCTGTTTTTTCAGCTCCTTTTCATCCGGTGCGATGAATCCGGGATGAACGGGATCTTTCCGGTAAAAGACCAGAAAGGTACAACGTCGGCTGATCTCCTTAATCCGGCGCCATTCAGAGACCCGGGAAAGCGCATCATCCCCCGCAATGAAGAAAAGATCAGCTTCCGGGTGCATAAGGAGGATATCCTCTATGGTGTCCGCCGAATATGTGGGGCCGGGACGGTCGATCTCCAGGCGGGAAGGAACCACCCTTTTATCCCCGGAGAAGGCAGCGCAGAGCATTCTCCAGCGATCCTCCGCCGGCGCAATAACCGGCTTATACGGGGGCAGCCCGGTCGGCACAACGTACAACCGGTCCAGCCGGGCAGAATCCAGCGCCGAACAGGCAAGCACCATATGCCCGGCATGCACAGGATCAAATGTACCGCCGAAAATACCGATACGCTGTTTTGCCAATTGTATATCCTCCCTGAACGACAATCCCATTATAATCGAAATGGATTCCATTTGGAAGAGAAAACAGAATAAATATTGTTTTTTTTGCTTGCATTTTCTTTTTTCGCATGGTAATATACGTAGCGATGGTTTTTTAAGCATCCGAAGGGGAGGTGAACCGAGTTGCCGAACATTCAGTCCGCGAAGAAGCGCGTGAAGGTCAGCGAGAAAAAGAACCTGCACAATCGTATCGTGAAGAGCGGTATGCGTACTTCCATCCGCAAGTTTAACGCAGCCGTTGCTGAGGATCCGAGCAAAGCCAATGAGCAGTTGTCCGCGACTTCCGCTGTAATCGATAAGGCCGCGTCCAAGGGCGTGATTCATAAGAATGCCGCCAATCGGAAAAAGGCCCGTCTGGCGAAGCAGATGAACAAGGCTGCCGCCGTATGATGCGGAGCATCGCGTCGATATAAACTCCCTTCCTATTCCGGAAGGGGTTTTGTCGTTTCTGCACCTTTTTCGGGAGAACGGGAACAAAACACCCTCCGGAACCGTATAATGAATGAACGGCCTAAGACGCTGTTCCCGATCAAACAGAAACGGAGATGATGAAATGAAGCTGAATACACGCCGGTTTAAGGCGTTCGCGGCGGCTTTGCTGACGGCGGTCATTCCGCAGGCGGTATGCGCGGAGAACATGGATGCGGTGCCGGAAACCGAGGAGGCAGGATTTGCCGAGATCCGTGATCTGCTGGATGCCGCCGCGATCGAAAATATGGACGGCATGGACCTGGAGACACTGACCGAGGCGCTGAACGAAGCAGCCCTGAGCGAGTACTATGATCCCGGTACGGGACTGTCTATGCAGTATCCGTCGATCTTTTGCTTTTCCGAGGAGGATGCCGGGACTACAGCCGTTACTGCGGACGGAAACGCCCGGATGAATATATCCGCCGTTCCGGACAGCCAGGGCCTGTCTCTGGATGTCCTGTCCGGCGCGGTCCGGATGGAGCATCCTGCCGGCGAACTCCGCACCTATACGAACCCGGCCTGCCTGCGGTGCGACGAGGAATCGAACGAACATCTGTCCATCGACCTGTATTTCCTTGAAGGAGACTGGCTGATGCATGTACAGATATTGTGCCGCAATGAAATAAAGGATTCCATTACCCCGTACATCGAATATATGATTCATTCCGTTTCGTCCGAAACGAATGAAGTCGGATGAACCGCAGAACGGAAAGGATGCTGATGTTATGAACAAGACGGGCTTCATGAGAAAAGCAGCCGTGCTGCTGCTTGCAGCAATACTGGCAATGATCTGCGTACTGCCTTCCGCTGCAATGGCAGAGAAGACGGGTACTGTTTTCGGGGGATGGCTGATTCTGCGGAGCAGCCCCTCCTTTGCCGGAACCATAAAATCCAGTTATCCCACAGGCACCAAAGTCACCATTACCGGGCAGACCGGATCCTGGTATGCAGTGATTACACCGGATGGATTGACGGGGTATATGCTGGGCACATACCTGAAGGTCAGCGGTTCTTCCGCACCGGCCACAGGCTCCGCTGCATGGGTAACCAGCGCGAACGGGCTGAATGTCCGCCTGCGTACAGGCCCGGGTACCGGATACAGCATTCTGGCGACTTATTCGCCCGGAACCAAGTGTACGGTGCTCACCGCCGGTTCCAACTGGAGCAGGATCAGCATCGGGAAATACACCGGATACATGATGAGCAAATACCTGACGGCACAGGATCCGTCCAGCATAACCCCTGTACCTGTGACCCCTGTTGTACCCGTGACTCCTTCCACGGGCGAATATGACATATGGGTAACCAGCGCCAACGGGAAAGGCGTCAACCTTCGGTCCGGCCCATCCAAACAGTTTGCGTCCATCGGCTTTTACGGCGTCGGTACCCCGGCCCGCATGATCACCTACGGAAGCCAATGGAGTTATATCCGGGTTGGAATGAGGTACGGCTATATGATGACCGAGTTTATTACCACCGTTCAACCCGGTACGGCTCCGGTGCAGCCCGCGACCGGCGGGGCATATGTGATCAGCGGAAACGGCCGAAGCGTCAATCTCCGCTCGGGTCCAAGCAAACAGAACAGAGTAATCGCGTCCTACCGGGTCGGCACACCCCTGGTCATTATTACACGCGGCGTGGACTGGTATTTTATCCACATCGGAAATCAATACGGTTACATGATGCGCGAGTTTATCAATGAGGTCGGAGCAGCCACAATCACTGATATATAATTGTTTCAAAATTGTGAAATAAATGTTTAATATCTCTTTTCAATCATCCATGGATTGTGTATAATATTGAGGGTTACAGAATAAAACCGGAAGCATTCCCCAGGGACTGCTTCCGGTTCGTAATAGCCAAATGATCAGGCGGAGGTGAGCGTATGAACGATATCATCGGCAATATCCGGAACATGATATGGAATCTGACGCACCGCCTCGGCTTCACCGAGCTAATAGACATACTGATTGTAGCAGTCATTATCTATGAGCTGCTGCTGCTGACCCGCCATACCCGCGGAAGCGCCCTCCTGAAGGGCCTTTTCCTGATTCTGGTCATTGCCCTGGCCAGCAGCATGCTGGGGTTGGTCAGCCTGAACTGGCTGCTGATGGCTGTCCTGCAGAACGGCGCGATCGTACTGGTTATTCTTTTCCAGCCCGAGCTGCGGAAGGCGCTGGAGCGGATGGGAAGAAGCCGCCTGATATCCAAGGCCTCCAGACGGGGGATGGACGACGAACGGGAGAATATGATCTCCGAAATTCTCCAGACGATCATGGACCTGAGCAAACGCCGCGTAGGTGCGCTGATTGTGTTTGAGAGGCAGACGGGCCTCGAAGATGTGATTGAGACCGGTACCCGCCTGAACGCCTCCATTTCCGCCCCTCTTCTGGAGAACATATTTGAACCCAATACCCCTCTCCATGACGGAGCGGTGGTGATCCGTGATGATCTGATCATTGCAGCTGCGTGCATTCTCCCCCTGGCTGAGGCGAGCGGCTTAAGCCGCGAACTCGGCACCCGCCACCGGGCCGCGCTGGGCATCAGCGAAAACACTGACGCGATGGTGCTGGTCGTATCGGAGGAAACGGGGATCGTCAGTATGGCCCGGGACGGGGCACTGACACGCCCGCTGACGATGAAGGCACTGCAGGAAATCCTGAACCAGCAGTATTCTGCGCGCAGAAACAGGCTTGCAGCCGTCCTGGCCTCGTTCAGGTCTACGGGGGAGGAGTCTGAGACATGAGCAGAAATCAAAGCGCAGGACAGATGAACCGGATCCTGAAGATGCTGGTGAGCGGGCTGAAACACCTGTTTCTGCATAACGGATGGGTGAAGCTGCTGGCCGTGCTGATATCGCTGGTTTTGTGGGCCGGACTGATTTCCCAGGATGAATCCATCACGCGGGAAAAGAATTTCCAGAACATCAATGTGACGGTATCCGGAACAGATACGATGAAGCGGAACGGATATATTGTCACCAGCAACCTGGATGAACTTCTGAGCAGCGTGTCCGCCACAGCTGCCGTACCCCAGAAACAGTACAGCACCGCGGAAGCATCCGTATACAATGTCCGTGTTGACCTGAGCAAAATCAACGGAACCGGGGAACAGGAGCTTAAGCTTCTGAGCAACGCATCCGCCACCTACGGGCGGATCACCAGCCTGTCGCCGTCTTCTGTAACGGTTCAGGTGGAAGAATACAGTGTCCGCCAGCGGATTCCCGTTTCGCTGACCATGACCGGGGATGTCCCCGAGGGATGGTATAACACCAAGCCCACCGTGGATCCAGACCTGATCGCGGTCAGCGGCCCCAGAACGCTTGTACAGTCCATTTCCCGAGCGAAGGTTTTTGTGGATACGTCCGACCTGGAGTGGAAGGAGAATACAAACTGGACTACCGCGGAAATCCATCTGTACAACCGGGCAGGGGAAGAGGTATCCAACTCGCTGCTGACGATATCATCTGAATCCCTGACCATTGACAGCGTTCTGATTGATACCACGATTATGCCCAAACAGTATTTTGATACCCGGGACAGCGTCCAGATCAACGGTTCGCCGGCCGACGGGTACGCGGTGACCGATATCCGCGTCAGCCCGGAGACGATTTCCATCGCAGCACGCAGCGAAGTGCTGAACCAGATGGACGGGCTTCCGCTGGACCGTACTGTGAACATCGCAGGCCTGACAGAAACGGGTGTTTTCCAGCTGAAGGTCCAGAAGCCTTCCGATGATGCTGTGCTGTCCAACGACACCGTTACGGTGACTGTGGAAATCAGCCCTGCGGAAGAACGGCGATAAAGGAGTTCCGCCATGGGTGGATTCGCAAATACAGTTTTCAGTATTCTGCTGGGGTGGCTTCAGACGGTGGCCGCAATGGTCTGGTCAGCGCTGACGCACCAGGAAGGATCCCTGCTCAAATGGATCGGTGAGCACTGGGTTGTGCTGGCCGTAATTCTGTGCGCCGTCGGACTCGGCGCCGATCTGGCGGTGTACCTGTTCCGCTGGGAACCATATAAAGTCTGGAAAAGTTTTTTTATCCGCAGAAGGAACCGTAAGGACACAACGGATCCGGAACCGGAAAGCGATCCCGGCGTTTATGCTTCCGCCCGGAATACAGAACCGGAACCGGGCCGATATTTTGCCTCCGCCGGAGAAACGGAGCACTATGGAGCAGCAGAAGAAACGGAAGCCTTTGATCCGGATGAAAACATCGAAGAATTCCAGGATTATGCGGGTGATCCGATATACAGCGCGGAACCGGAACGTGTACAGCGATCCGTTCCCGCGGACAGCCCCTACCGCCGGCCTGTAACCGCGCTGCAGGGAGAGCCTCCCGAAACAGATACAGGGAGCAATACACAGCGCCACCTGGAAAAGGTGATGCAGCCCCGCCGCCGCAGATTCCGGGTTTCCCATCTTCTCGGCGATGGGGAAGAGCCGCGCAACGGCCTGTATTCACCGCCGCAGCCGGTGATTGATCAGCAGGAGGCATATCATCCTCCGGTATATCCCAGACGATGGAAGGATCAGGATACGAAAACGAATGAATGATTTTGCCGCGGGTTACCGCTATATTGTTCTGACCGGCAATTACGGCAGCGGAAAGACGGAAATAGCCCTGAATACCGCAATCCGGTCTGCTTCCTCCATGCGTACCACACTGGTGGATCTGGATATCGTGAATCCATATTTCCGCAGTGCGGAGAAAGCCATGGAGCTTGAGAAACAGGGGATCCGTGTTCTGATGCCCACATACGCCCTGACAACGGTGGACATTCCGGCTCTGCCGGCAGAAATACAGAGCGTTTTTGAAGTTCCGTCCGACCGTGTCATATTCGACGTGGGCGGCGACGATACCGGTGCAGCTGCGCTCGGGCGGTATTATCCGGCTTTCGAAGCCCATCGGCCTGAAACCATAATGGCTCTTGTGCTGAACTGTATGCGTCCGCTGACGATGAACGAAGAAGATATCCTGGACATTGCCGCGCGGATCCATAACCGGGCGCGGATGCCCATC
>JAEEGL013307349.1_pt1 | contig 10580 bp, 8 predicted proteins | sample 9134231 | NCBI WGS metagenome assembly JAEEGL01 (sample SAMN16246548, study PRJNA631951) | gut metagenome | biome: gut microbiome; feature: rumen; material: fiber-attached | host: Bos | place: Iran: Karaj | collected 2018-10
CAAAGACGATAAATCAGAATTGACAAGAAACGAAGTTATTGAGCGCATTCGAAATGAATATGAAATTCAGTCAGCTGATAGGTTAAATTTTTCTTACAACTCCATATATGCGAAGCTGATTGGAGTTGAGCGTGCAGCAAAGATGAGAGAGTTTGATTTTGATATTGAAGGACTTGAGGTTTTGCAAATGGCATGTAAATTTGCTCCTGACTTACCATATAGATTTGATGCCCTCAATGAATTGTTTAAGGAGCAATGCAAACAGCAATATGTTATAGAAACCAAAAGTGAACCAACTAAAGATGTTTTTTTTCGTCGATATAATGATAACTACTTTTATGACCAGTATTATCTTAAGTCCCTCAGAGAACTTAGAGATATAAAAGACTTTGTGCATTTCGTACCTAATGATAAGCAAAGGAAGTTTTTAGAATATTACGGTACAATTGAAAGAGCGTTAAATCGCAATATTCGAGGAACTTTTGATAGGCAAAATGAATATGATGAAGTCCAATCATTATTCCATAATTTTCAGAGCGTTTGTGGTTATATGAAACAAAATAGTGAGGGAACATTTAGTTCAATTAGAAGCGAAAGTGACTCCGCAAGGGCAACACAAATAAAAATGCTAGTTGATTTTGCAAATCCTCAAATGATCGATGCACTAATCAAGGCTGGGGAGATTCGCAAGTCTGAAGTAAGAAATTCTAAAGTAACTGTTCGTTTATTGGAGACTGATACCCAAAGAGAAGGCACGATGGATAGATTTGATAGAAGAATCAAAAATGGTGTTGAAAAATTAGGAGATAGAAAGAATAAAGCTAAACATAGATTAAAGCAAGGTGTAGATAATGTTGTTAGTGGTATAGGCGAAGTAGTTAGTGAAACTGCTGAATTGATTCCAGATGGAGTGAAAAACATTAGTAAGAAAGTTGGAAGAAAAGTAGCAGATACAGCAAATGACTTAACTGGTATGTTAACGGGCAAAAGTTAAATGGACTTAGTAAAACTATATAACTTAGTTAGGAGGAAAAATGGAAGGTTTAGAATTAGTTATTTTAATTGCTATTGGTGGTTTGGGGGCCGCAATTTTTGTGGTTGGAATAATCGCTGGAATTTGGGATTGGATACTTGGTATTAGGTATTTAAGGTACAATGGATATGGAGTATCAAATGGGTTAACTGGGCGACAAGTGGCTGAAAAGTTGCTAGAGAAAAATGGAATGACGAACGTTAAGGTGAAGGCGTGTGGATTTTGGAGAATGTTGACTTGGGGAAATAGTTACTCTCGCAAAAAAAAGACAGTTTTTTTACGTAAAAAAATTATTGATACAGCTTCTCTTACTGCCACAACTTTAGCTGCTCAAAAGGTAGCACTTGCGATTCAAGATAAAGAGGGAGACAAAAATTATTTGCGTCGATGGAGGTATGAAGCTGTCACTTTTGTAGGACCTTTTTGCTTTGTGCCTATCATTCTAGTTGGCGTTCTTGTTGATTGGGTAGTTTTTTCTAACATAGGAGTTATGTCACTTGTTGTTAGCGTTTTGGCTTTAATTATTTTAGGGTACTCAATCTATGGAGAAAGTGTGCTTATTAAATCAGAAGACAAAGCAAATGCGATTGGAATTGAGCTATTGACTCAAAATAATTTAGTGAACGAGGCTGAAATTCCTGTTGTGCAAAGTATTTATAAAACTTATTTAACTCGTCATATTCTCAAATTTATTCTTTCAATTCTTGAGTTTATTAAGGTTGTGCTTCAAATTTTATGGAAGATTTTGCAAATCAAAAAGTAAATAGAAAAAAATCGTCAAATTTGATTTTATTTGGCGATTTTTTGTTTTCAAAATTAATCAAATGTGTTATACTAAATTCTGGAGGTGGACTTATGCTTTATATTGCAAGTGACCATGCAGGTTTTGAAATGAAAGGCAAGGTAATTAATCATTTAAAGAAGCAAAAAATCAAATTTGAAGATTTGGGAACATATTCATCAGAGCGTTGTGATTTTCCAATCTATGCTAAAAAATTAGTTGCTAAGGTTGTGGAAAATGAAGCGAATAGAGGAATTTTGATTTGTGGTTCAGGGATCGGAATGAGCATTTGTGCCAACCGCAATCCTAAAATCAGAGCAGCGCTTTGTAAGGATGTGACTACTGCTGAACTAGCTCGACAACATAACGATGCCAATGTGTTGGTTATTGCAGGCAGAACAACAAGCGTGGTGACATCGAATAGAATGGTAGATAAGTTTTTATCAACCAAGCACCTCGGCGGAAAATATGCAGAACGTATGAAAATGATTGATGAAGATTAGACTTTTGTCATAAATAATCCATTGATAAATAAATTATATGGGTGGTTTATGAGAAAAGTTTTTTTGTTTTTGCCTATTATAAGTTTGATGTTATGTGGTTGTCAATCATATTTTGTTAGTAATATAGCGGAACTTCATTATTGCTTTTTTACTGCAGAAAATGAATTATGTTTGGTTAATGCATGGAGTGGACGACGAGAAGAACCATATGAAATGGACGGAACGCCAAAAAGATTGGTTGATTTCACTTTAATTTGTTTTACTCCAAAACTTGGGGAATTTTCTTCGTGTTCAATTGATGTAAATGGAAGGAATTATGTTTTATCGTTGAAAAAAAGTCCTTTTGACAGCACATTGGCTTGTGATTTAGGATTTTTAGTAAAAGATACCGATTCATTAGTAATTTATGTGTTAAATCAAGGAGAAAATCTAAGTTTACCACTAAAATGCAATTCAACTAACTATGGCGTAAATTATGAATCTGCGTTTCGAATTGGAAGTAAGTGCGCCAGTTCATTTTTAAAAGAAACTGAGCAATATGAAGTTTATTTAAAGATAATAACCAATAAAGAACAAATTCAGTTTTGGTATTTTAGAGTTTTGTCAGCTACAGGTGACTTTACGTGTGTGATAGATGTGAACACAGGTGAAGTGTTGATAAGTAAGTAAAATTGTTTTTATAATAAATTTAGAAGAAAACTCTTGCATTTTTTATTCTATTGTGATAAAATAAAATTCGTTGAAATACACACCATATGCCATTTTTAGCACCGTTGCTCTGGGAATTTTATTCTTTGCCATTTTAGTGTGGCGGTCAGAGTTGAGCTAAAGAGTCTAAAGCATGTGGGAGGTAAAAACGAACTAAAGGAGGAAATAACCAAGTGGCAATTTCAATAAAACAATTATTAGAGGCTGGTGTTCAATTTGGACATCCAACCAGACAATGGAACCCTAAGATGGGTAAGTACATTTTCTGTGCTAGAAACGATACGCACATCATCGATTTGGAGCAAACAGCAGTTTTAGCTGATCAAGCTTATGAATATGTGCGTGACATGGTAAGTAAGGGTAAGACCGTGCTTTTCGTGGGAACAAAGAAACAGGCTTGTGATGCAATTAAAGAAGAGGCAGAGCGTTGTGGAATGTTCTATGTGAACACTCGTTGGTTAGGCGGCACACTTACAAACTTTAAGACAATTCGTTCACGTGTTGATCGCATGAACAAGCTCAACAAGATGGAACAAGCTGGTGAGTTTGAGTTTTTCCCTAAAAAAGAAGTTTTAGGCTTAAAGGCAGAGCGCGACAAATTAGAGAAGAACTTAGGTGGAATTAAGGACATGACTTCGCTTCCAGGACTACTTTTTGTGGTAGACCTAAAGAAAGAGCACATTGCAGTGAAAGAAGCTAAAGCTCTTGGCATTCCAGTTGTGGCACTTGTTGACACTAACTGTGATCCAACACTTGTGGATGTGGTCATTCCAGGTAATGACGATGCAATTCGTTCTGTGCGTTTGATTGCTGAATCAATTGCAAATGCAGTAATTGAAGCTAAAAATGGTGATGTACCAGAGGCCGCTGAAGAAAAAGCTGAAGTAACTGAGAGCTTTAATGAAGATGGTGAAGTGGTAAGTAAGAAAGTTTTCAAAAAGAAAGAAGACGAAAAACCAGCTAAGGAAACAAAATCAGCGGAGGACAAGCCAGCTAAAGAAGTAAAAGCTGAAAAGGCTGAAAAAACCGTAAAGGAAGAAAAGCCAGCCAAGAAAGCCGAAGCAAAAGCTGAAGTGAAACCAGCTAAGAAAGCAGAAACAAAGGCAGAAGAAAAACCTGCTAAAAAAGTTGAAAAGCCAGCAAAAAAGGCTGAAACAAAATCAGAAAAGGAAGAGAAATAGGGGGGAAATATGAGTTTAACAGATGACATAAAAGAATTGCGTGCTCGCACTCAAGCGGGTATGTTAGACTGCAAGAATGCACTTGAAGCTTGTGGCGGTGATATGGATAAAGCTGCTGATTGGCTTCGTGAGAAGGGAATGGCTGCAGCAGCCAAAAAAGAAGGGCGTATCGCAGCAGAAGGAACAGTTGAAGCCTACATTCACCTTGGTGGAAAGATTGGTGTGTTGGTAGAACTTAACTGTGAGACTGACTTCGTGGCAAAGAGTGATCCATTTAAAGAATTGGCGCACAATGTGGCTTTGCAAATTGCCGCATCAAATCCAAAATTTGTTTCAATTGAGGAAGTTGATAGTGCTAGCCTTGAAAATGAGAAAAAGATTTATCTAGCTCAAGCGCTCAATGAAGGTAAACCTGAAAATGTGGCACAAAAGATTGTGGAAGGTCGTGTAAGTAAGTACTACAAGGAAGTTTGTCTTCTAGAGCAAGAGTATTTCCGTGACACTACTAAAACAATTCGCGACGTAGTTAATGAGACAATTTTGTCGACAGGTGAAAAGATAACCATTCGTCGTTTTGTTCGTTATGAAATGGGTGAGGGCTTAGAGAAGCGCGTCGATGACTTTGCTGCAGAAGTAGCAAAGCAAGCAAGCGGACAATAATTAAAAACTTGGGTTTCCAAGTTTTTTTATGTATTCTTGACAAAATTTTTTTATTATGATAGATTTATTCTAAATTCATAGGGGGTTCGATAGATTTTATGGCGCAAAAAAAGAAAAAAAGTAGATTAGATGTTTTAGTCAATGATTACATGAATGCTTCGGGCACAGAGCGAGAAAAATTACAAAAGATTTTTATGGCAAATTATAAATTATTTTTTAAATCAGAACCAATTACCGATGATTGGCAAATTGTTTTTTCCATGATGGATAAATTTGTTGCTGAAGTTAAAAAGGTTAATGAGATGAATAAGGATGTAGCCACGAATTTTAAATCTGTGTATGAAGAAATTTTGAAAGCTTATGCCAAGGAGCCTGAGGCGCGTGATAAAGAAACACTTCTTGCAGGGGTTAGAAAAGTGTTGGAAATGAATCGCAATCTAAATGATGCGATAGCAAATATGGACGCTATCTTTTTAGATGCTACCAAAGAAATTATTAAGCCGCATGTAAACACTGATGTAAATCTCGCTAAAAATTTGGCCGATGGTTTGCATACCCTTAGATTAGCCTTTGTAGATATTCCAAGAGATGAGAAAAAAGATTTGCTTGAAAAGAATTTCTTAAGCACAATTCGTTCAAGTCCATTAAGTGATTATCGCAAACGTAAAGTAAGGGAATCTTTACGTGCCATCGAAAACTGGGGTGGGATTTATCTAAATAAATTGGAAAATGCTAAATCAAGGACGAGATCTAATAATCGCCTTAATGAGGTAAAGAATAGGTTACTAAATCCTGATGATTTTGGTTATGAAGAATATGAGGATGACACAAGTGATTTGTTAACTCAAAACAGAAAGCTTCAGCGCAATCTAAATAATATGAGCAGCAAAAATCCCGTGGATGATGATTTAAGTCCTGATTTAACTCACAATCAGCGCAGGTTGGCTCAATTAAATCAAGTGTCTAATCGTGCGCCTCAAGTCGATTTATCCACACAATCAGATGAATTAGAAACTTTAAATAGAAAAAGGCAACGTAATTTGCAAAATTTAAGAGATGATTTAGAGGTTGTCGATGCATTTAGACCAGCTCTTACTAAAAATCAACGTAGAATGAATTTGTTAAATTCTATTCCTGTAAACATTCCTCCGCGCCAGCAAACGCATAACACAAGTGACGACTCAAATAATAATTCTAAGGATAATGGCGACACCAATGACATTGATTTTGATGATAATACCACAAGCGCTGATAACGATACGAACGACAAAGATTATGGCGCTAATAAATGGGACACGAGTGATTTTGATGCTATGGTAAGGTCATTACAGTATGAATTTAATGAGTTGGAGAAAAATCCAAACAGACCCAATCCAGGAGATTTAAAACCTGTTAAATTACCTTTTGAAAGAATAGGTCGCAGATAGACTTATTTTTTCATTTTTAGTTGTTTTTGTTTGACATTTTACGTTATATTTTGTAAAATAAGCGTGTAAAACCAATTAAGTTGGAAAAACTAAAAAATAAGGAGAAATGTTATGGCTAAAAAAAAGATTGAAAAGTGGAAAGATTATGCAAATGTTGCGAAAGACACCTATAAGTGGATAATTGCTGAAGAAGCAAGCACAGGGCACGATATTGAAATGACTGATTATTATAATTATTTAAAAAATAATTGGGGAATGTATGACGAATTATTTGATAGAGATGGTTCACCTACTCCTGTGGTTGAATATATTTTATCTACTGCTGTTCATATTAACAATACCGTGAAACAAGCTGAACAAGAGTTAAATGAAGAATTTGATAGGTTTGAGGAAGAATACGGTGAGGCAATTAGTGAAGAAGGAAGGAATTATAGGTTAAATGTCGCTAGAGAAAGGGCTATAATGCAAGGTGCTAAAGAAGCAGTGGATGCAAGAAATAAGAACGTAAGAGAGAATAGAACACGTTTGGAGGCTGTGCGTGATGCGTTCGTTCGCTGTGGACGTAGAATCTCACGCGCTTGTAGTAACGCTGCTCATAAAATTTCTCTTTTGCCTAGAGCAAGTGCGGAAGCGTTAAGCAAAGCTGCTGAAGTTGTTGTTAGAGCTCCGCATAGTTTAGTTAATGCTGGGTTAATTATTGCTCACGAAGGTGTTTCTGCATTAGGTAGAATTAAAGATGCTGCATTTGACAAATTAAATGGTCGTCTTCAAAAAAATGGTAAGTTACTTGGAATTACAGAAGAAGATTTTAGGGCTCTAGATCATTCGGATAAGTCGTTTGTTGTAAATCAATTATACTTAGAAAAAACTAAAAGCTCGTTGGAACTAACGAAAGCTGAAATTCAAGCCAAAATTGATGCAACGGATAGCTGGGGTCAAAAGGGAAAATACCAAGATGACTTGAAAAAATTTGACCAAATGATAGAAGCAATTGATAAAGTTCAAACTAAAGACACAGAAGGTTTCTTAAGGGCTTTGGGAGAATCGGAGGATACTAAAGCATTTTTGGCTAAATACAGTAGATATAGTGACCAACGTCTTTTAGATAAAACCATGAAGAATTTTGTAAAGTATTGCAATGTTTATAACAAGGAATTTGCAAAAGATATAACGAGTGGCAAGATAGACATTGATGAATTAATGGCTACAGCAACTGAATATGATAATATGGATAAAGCAGCTCAAAAGCAAATTGATTTTAAAGAGCATATGGATAAAAGAGAAGAAAAATTTAATAATGGAAAAACCATAAGCGCGATAAGAGGTTATATCACAAAGTGTAAGGATATTATTGATAGCAAATTTGACAAACATAGAACTGTGCAAAATAATAAAGCTGCGGCTCAATTTAACGCGGATGAAGAGTTGCATAAATTTAGAGAACAACGTACAGCAGAAAGAAAAGAAGCAAAAGCAAAGGCTGCAGAAAGTGAATCAGAAAAAGGTGATGCTAGTAGAGTTGCTCCAACAATGGGAATGTAGACTAAAAAACAAAAAAGATGAGAAAATTTCATCTTTTTTCTATATGGTGATTCGGGCGTCAACAATTTTAATGTCACCATTTTCATCTATCATGATTGGGTTGGCATCGAGCTCGGCAATTTGAGGGAAGTCGGTGATTAGTTGACTAAGCCGAAGTAGAGTTTCACGTAGTTTATCAATATTCACGGCTTTTAACCCACGAAGATTGCCTAAGATGTTCTTTGCTTTTGTGCAGGAAATTAGATGATCGACATCGTTTAGGCTAAGCGGACATGGGCGAAAAGCAATTTCAGATAGTGCCTCAACAAATATTCCTCCCAATCCAAACATTAGATGATGCACGCCACTTTGCTCCACAATTCCTGCCACTAATTCGCGGCTACTGCCTTTGATTTGTTGCATAATGATAATTCCATCGAGAGAGTTTAGTAAGTTCGCAGATTTTAGTTTTGCCATGAGTTCTTGCCATTTGGAAACTAACTCGTCTTCCGATTTGATGTTGGTAATCACACCGCCAATGTCCGACTTATGGGTGACAGTGATGCTGGAAATTTTTAGCACAACAGGGTAGCCAATTTGTTTTGCAGCCTTCTTTGCTTCGGATATATTGGTAGCCACACTAAATAGAGGAATAGGTAGGCCGTATGCTGAGAATACTTTTAAACTTTGTAAGGTGGACAGATTTTTGATATCTCTCTCTTGAGCATGCGCAAGCACATCCACAACTTTGGCTGGATTTGTCTTAAATTGTGGTGTTGGCGTTCTAAGAGAACTAAGGTATTTGGCTCTGTCAACGAGGCGTTCTACGCAGTGCATAGCTTGATCTACAAAATTAAATGTTGGTATTGAGTAGGTTGGCAACACTTGTTTAATTTCATTTGGATAATTTTCCGTGGTCATAAACACGGCAACAATTGGCTTTGATGGGTGCTTTTTGCGCATTTCTTCAAGGTGTTTTGAAATTTCAATATCATTTTTGCCGGCAATGTAAAGATAAATCACAAACAAAATGTCCACCTCACTAGCACTTAGCAGAATGTCGGCAGCGGCTTCGTATTGCTCTGCAGTAGCATCGGCAATCACATCGACAGGGTTAGCTACACTTGCTTGAGGATTAAGCACAGCTCGCAAACGTTTTTGAGTGCGCTCACTTAGGTCTGCAAGGGGGAGTTTGCTTCGCTCTGCACAGTCGGTTGCTAATATTCCAGGGCCACCAGCATTGGTGAGAATTGCTACTCTAGGACCACGAGGGAGAGGACATGAATCAAACACTCGGGCCACATTAAACATATCTTCAATTCTGGTTTCACGGATTACACCACAACTACTAAGCACTCCACTTGTGGTGGTGTCGTCTCCTGCTAGGTGACCAGTGTGAGATGCACTGGCTTGACTACCACGTTTACTGGTGCCAGATTTTATCACAATCACTGGTTTTTTCTTTACTACACGCGAAGCTATCTGACGAAAACGGGCTAGGTCGGGGATGGATTCAAGATACATGGTGATTTCTTTCACATTTTCCGATTTTTCCCAAGCAGAAAGCACATCAACAGCATCGATTTGGCATTGATTACCAAGAGATACCATTTGGCTAAGCCCAGTTTGCATAGAAGGGAGAAGGTTAATTATTCCACTAGCTAATGCACCTGATTGTGTGGCAAATCCAATAGAGCCAAGTCGTGGTTGAAGTGGAGCAAAGCAGGCATTTAAACAGACTGATTTATCTAAGTTAATTACTCCCAAACAGTTGGGACCAAGCACGTTAATCTTCATTTTTTGCGCGAATTCTGCAATTTCTTTTTCTAGCTTTGCTCCCTCTGATTTTGAACCAGTTTCGCTAAATCCACTGCTTATGATTGCCACATTGCCGATGTTTTTTGCAGCACACTCATTTAAAACACTGGGCACAATCTTAGCAGGCACGGCGATAATTGCAAGATCGATAATATTGGGCACAGCTCCCACATTCTTATAGCACTTTAGTCCTTCAATCTTTTCTTCATGAAGGTTAATAGGGTAAATTTTTCCTTTAAATTTAGCTTCAATTGAGCGCTTGATTAGCTCATTTCCAACAGAGCCCGGTTTGTTGCTAGCTCCGATGATTGCTATCGATTTTGGAGATAGCATTTTGGTTAAATCTCTCATTTTTTTCTCCTTGACAATAATAATTATTATAACCCAAAAAAAATAAATTGTAAAATAAAACTAGGGGAGTTAAATTAATTTTTTGTTTTGTGCTTAAAAATAAAAAATCTTTGTAAAATATTAATTTTTTTTTGAAAAATAGTTGACAAATGGGAAAATTTAATATAAAATAACGTCTGTTATATCTCTTCGGGGTGTAGCGCAGTTGGTAGCGCACGTGCTTTGGGAGCATGGGGTCGGGGGTTCGAGCCCCTCCACCCCGACCATGTGTTTGATATAACACATTTTGTGGCCAAGTAGCTCAGTTGGTTAGAGCGTCGCCCTGTCACGGCGAAGGTCGAGGGTTCGAGCCCCTTCTTGGTCGCCATTGGCAAGTTTAAGCTTGCCTTTATGTTAAGGACTTTTTCCGCTTTTTCTATGGGACTTTAGCTCAGTTGGTTAGAGCGTCCGGCTCATAACCGGATGGTCCAAGGTTCGAGTCCTTGAAGTCCCACCATAAGCGGTAGGGGACTACATAGTTTGCCTCGGTAGCTCAGTCGGTAGAGCAAAGGACTGAAAATCCTTGTGTCGAGAGTTCGATTCTCTCCTGAGGCACCA
>JAEEGL015547262.1_pt1 | contig 10580 bp, 7 predicted proteins | sample 9134231 | NCBI WGS metagenome assembly JAEEGL01 (sample SAMN16246548, study PRJNA631951) | gut metagenome | biome: gut microbiome; feature: rumen; material: fiber-attached | host: Bos | place: Iran: Karaj | collected 2018-10
AACCCGGTGCAAAAAAAGGATACAAAGAAGGTCTTACCATACCCGCCGGCAAACCAGGACCCGATATCGGCGACGGTATTTGTCAGATGACTATCCTCATTCATTGGATGATCCTGCACTCGGATATGGAGATCATTGAACATCATCACCATGACAGATTTGATCTTTTCCCGGATTTTAAACGCAAGGTCCCTTTCGGAACCGGCACCTCCATCGTATATAACTATCTGGATTACAGATTCAAAAATACGACCGACAAAACATACCAGCTGATCATATACACCACCGATGAATATCTGTGCGGAGAACTCAGGTCAAGTGAACCTCAGGTGAACAAATACCATATCAAAGCGGAAAATGAATTCTTTTCCAGAGAAAACGGTATCGTATACAGAAACGGGGAAATCTACCGGATCAAAGTTGACGGCATTACCGGTAATCACACGGAAAAGAAACTGATCCGCACGAATCATGCGCAGGTCCTTTACGACACGGCCGGACTTGAGATTCATGAAAGCATTGTATAATAGACGGCTATGTTTTAGAATAAAAAAGATGATGAAAAACATTCATTGAGAGGTATATCATGATCCGGATCGTTCTTGCATTAATCGCGGTTGTGCTTTTTTTCACAGTCAGTTTCTTTATCATTCTGCCGGCAGAATGGGTGATCGGAAAATTTAATCCCGGAGTAAAAGAGCGCAGTTCTCTTGCGATCGTGAAATGGGCGTTTCGTCTGGTGATGCGGATCGCAGGATGTAAGCCGAAGGTGATCGGGCATGAAAATGTCCCAAAAGATGAAGCCGTATTCTATGTGGCCAATCACAGGAGCTTTTTCGATATCATCATTACCTATACGCTGGTTCCCGGACAGACATGCTATATTTCCAAAAAAGAGAACAGAATTCCGATCCTGGCAGGATATATGAAAAACATTCACTGCCTGTTTCTGGACCGCAAAGACATAAGACAGGGTATGCAGGTGATCCTGCAGGCCATCAAATATGTCAAAGAAGACGGCATTTCCGTATGCATTTTTCCGGAGGGAACACGTGCGCGCACGCCCGAAATGCTGCCGTTTAAAGAAGGATCCTTTAAGATCGCATCCAAGTCCGGCTGCAAGATCATTCCGATTGCCATTACCTGTTCTTCGGCGATCTTTGAAGATCATTTACCTTGGCTGAAAAAGGGGGAAGTGATCGTGGAATACGGCAAGCCGTTCACGATCGCAGAATTGTCCCCGGAAGACCAGAAATTTCCGGGAAGATATACACGCAGCCTGATCGAATCCATGCTCAAAGCGCATGAAGAAATGAAGTGATCAGCCCTCCGTTTCATCCACCGCTTCCTGCAGGGCATCCAGGAGTTTCGAGAATCCCATACCGTGTGATGCCTTGATCAAAATCGTATCATCTTCTTCCAACAGTCCCATCGTCTGTTCCGGAGCCTTGCTCCAGTCGATCGGGGCTGCTTTTAACTGCCGTTCCCTGCGGATCTCCGCGATCAGTTCCTCCAGTGTTTCAAACCAGAAGGTCTTCTGTTCACCGCCCTTTGCCGCCTCATACATATGCTTTGACAGTGTCCCGCAACAGATCAGTACGTCGACTTTATCCCTGGCATATTCGCCGACGGAAGCGTGCATCTCCTCGCTTCCCTCTCCCAGTTCAAACATATCTCCAAGGATCGCAACCTTTCGTCCCTGCGCGTTCCGGATCAGATCGATCGCCGCGCGCATGGCTTTCGGATTGGCGTTGTAGCAGTCATCCACCAAAAGATAATCCTGCGTATGGATCAGATGCGATCTGCCGCTTAAGCCTTCCACGGCGCTGATCCCGTCGCGGATCAGGGAAATATCCATTCCGAGCGTCAGTCCCACAGCTGTAGCGGCCAGTGCATTATCGACCATGTGAATGCCGGGCAGCGGTACACGGACCGGAAAATCGCCTTTGGGCGTATGAACCATGCACCCCGTCCCTTCGAGTCCGAAGCTTACAATGTCCGTTGCGTAAATATCAAGCTGCCTGACAGCCGTACCTTCTTTTTGCGCTCTTTTTTCTTCATCATTATGGCAGGAACCGAAATATACCGGTGTTGTGCCGTTCACATCAATGATCGTGCGGAGTTTCTCATCGTTTCCGTTTAAGATCACGGCGCCCTTCGGATTCCTATTCTGAAAGATCTCCGTTTTTGCCCGCAGAACCCCATCCAGATCGCCGAGGAATTCCAAATGACAGGGACCGATGTTGGTGATCACGACATGATCCGGCTTAGCGATCTCACTGAGTCTGGTCATTTCGCCAAAATCACTGATCCCCATTTCCAGGACCGCCACCTCATGCTCTTCCCGCAGGGAAAAGATGGACAGAGGCAGACCGACTTCATTGTTGAAATTGCCTGCTGTTTTCTGTACGTTGAAACGCTTGGACAAAACCGTTGCGATCATCTCTTTGGTGCTGGTCTTTCCGACGGAACCGGTCACGCCGACTACCGTGATCTTTAGGACACTGCGGTAAAACTTCGCGAGATCCTTAAGCGCCTGAAAAGAGCTTTTCACAACGATATAGTTTCCCCTGATCCCTTCAGGAACAAACGCAGAGTCAGCCAGATCTTCCTCGCAGATCACACAGAGCGCACCCTTTTCCCACACCTGCGGGATGAAGCTGTGTCCGTCGACACGTTCTCCTCTTGTGGCCACGAACAGATTGCCCGCTTCGATCTTTCTCGAATCGATCACGACACCGTTCACTTCTGCTTTTTCCTGACCCCTGTTATATAAATGCAGCTCTCCGCCGCATGCTTTTGCGATATTGCGCAAAGTCAGATCTTTCATGTTATTCCTCTTTATTCGTACTTCTTCAATGAGATTTCCAGGATCCATTCACACAGATCATTAAAGGATTTTCCGATCGCTGCCGCTTCCTGCGGAACAAGGCTGACCGGCGTCATACCGGGAAGCGTATTGGCTTCTAAGCAAAAAACCTCTCCTTCTTCCGTCATGATGAAGTCCATACGCGCATAGGTCTGAATACCCAGGGCATGATAAGCCTTTACTGCCAGCTCCTGGATCTTTTTCGTTGCCTCATCTCCGATCTGCGCCGGGCAGATCTCGGTGGTACTTCCCGCCTGGTATTTATTTTTATAATCGTAAAACCCGGTTAATGGCACGATCTCCACGATCGGCAGCGCTTTCCCTTCGATCACACAGTCGGTCAGCTCGCGTCCTTCGATATACTGCTCCACCAGGACCTTGCCTTCATAGCGGAACGCCTTCTGCACGGCATCGGCATACTCTTCTTTATTTTTCGTGATGTAAACACCGATGCTCGAGCCTCCGGAACAGATCTTCACGACGCAGGGGAATTCCGGTTCTCTCGGATCATCGGGTCCTTTGAGCAGATAGCTGTCCGGCGTTTTGACGCCATGCGTGCGGAACATCTGCTTGGTCAGGAATTTGTCCATGGCGAGTGCGGAACTTAAGGAATCCGTACCGGTATATTTGATGTCAAACAGATCAAACGTTGCCTGGATCTTTCCGTTTTCGCCGCAGTCCCCGTGCAATGCCATGAACACGATATCCGCGTCTTTGCAGATCCGGATCACGTTCGGACCAAACAGCATGTTGCTCTGGTCCTTTCTGCTCTTTATCACTTCCGAGATATCGGGTTCTTCTTCTCTTACAGGTGCTACTTTTTCCGCCCAGTCAACGTTCAGATCAAATATATGATCCGGGTCGCCGTCGTATCCGAGAAATACATCCAAAAGGATCGCCTCATGTCCGTTTTCCTTAAGCGCCTTGTAAATTCTCGAACCGCTCATCAGGGATACATCTCTTTCCGTGCTGATCCCGCCTGCCAAAACCACGATACGCATGTTCATTTCCTCCAAATGTATTTGTCCTTTACAAAGGAACTCTGCTCAGTTCGCTCAGAACAAAAAGCGAACCGGTCCCGTTTCCGGAAACAGATAGATAATTACCTGCATATTTCACATATTCCGCACTGTTGCTGACATAATTGGCAAGCATTAATAACTGCGCATTATTTAACGCTTCCGCCGTCAGATCTTCGTTTCCATCTTTGAATGATTTTTCCCACGCAGCAACCGGATCGTCTTTCAGCAGTTCGTTCGCACCGGCAAAAATCAGATGCATTGCTTTTTCGCTTAAGGCATAATCCGTGTTTTTCCCTGTCCGAAGATAGGCCGCAAGTCCAAGGTACAGTGCCGGTTCGTTAATGACCTTTGAATTATCCGGAATGCTTTCCAGATAGTCTTCGGTTTCTTTTTTGTATTGTTTGTCGCCTGTTTCCTTATAGAGCCACGCTGTCGTAAAAAAGCGCACCTTATCATCGGGTGTCGCGTTGTAATACGTTTCCAGTATGTCAAGCATCTGTGATCTTGCAGAATCCGCCGGTTTCTCCAGTTTCTGATCGCCGGAGATCTCATATGCCAGGATCTGATCCGCGCAGGCATAAACAGTGGGAGAAGGGTTGGGCTGTGAAACGGCTTCGTTGTAGAGTTTTTTATATCGGTTTTTGTCGATCACGATCTCTTCTTCCAAAAGAACGCTCCCGCCGTTTTCCTCCGTGATCTCAACGCTCAGCGGATATTTCCCGTCTTCCCTGACAGAAGACAGATCACACAGAAGGACGGGATGCCCCTTCCCTGCGTCAATCCCGGTTTCTTCTTCTATCAGAGCATCATCCGTTTTCCCGACCGTTGTGTGAACCGTCAGTTTTCCCGTCTGTTCGTTGCATTGCAGAAAGATATATTTACAGTCATACCCTGTATAACCGTCTTTTACATACAACAGGCGGTATTGTTCCGCAGGTTCCGGTTCTTCCTGCATTTCCTGCTGTTCATTGTCTTCAAGGACAGATGCATCTGCGCTGATCTCCCCTGATGCGCCATTCCCGGCGATCAGTTCATCATCTGTATTCATTCCCGTCATGCCGCAGCCGCAAAACATCATCAGGAGCAGCGATGCCGCAACGATTTTTGCTTTTCTTTTTCTGAGAATTCCGAGTACAAGCAGCAGGAGTAGCGTGAAGAGACTGACAAATGTGGATAAATGCTGCAAAAAGGTCCCTTCATAAAAAACAGCCAGCCTTCCCTGCTTTCCGTTTGTCATCACCCGGCAGAGTCCGTTATTTCCCGAAGTTACAGACAGGGATTCCTTCTGGTCCCCCGTCTGAATGGTTGCCGCATAACCTTTGTAATAAACAAAGGGAACATCCACATATTGATAAGATCCTGCAATGTCTGCCTCCACGCGGTCCCTGATCCGTTCATACTTAAGCTCTTCGCCGGTATCCGCATAAAGATGTTCGCTTTCGTTGACCAGTTCGTCCCTGTCTTCCACCGTTTCCGGCAGCCATTCTCCCGCGATCACATTCGCGGTATACGGTTTATAGGAATAATAATCATCCGAATAATCATAATAAGTGATATCCGCATCCGTGATGGTGCGGATCGAAAAAGCCATCGCAACGACCAATAGCACAATGGTCAGGACCTTGCTGCTGCTTGGCATATAAGGTTCCAGTGATGACTTGATAAATACCGACAGTATGATCGCGTCCGCTACGGCCAGCATGGCTGTTGCCGGCACAAACAGGCGCCACGGGAACTGCACAAAATCAAGATATCCGTTCAGTCTCTGCCATGGGATCAGATCCGTGGCAAATACGGAAAAGAACGCGCCGCCGATCAGCATCCAGTCCGCGAAAGAAATAAGATCACGGTTTTGCGGATTCTTTTTGACCAGCGCGCGGAAGAATGCCAGAATGACCAGCAAAAATCCGAGGCTCGGGAAGCGGTTGGAAAGAACGGCAAAAAGTTGCACTGCCGTCTGCTCCAGACCGATCCAGGCCGTATGCACATACAAAGGTGTCGTGAAATACATTTCGATCATCGGCAGCCAGTAGAACATGGTAAGGCCTGCCGCAAGGCCTGCCGTGATCAGGAGTTTCCAAAGAATGGAGAGATTGTCCTTAAACTTTTTCCACTTGATCAGAAATGCCAGAAATGCAAACAATGCACAGAAGACGAATGTATTGGTATGACACAAAAGCACGCCCGCAAACCCGATGCCGAGCATGCAGGGCTTGTCCATTTCTTCATAAAGCACATTGTAGATGCCGTAGATCACAAACGGCAGGAAGATAAACGCCGTAAATTCACCTACCGCGCCGCGTACATAGATATCGCCAAGATAATAGGGTGAGCATACCATCAGGATCGCAGCCATCAGCGCTGCATAACCCGACTCCGTCATCTTTTTGACACAATAGTAGGTACTGCTGTAGGTCAGAAGGATACATATGGCAACGAAGATATGGTAACTTCTGTTGATCGAAACGCCTATGGCGCGAAGCAGGGCGGGAATATACAGAAGAAAGTCCGGATAAAACAGCGAACTTGCATATCCTGCGCCGCCAAAGAAAAGTACGTTGATCCTTGCAAACGGTTTGCCGATCAGGATCCCTTCCTTCAGGCTTTCAATGCGCAGAAGATGGTACTCCAGGTCATGTCCGTTGATGCAGAGTTTCGTGATCAGCGGACTGCAGACCACGATCATAACTGCAAGGAATACAAAAACCGATATTCTGTTTTCCTGTTCTTTAAACCATTTTTTCATCATGATTTATTCAGCGATCAGATCGGAAAATGACAGGTTGACGTCATTGTTGTCGTTTTCCACATAAATCGTGTAACTCTTCGTATAATAGCCGCTCCGGCTTAAGGTGATCGTGTGCGAACCGGTCACTTTATTGGTGCTGATCGGTGCCACGCCGATGTAATTGCCGTCCAGATATACTTCCGCATCCACAGGCTGCTGCACATAAATCTTCTTCGCGCCAGTAATACTGTTTGTATCAGCCGTTGTGGTGTTCTCCGTATTTGCCGTCGTCTGCTCAGGCACCGTATTCGGTGTATTTTCTGTATTCTCGCTGCTCTCCTCGGTATTGTTGTTAAGCTCCGTGGAAGGAATGACGGGTGCTTTCTTCGTTTCTTCCGTTGATTCTTCATCTTCGGGCAAAGGATCCAGCGCAATCTCCACATTGGCATAATCATTGCCGATCTTGATATTGGTCTCAACGGTTTCAAATCCGGCAGCCTCGACACGGATCTTGTGTGTTCCGTATTCCAGCGGTACACGCTCATCATAATCCGTGATCTCATCATCAACATAGAGCTGCGCGTATTCGGGAGACAGGTCAAACTGTACATGGCCGATCGCGACCTCTTCGACTTCGATCTTGGAAAGGTCCAGAATGGTCTCCTTATCCCGTTCGATCACGACATTTTCTTCTCCGGCATAGCCCCTGTTCGTGACTTTGACCTTATAGCGTCCTTCCGGGACCGGAAGCAGCATTTCTTCCGTGATCGGGCGGATGATCTTCTGGCCGACCTCGATCCATCCGCCGATAAAGTACGCATCGTTCTGGATCCGCAGGTAACCATGGCCTTTTTCGACCATGACCGAGCACACTTTTCGATTATACCCTTTGATCGTCAATGTGTCTATATTCGTGATATCCATGAGGCGCACCGGTTCATCATCCGAATAAGTCATCAGATCGGCGCCGAACTGATAGGCTTCCCCCATGATCGTCATCATCTTCCGGTTTGCGTCGATCTCATAATCCGTCATGTTCGTCATGGTCCAGGTCTTTGCGGATACCTTGACGCTGATGACTTTGCTGTTGCGTTTTGAATATACAACATCCAGTATCTCACCGTTCGTTAACTCCGACGGGGTCATCGTTGTCCCGTATTTATTCAGGAACGGCACCGTCCCGTCAAAAGCAAGTTCGTAGTCCTCAAGGCTTCCGATGTGCCGGACCTGCAGGGTTTTATCCGTCAGATTCTTTGACAGGAGCACGACGGTGTCGGCGGTCTGCAGCTCGTCGAGACTCACCACTTCTTCCGCAACCGGTGTTTCTTCGCTTACCTTCTTATTGCGCTTCTGATATTCATTTGTGATCATGTACGCGCCAAGGATCGCTAAGATCATAATGAACGCGATCGGCACAATGGCTCTTTTCACGTGTTTTTCTCCATTTTGTCTTTGATCAGGCGAAACAGGGTTTCCCGCTCATTTAACGACGGGTCGTTAAGTACCTGCTCAAACAGATATTGCAGGCATTCTCCGAGTTCCCTGCCCTCCGGCATATGGAATTCCTGCATCAGATCATTTCCCGTGACACTTAAGTCTTTCAGGCAAATGCAATCCCCGTCGGCTAAGATCTGCCTGTAGATTTTTTCATAAGCATCGATGTATTTTGGGTCCTGTTTTTGCAGCGCTCTTTTTAAGGAAATAAGATACGGCATCCTTTCAACGCCGACCTCTACCATGGCATGCCTTACCTTTGCAGGTTCCGGTTCCGTTTCATCATCCGCATGACGGATCAATGTCGTGACGTTCCTTATCGTCTCATTATCGTATTTCAGCCTGCGAAGTACCGCCCTGGGATCATCGAAATGATACAAAAGCAGTGCAAGCCTGATCCACAGATTCTTATCGGATCCTGCGATCTTTTCGCAGATTTTGTCCCCTATGGCATCGTACTCCGGCAATACGACCTTTGTAATGCCAAGTTCTTTCATCTCTTCCAGTTTTTCCGGATGATCGGACATCAGGAGTTTCTGCAGTTCCACGCGGATCCGCTCGGCACTGATCTCTTTAAGATTATCCTTCAGCGCGGCAATGGCCGATTTTGTATCCCCGTCGATGGCATAGTTTAACTGTGCCGAAAAACGCAGGGCCCTTAAGATCCTGAGCGCATCCTCCGAGAACCGTTCCCGTGCATCTCCGACGGCCCTGATCACCTTCCGGTCCATATCTCCCAATCCGTCGAAGAGATCCACGATCCCCGTATCGTCATTGTACGCCATCGCATTGATCGTAAAATCGCGGCGCTTCAGATCCTCCTCAAGGCTTTTCGTAAACAATACTTCCTTCGGATGCCGGTTATCTTCATACTTGCCGTCGATCCGGTAGGTCGTGATCTCAAAACCGTCGGAACCAAGCAGAACGGTTACCGTTCCGTGCTTTATGCCCGTATCCACGGTACGTCTGAATAACGCTTTGATCTGCGCAGGCTCTGCCGATGTTGTGATGTCCCAGTCCTCCGGCTCTCTTCCAAGCAGGGAATCCCGCACGCAGCCGCCCACCGCATAGGCTTCGTATCCATTATCGTTCAGTACCTGTATGATCTTTTCCACTTTGGACGGCAGTGCGATTTTCATATCCGTATTATACCATATCCTATGGCTCATTACTCTGTTTCCCGCAAACAAAAAAGGGAGACCGCAGGGCCTCCCTTACCGGATTGCGATTTTATACCAGACGCACGGTTTCTCTTGCGATCGCCAGTTCCTCGTTTGTGGGAACCACCATGACCGTTACCTTTGCCTGATCGGAAGAGATCACTCTCTCTTCACCCCTGCAGTTATTCTTCTCGGGAACCACGTCCGCGCCAAGGTATCCGAGATAGGACACGATCGTTTCTCTTCCGGGCGGGTTGTTCTCACCGACACCGGCCGTAAACGCGATCACATCCACGCCGTTCATGGCCGCCGCGTAGGAACCGATGTATTTGGCAACCCTGTAATAATAGGTATCCAGTGCATCGATTGCCCATTGGTTGCCGTCTTTTGCAGCCGCTTCCAGATCACGGAAATCGGAAGAAACACCGGATAAACCGAGCACGCCGGACTTCTTGTTGAGCACATCCGTTACCTGTGCAAGCGTCAGGTTCTCTTTATTTGCGATGAAGTTTAAGATCGCGGGATCCAGATCACCGGATCTCGTGCCCATGATCAGTCCTTCAAGCGGTGTTAAGCCCATGCTGGTATCGACGCATTTTCCGTTCATGACTGCGGAAATGCTTGCGCCGTTGCCCAGATGGCAGACGATCGTCTTTAAGGATGCATAGTCCTTGCCAAGGATCTCAGCGACACGCTTGCTCACATAGCTGTGGCTGGTTCCGTGGAACCCGTAGCGGCGTACTTTGTATTTCTCGTAATATTCATGCGGAAGGCCGTAGAAGTAAGCTTTCTTCGGCATGGTCTGATGGAAAGCCGTATCAAATACCGCAACCATCGGTACATTCGGCATCAGTTCCTGGCAGGCTCTGATCCCGATCAGGTTTGCGGGGTTATGCAGCGGTGCCAGATCGTTGCAATCCTCGATCGCCTTCATGACGGAATCATCGATCACAACGGATTCCGCAAAAGATTCTCCGCCATGGACCACTCTGTGACCGACCGCACCGATCTCGGAAAGAGATGCGATCACGCCGTTTACCGGATCCGTCAGGCTCTTGATGACCAGTTCCACCGCAACGGTATGATTCGGCATGGCCGTTTCCGTTTTGATCTTGTCTTTCCCTGCCGGCTGGTGTGTCAGAACACCGTCGATCCCGATCCTCTCACACAGTCCCTTTGCAAGAACCGCTTCGCTGTCTGAATTGATCAGCTGATACTTCAGGGAACTGCTTCCACAGTTGATAACTAATACGTTCATATCCTTCTCCTTTTCTTTTTATCAATAAGCTTTGCCCCAGTAGACCATG
>JAEEGL015791594.1_pt1 | contig 10580 bp, 11 predicted proteins | sample 9134231 | NCBI WGS metagenome assembly JAEEGL01 (sample SAMN16246548, study PRJNA631951) | gut metagenome | biome: gut microbiome; feature: rumen; material: fiber-attached | host: Bos | place: Iran: Karaj | collected 2018-10
ATGGCGAAGATAGGGCCGAAGGAGCTCGCCGCCTGCAGGGAGAACCTGCTGAAGTACTGCGGGCTGGACACCTTTGCTATGGTGCGCGTTCTTGAAAAGCTGAAGCAAAAAGCGGAATAGCTGCTTCGTAAAAAGAAACACTCATCCGGAAGGATGGGTGTTTCTTTTTACCTGACAATCTGCGAAATGCCTCCAACTGTCCGGTTTATGGGACACTTGAACTGATATATTTGTATCATCGGAGGTCACCGGAGGAAAACGGGACCTGAAAGATCAGAATTTTTAAACGGAGGTATGGATCATGCAAAGCGCGCTTTTGGTTATGGCGGTAATGGATATTGTGCCGATTGCGATCGGCCTGATAAGTGCCGCGGTTCGTTCCGGCAGCGGGCGGGAACCGAAAAAGGTCAGACAGGAAATAAGATAGTGTTGTGCGGATCAAGAAAGGAAGAGTGAGATGAGAGGTTTTTATACCAATGCCGGTTTTTTCGGACTCGTGAACGGGATCTATGTCCTCTTTGCCTGTGAATCGGATTACTATGACATGATGTCTGAGGACTGAATCGGCATCAGATAAAAAACGCCGGGAAGGCTGCTTCGATGCAGTTCCCGGCGTTTTTCTTTTTTTGCTGTTCAGGTGAGCATTGAGCGCTCAGAGCGCACAATAGGCTGCGGCGGTTTTTGCGGCCAGAGCCGCGTTGTTATACACAAGACGGATGTTGCTCGCGAGACTGTCCCCGCCGGTGATGTCCTTCACCTTTGCAAGCAGGTAGGGCGTGGTCTCCTTGCCGTGGATGCCGTCCTTCACGGACTCCGCGATCGCTTCGTCTATGGCCTTGTTGATAACGTCAAAGTCCATGGCAAATTCCTCGGGGATCGGGTTCGTAACGAGCATGCCACCCTTCATGCCGAGCTCGCGCTGGGCCTTGAATGTCTGAGCAAGCTCCTCAGGAGAGTCGATGCGGTAATCCACTTTGAAACCGCTCTTTCTCGTGTAGAAGGCGGGGAGCTCTTCTGTGCCGTAGCCGATGACGGGCACGCCGTGCGTCTCAAGATATTCGAGAGTGAGCCCGAGGTCGAGTATGGATTTTGCGCCTGCACATATCACCATTACAGGTGTGCTTGCAAGCTCCTCGAGGTCCGCTGAGATGTCCATGGTGGTTTCTGCTCCGCGGTGGACGCCGCCTATGCCTCCCGTTGCGAAGATGTTTATCCCTGCAATATGCGCGATGATCATAGTGGTGGTAACGGTGGTGGCGCCGTCCATGCCCTTGGCTATGAGAACGGGAAGGTCCCTGCGCGAGGCCTTGGTCACATTTACTCCGGCCTTTCCGAGATATGTGATCTCATCTGCGGTGAGGCCCGCCTTGAGCCTGCCGCCTAGAATGGCGATGGTTGCGGGCACCGCTCCGTTTTCACGGACGATCTTTTCAACATTGAGAGCTGTTTCCACGTTCTGGGGATATGGCATCCCGTGGGAGATTATGGTGGATTCGAGCGCGACCACCGGCCTGCCTTCCGCAACAGCCGCGGCGACTTCGGGATTCACGTCAAGATATCTGTTTGTCATTTTATATGTTCCTTTCAGGTTTTTCTTATCAGAAACGGAAGCGTTCCGCGCGGCAGAGCTTTGCCCGTTCGAGTACGGCTCCTGCAGTTACCGCATTGCTTACGGTGTCTTCGCATTCAACGGCAAAGGAGGCTGCAGCCGAAGCAAAGCGAAGCGATTCATCGAGATCCGCTCCGGCCATGTAGGAATACACCAGCGAGGCCGTGAATGCATCGCCCGCTCCGGTGGTGCTCTTCACATCAACGGGAAAGGCAGGCGCATAAATGATCTCCCTTCTGTCTGCTGCAAGGGCTCCGCTTTTGCCGAGCGTAATGAAGATCCGCTCCAGTCCCTTGCCAATCAGTGTACGCGCGGCGGCTTCAAGGCTCACGCGGTCTTTTATCTCACGGCCGGAAAGCAGCTCCGCTTCTATGATATTGGCTTTTACCGTGTGCAGCTTTCCCAGGATGTTCTTCAGTTTAACTGCCTTTTTCACCGACACAGCATCGACGAACAGCGGTGCTTCGCAGTTTTCAGCCAGCCAGACAAGTGACTCCGCAGGGATGTTCGTATCCGCCGCGACGGCCTTTGCTCCGCTGAGGATATCCGCATGGCAAGCGAGATAATCCGGACTTATGCTTTCACAAAGCTCCATGTCCGATACGGCCATCAGCATGTCTCCGTCCGCATCGTTCAGGTAGAGGTATACCGGGGTGGAGCCTCCCTTTACCTTCAAAGCTTCGCTTATATCTATCTTCAGTTCGGCGCAGGAGGCCTCTATCCTGTATGCGTAGGCATCCTCCCCGAATGCGGTGAGAAAGCAGACACTGTTCCCCAGAAGGCTGAGAACATGGGCGATGTTCCTGCCGACGCCTCCGAGGCCGACGTCAATCCTGCCGGGGTTAGAATCCCCCGGTATCATGGGAAGGAAGGGCTTCCCGCTTATATCGATGTTTATCCCGCCGACAACAGCGGCGTAGTTTTCAGCAAACATATGAAAGCTCTCCTGCTCTGACCATTATAACGGCAGGGAAAGACTCATTCAAGTATTTATATAGAACGCGGCTCATGCAGTCTGTTTAATTGCGGCAGAGGCATCGCTGTGATATAATTATTCTGTCAGGCTGAAAAAGGGGGATACTGATGAGCGAGCAGATTCAGGAAAACAAAATGGGCGTTATGCCGGTTGGAAAGCTCCTGCTGACTATGAGCGCACCGCTCGTAGCCTCAATGCTTTTCCAGGCATTCTATAATATTGTAGACAGCATGTTCGTCGCACGGCTCAGCCAGGATGCGATGAACGCCGTTAGCCTTGCTTTCCCAGTACAGACCACGGAGATCGCGTTCAGCGCCGGCACCGGCGTCGGCATTAACGCGTTCCTTTCAAGGTCGCTCGGAGCGAAGGATTACGACAGAGTCAACCGTATAACCAACACGGGCATATTCCTTTATATCGTCACGGCGCTGGTGTTCGCTGCCATCGGACTGCTCGGCGCCAATGGCTACTACAGGTTCCAGACGGATAATGAGACGATCGTCCGCTACGGCACTGCCTATGTGAGCATTATCACCGGCATGTCATTCGCTCTTTTCGGTCAGATGTGCTCAGAGCGCCTGCTTCAGGCCACGGGCCGCACGAATCTTGCGATGATCCCGCAGATCACTGGCGCCGCGATAAACCTTGTGCTCGATCCGATACTCATTTTCGGACTTATCGGCTTCCCGAGGCTCGAGGTCGCCGGCGCTGCCGTTGCCACGGTAATAGGCCAGTGCGTCGCTGCTGTAGTAGGCTTCATTCTCAATGTGAAGAAGAATCCGGAGATAAAAATAACCGGCAAACTTATTCGCTTTGACAAAAAGATAGCTGGGGGAATATACAAAGTGGGCGTTCCTTCGATCGTGATCCAGTTCGGAGGCTCCATTATGAACTTCGGCCTGAACAAGATCCTTATCGGTTTCTCTGAAGCTGCCACGGCCGCCCTTGGCGCCTACTACAAGATCCAGAGTTTCATATTCATGCCTGTGATCGGCATGAACAATGCGCTCGTTCCCATCATCTCCTATAACCTGGGTGCAGGATACAAGGAACGTATAAAACAGGCCGCGCGCCTTGCGATCCTTGCAGCAGTGGGCATAATGCTGATCGGAACGCTCCTTTTCGAACTGATACCGAAAACGCTCCTGTCTCTGTTCACCCCTTCGGAGGAGCTGCTCAGAGTAGGCACAACGGCCTTCCGGATCATCGCCATCCACTTCCCATGCGCGGGGATCAGCATAGTCGGAGGTTCCATAAACCAGGCGCTCGGAAAACCGATGTACACCCTTATCACCTCGCTTGGCCGTTCCATCATCTTCCTGCTCCCTGCGGCATGGCTGCTCTCGCTGACGGGGGTGCTGAGCAATGTCTGGTATTCCTTCCTCATCGGTGAAGTTGCATCCATAGTGCTGTGCGTATTCTTCCTCCGTAAGGCGTATAAGGACGTCGGACTTGCATAATTATATAAACTCCACAAAAATCAGAGTTTAAATGAGCTAAAATTTTACTTGACTTTATATAAACTCGTACTATAATGGAATTACAATAAATAATAGCTAAAGGAGAGTTTATATGAGAACAATAATCAACGGTAAAGTTTACGATACTTCAACGGCAGTCGGCCTGGGCCACTGGAGCAACAACAAGAGCTTCCGCGATCCTGAGTCCAAAGAGGAGACCCTTTTCATCAAGCGCACGGGCGAATTCTTCCTGTGGGGCGAAGGCGGTCCCGAGACCAACTATGGCGAGCGTATAGGCAAGGGATGGAAAGGCAGCGCAAAGGTCTTCCCGCTCACTTATGAAGAGGCAGAGGAATGGGCCAGAGAGCATCTTTCAAAGGAAGACTATGATCTTATTTTTAATATGCCCGAAGGCGATGAGAAAAAGACTGTCTCCTACAGCCTGAGCGTTTCTGCGATCAACAAGCTCAAGCAGAAGGCAAGAGTCGCAGGCATCAGCGTTTCCGAACTTCTCGAGAAGCTGATCGCCAGCATGGGCGACGAAGACTGATAACCTCTGTTCCCTGACAGCTGAATAATAACAAAAGACACACCGCTATATCTGCTAAGCGGTGTGTCTTTTTCTATAGATTGTCTGGAATGGTCACACATTTCCACTATTACGCCAGTCTTTTGGTGTACAGCCCACTTCTCGGCTGAACACAGTAAAGAAATAGTTATAGTCTGCAAATCCGCAGCGAGACGCGATCTCGGTGATCGGCAGCTCTTTATTCTCTATCAGCAGTTCTTTGGCTTTTTCCATCCGGAGCGTGCGGATGCGCTCCGCGGTTCCGCAGTTATAGAGCTGATGAGACAGTTCGTAGAGCTGTGTCTTGCCGATACTGAGATACTCAGCGATTTTTGCTGCATTCAGTTTATCGGTATAATGCGCATTTAGATATGCGTCCAGCCGAACGGCCAGAAGATCTTCCTTCAGTGCAGCCATGCGTTCCATTATAAGATAGGAAGCTACAGCATGCAGGATGTGTGCTGCGGAACGGATATATTCTTCATCGATAAGTATAGCTTTGTCGAGTTCCTCTCTCAGCATTCGCTCATTCAGCGGGAAAGCTGAGCAGCGCTGCCTTATCACTTTCCAGCCCTCTTCGTGGCTGGAGTATGAAAACACATGCCCAAACAGCAGATAACCAACAAGCACATCACCAACATACAACGGGGTCACGGCTTCAGTAAGTCCTGCGTGACAGCGGTAAATGTAGGTGCTGTGTTTTTTTGATGCCGCCTCACAAGCGCACCGGTCACAGTCCATACAGGCTTCAAAACCTCTGAGCGTGCCACGGATCACACTGCAGTATGGCGCGACATCCGCAGGGTAGGATACGAGTTCTGTACGGTTTTCATCAAAAACCGTTATACGTATGTGACTGATTTCGTAAAAATCTCTCAGCAGGTCATGGAGCTTTTCTATATCAAAAATAGAAATCATCTTATACTTCCTCGTCAGCTTGCACAAATTGTATTATAGAAATTTTATCACATCTCCGAACAAAATCAAAGTAAAACGAACAGTTTTCTATATTAATTCTTTTTCAGCTTTTCTACAATTTAGCTAAGAATATAAAGGGGTGGTCGATACGCAGGAAATCATCAGGCAGGGATATATAGGCAACCCGGCTCAGATAGTGACACTTCGACGTGTGACGGTACTGGAAGGGAAGGCCAAAGGAACAGATATCATCGAAGTGCGGACTGCAGGAGGACTGGAACTGGATATTCTCCCTGATGCAGGATTGGATATCGGACAGGCCAGGTTCAAAGGAGCAAATATGAGCTGGATGAGCAAGAACGGCTATGACAGTCCCTCAGCTTTCAGCCCGTATGAGACCGAGTTTGTCAATACCTTTCCGGGCGGGCTGCTGTACACATGCGGTTTGCGTTCGGCCGGGCCGGCCAACAGGGACGGTGGAGAGTGGCACCCGCTGCACGGGCGTTATCACAGCCTTCAGGCCGAGCAGATCTGCGCGGAAATTGCAGGCGATGAGATCATTGTCAGTGGCACGATCCGGGAGACGGCGCTGTTCGGGCATTGCCTCGAGGTCAAGCGTACGATCCGCATCCCGGCCTTCGGAAGTTCTGTCACCTTGGAAGATACGGTGACGAACCAAACGCCGCGGGACGAAGAGATCATGCAGATCTATCACTGCAACTTCGGATATCCGCTACTCTCCGAGAAAGCACGACTGATACTGCCGGATGAGCGGGAAACGAAGCCGCGAACCGTGTTTGCTGCGAAAGGACTTGGTCGTGAATGTGTGTTCGACAAGCCCATACCCGGCGAGGAGGAGCGGGTGTTCTTCCAGAAAATGAAGTGCGAATTCTGGGCACGGCTGGAGAATCCAGAACTTGATGTGAATATGACTATCTCCTGGTCGGGCGATACGCTGCCGATCCTATCCCAGTGGCGCAGTATGGCGAGCGGCGATTATGTACTCGGTCTTGAGCCAACAAACTGTTATATCATGGGGCGCAATGAAGAAAGGGAAAACGGGACTCTCCCGGTGATAAAAGCATGGGAGAGCATCAAAAATACAGTGAAAATCGAATTTTCGGAGGAATAAAACATGTCTAAAAAAATGACTTTTGCTTTGGCTTTCTGCAACCGCGGTTTCATGCCTGGAGAACTGATCTATGGTGCACGCGAGGATATGGTAAAAGCCGTTACCGATGCAGGCTATGATTACTTAATGATGGATGCGGAACTTACACGCTACGGTGGCATAGAGACCCGTGATGAAGGACTGCTCTATGCCAAGTGGCTCAAGCAGCACGAGGGCGAGTTCGACGGCGTGATCTTTTCCATGCCGATTTTCGCAGACGAGAACGGCGCCATCACCGCTTTACAGGATGCGGGTGTACCCATCCTTATGCAGGCCTATCCTGATGAGATCGGCAAGATGGACTTTGCCCACCGCCGCGACGCTTACTGCGGAAAATTCTCCGTGACTGACGTATTCTCCCAATATGGCGTGCCTTTCACGGTGCTCAAGCCCCATGTTGTGCATCCGCTCTCTGAAAAATTCCGGGAGAACTTGCGGGACTTCGCAGCTATCTGCCGTGTGGTCAACGGGATGAAGCGCTTCAATCTCGGATGCATCGGAGCACGCACCACAGCCTTCAAGACAGTGCGCTTCGACGAGATCGCCCTGCAGAAGCACGGCATAAACGTGGAGAGCTTCGACCTGAGTGAGGTCTTCGACAAGATTGCTGCAAAAAAAGACGATGATCCTGCGGTCGCGGCCAAGATCGAGCACCTGAAGAACTACACGGATTTCTCCCATGTTCCGGAAAAGAACATGCTGAATCTAGGCAAGCTTGCTGTGGTAATAGATGAATATATCGATGAATACCATCTGGATGCGCTGGCTCTGCGTTGCTGGAATGAGATGGAGAGCCATCTGCGTATCTGCCCCTGCGTGCTGCTCTCTGAGCTCAACGACCGCGGGATCGTGGCCTCCTGCGAGATCGATATGTGCTCCGCCGTCTGCATGCGCGCCATGAACCTCGCCACAGAGCAGCCCACCGCCGTACTCGACTGGAACAACAACTACGGCGACGATGAAAACAAGGTCATCCTTTTCCACTGTGGTCCGGTGGCGCAGGGGCTCATGACCTGCAAGGGCACTGTCACGAATCACAAGATGTTCGACAAGACAGATCCCGGCTCCGGATGGGGCTGCAACGAAGGACGGATCAAGTCAATGCCGATCACCATCTCCAACTGCCAGACCAAGGACGGCAAAATCGTGATCTACGCCAGCGAGGCGGAGTTTACAGATGATCCCATTGAAGACGGCTACTTCGGCGTTGCGGGTGTTGCACAGATACCTGACCTGCAGAACAAGCTGATAAGGCTTGCCAAGGGCGGCTTCAAGCATCACACCGCCATCGGCAGCGGCCATGTTAAGGACATTCTCGAGGAGGCTTTCACCACTTACCTCCACTATGACTGGGTGGAGATCGAGTGATGAGGATCGCGGGCCTTGATATAGGCACCACCGGCTGCAAGCTTACTGTGTTCGATGCTGACGGCAGTTTTCTTTGCAAGGCATACCGTGATTATCCGGTGCGGCGCGCTGTAAGCGGTCATGAGATAGATATTACGACCATGATGGACAGCGTTTATTCAGTGATAGAAGAAATGGCTGCGCTGTATCCGGACATCGGAGGCATCGGCGTTACCAGCTTCGGTGAGACCTTTGTTATGACAAACGATGCCGGGGAGCCGCTGCACAACGCCATGCTCTACACTGACCCGAGAGGGGCAGAGGAATGCGCTGAGCTGGCAGAAAAGCTCGGAGCGGACAGAATAGCGCTGATCACCGGATTAGCACCGCATGAGATGTACTCGATCTCAAAGATGATGTGGATAAAAAAGAATCAGCCGGAAATCTATGCTTCAGCTGAAAGGATACATCTGATAGAGGACTTTGTTGTCTGGCATCTGACACATAATGCTCAGATCGACTATTCGCTGGCAACACGCACCATGGCCTTTGACATTAATGCACTGACATGGAGCAGCGAGGTTTTTGACGCAGCAGGAATCGATCCTGCACTTATGAGCAAGCCTGTTCCTACCGGAACAAGTGCAGGCTGCATCACACTTGCAGCTGCTCAGCGGACAGGCTTGGATCCGAAATGTGTTATCGTTTCCGTCAGCCACGATCAGGTTGCAGCCGCAGTAGGCGCAGGTGCCTTTGACGGGAATACGGCAGTTGACGGAGCAGGTACAGTTGAGTGCCTGACACCGATATACGACAGTATCCCGGCGATCCCGGTGATGACGAAAGGTTTCTTTTCCGTGGTTCCCTATGTGGTGCCGGGTAAATATGTTGCCTATGCATTTTCCTATACCGGCGGCGCTCTTATTCAATGGGCCATGGAAACGTTCGGCAAGGGCGAATCCAACGAGAGCATGGAAAAAGCCTATGGAAAGGATGAGCCTACAGGACTTCTGGTGCTTCCCCATTTTGCCGGTGCAGCCACACCGTATATGGATACAGGCTCCAAAGGGGCGATTCTCGGACTTACGACCGATACGGATGCTGCAGCTTTATATCGAGCATGCATGGAGGGAGTTGCATATGAGATGTGTTTGAATTATGAAGCCCTTTCAGACTCCGGTATTCACTTTACAAAGCTGCATGCCACAGGCGGAGGAGCAAAGAGCAAGTGCTGGATGCAGATGAAGGCTGATGTGCTGGATCTGCCCATCACCGCACTGCAGACCGTAGATGCGGGCACAGTCGGCTCGGCCATGCTGACCGGCATTGTTGTTGGAATATTCAGAGATCTGCAGGATGCCGCTGCGCACATGGTACAGGAGGCTGAAACTTTTTATCCCAGGAAAGAAATGCATGAAAAATACATGAATGTTTTCGAGCGATACCGGGCTGTATATAAAGCTGTCCGTCCGCTGATGCAGAACTGAAGGAGAAAAATTATGCTTGTAACAATGAACGAGGCACTGAAGATCGCAGAGGAAAAGAAAATCGCACTGGGTGGATTTAATGCAGCCAATCTTGAAAGCCTGAGGGCGATCATCTCAGCTGCCGAAGAGCTGGATCTCCCCGTGGTCATGATGTTTGCACAGCTTCATGAACCATGGATCCCGCTTTCCCTTATCGGACCGATAATGGTAAAGGCTGCTGCAAAGGCTAAGGTTCCTGTCTGTGTCCAGTTGGATCACGGAGAGGATCTAGATTATCTGAAACAGGCTCTGGATATCGGCTTCACCGGGATCATGTACGACGGATCTCAGCTTCCGTATGAAGAGAATCTGAAAAATACGAAACAAGCTGTCCGGCTTGCAAAACGTTACGGAGCAGGTGTTGAGGCTGAACTTGGAACAATGGGGAAGCGAGAGTACGGCGACGGAAACAGCCGCGATGACGATACGAAGATATATACCGATCCGGATCTTGCTGCGCAGTTTGTGGATGAAACAGGAATCGATGCTTTGGCTTGTTCATTCGGAACGACCCACGGAATATACCTTAAGCAGCCAAAACTTGATTATAACGTTATTACTGAAATACGGAAAAAAACAAAAAGTATCCCGATCGTCATGCATGGCGGATCGGGAGTAAGTATTGAGGATTTCCACCGCTGTATTGAGGCCGGTGTAAGGAAGATCAACTATTTCACTTATATGGACAAATGTGGGGGCAATGCTGCAAAAACATATATCGAGAACGTGGAAGAAGGAAAACCTGTTTTCTACTCTGCTGCAGTCCGTGCAGCTGAAGCTGCCATGCAGGAAGACATTGAAAAAACGATGAGAGTTTTTGCAGGGATGTGATCAAAGAGCCAGCCGATAAAGAGAAACACTATGGGTTAGTTCAGAGTACCTGCATCCTGTTTTATATAAGTATCAGAGAAATCCTGACGATATATCAATGGACTTTTGCCGGTGAATTTTCTGAATACCTCTGAAAAATGACTTTGAGAAGAGAATGCAAGATAACGGGAGATC
>JAEEGL016781794.1_pt1 | contig 10580 bp, 10 predicted proteins | sample 9134231 | NCBI WGS metagenome assembly JAEEGL01 (sample SAMN16246548, study PRJNA631951) | gut metagenome | biome: gut microbiome; feature: rumen; material: fiber-attached | host: Bos | place: Iran: Karaj | collected 2018-10
ATAAACTTTATTGTATTATTCCCACTCTATTGTGCCGGTGGGCTTGGGGGTCAGGTCGTAGAGGACGCGGTTGACGCCGGCGACCTCATGGGTTATTCGATATGTTATCTTCTGGAGAAGGTCCCAGTCGGGCGTCTCTATTTCGGCGGTCATGGCGTCCACCGTATTCACGGCGCGGATGATCGCGGGATACTCAAAGCTGCGCGCACCGTTTTTAACGCCTGTTGAGCGGTAGTCCGGCACGATGGTGAAATACTGCCACACCTTGCCGGCAAGCCCGGCCTTCGCAAACTCCTCACGGAGTATGGCGTCCGACTCTCTTACCGCCTCAAGCCTGTCTCTCGTTATGGCGCCGGTGCACCTTACGCCGAGGCCTGGGCCGGGGAACGGCTGACGGTAGACCATTTCGTCCGGCAGGCCGAGAGCCTTGCCGCACTCGCGCACCTCGTCCTTAAAGAGCATCTTGAGCGGCTCGACGAGCTTGAACTGCATATCCTCCGGCAGGCCGCCCACGTTATGATGGGCCTTTACGGCGCCGGCGGTCTTCGTGCCGCTTTCGATTATATCGGGATAGATAGTGCCCTGCGCGAGGAAATCTATTCCGTCGAGCTTGCGGGCCTCTTCCTCAAACACGCGGATGAACTCCGCGCCGATTATCCTTCTCTTCTTCTCGGGATCGGCCACTCCGGCAAGTTTGTCGAGGAAGCGGTCCACCGCGTCGACGTAAATAAGGTTCGCGCCCATGCGGCTGCGGAAAACCTCCACCACCTGCTCGGGCTCGCCCTTGCGGAGAAGGCCGTGGTTCACGTGAACGCAGGTGAGCTTATCACCGATCGCCTTTATAAGAAGCGCCGCCACGACAGAGGAATCCACGCCGCCGGAAAGCGCCAGCAGCACCTTCCCTCCGTTTGTCTGCCTGCGGATGAGCTCGATCTGGTCGTCAATGAAATTTGGCATGTTCCAGTTCTTCTGCGCGAGGCACTTTCCGAAAACAAAATCGGAAAGGATCTTGTCTCTCTCTGCCTGATCCTCCGGCCAGGCCGCCAGGGATTCGCCGCCTCTTTCATCCTCGCAGGCGACCTTAAGCACGGGGATGCCCGCGTCGAAAAACGCCTGGGATGCCTTCAGACCACGGCCTGCCTCGCCGCCGTTGAAGATGACGCCGCGGACGTTGGGCAGCAGCTCAAGCTCGGCAGCGCTCAGATCGTGAGGGTGTATCTCGGTATACACTCCCAGCGCACGGACGGCGCGCGCGATAACGGTATTCTCTCTGCCTCCGAGATCTGCAATGATTATCATGTCCTGCTTCATTTTACGTTTCTCCTTTTTTTCCCTCATATATAACGCGGATAAAGCGCTGCGTTTTATGAAACCCTAATGCCGACGGAGGTGATTCCGCTTGGCGATCATATTTCTGCGCACGCTCATCCTATTCGTCTGTCTTTTGACCGCTACCCGCCTCATGGGAAAGCGCCAGCTCGGCGAACTTGAGCCCTCCGAGCTCGTAGTCGCCGTTTTGATATCCGATATAGCGGCTCACCCGCTGCAGGATATAAGCATCCCGATGCTCAACGCCCTCGTGCCGATAGTGATACTGCCGTGCTTCGAGATAATCATAACCATGCTCTCGCTCAAAAGCATGCGCTTCCGCGGCTTCGTTTGCGGGCGTCCGAGCATAATAATCGAAAACGGCCGGATAATAGAGCGGGAGATGCGGCGCAGCCGCGTTTCTCTGGACGAGCTGGCCCACGCTCTGCGGCGGAAGGACATAGTGGATATCGGTTCCGTCCGCTGCGCCGTTCTGGAGACCGACGGCTCTCTTTCCGCGCTGCTTTACGCCTCCGAAAAGCCGCCCTCCGCGGCCGATCTCGGGGCTGCCCCGCAGGATAAACCGCTCCCCGTAGTGCTGATAAACGACGGGCGGCTGCTCTCTGAGAATCTCCGTTTTCTCGGCCGGGACGGTAAATGGCTGTAGAGCGAGCTTCACAAAAACGGAGCAGAAAGCATACGCGAAGTCTTTTATTTTACATGCGATACTGACGGAAAAACCTATTTTCTTCCCAAAAGCGGGAGGCGTTTGCGATGAAAAAAGAGATCGCCGCCGTGTGCATCCTCATTTTTATCCTTGCTGCGTCGCTTGTGAACGTCCGCGTGTTCAGCGGCATTACCGCCTCTCTCTCCTCCGATATAGAGGAGGCGCGGACGTGCGCCCGAAGCGGGCGCTGGGACGAGGCCGGGGAAAAGCTCTCTGCCTGCATCGGCCGCTGGAGCTCGCTTCACGGCTATACGCATATTTTCATACGGCATACGGAGATAGACAAGATCAGCGACGCGTTGGAGGAATACCTCGGCGCGCTGCTCAGCCGCGATATCTCCGCCGCCGAAAGCCGCTACCTCATTCTTATAAAGCAGCTGAACAGCGTTGCCGAAATGGAACGCATCAGCCTGGGGACCGTTCTTTAAGGCTTATTTTTCGTTCAGAAGGCGGTTGAGCTCGTCCATGAACGTATTTATGTCCTTGAACTGCCTGTAAACAGAGGCGAAGCGGACGTAGGCGACCTCGTCCACATCCTTCAGGCGCTTCATGACCATCTCGCCGATCTGCTCAGAGGATATCTCGCGCTCGAGCGAGTTCTGCGCCTCCTGCTCGATATCTCCGGCGATCTTCTCGAGCTCGTCTACGGATACCGGCCTCTTTTCGCAGGCACGGAGCATGCCGTTGAGGACCTTGACTTTATCAAAGGTCTGCCTGCTTCCGTCGCGTTTGACGACTACGAGAGGCATCTGCTCGATTATCTCGTATGTAGTGAATCTTTTCTGGCAGGAAAGGCATTCGCGGCGGCGCCGGATGGTGGCTCCTTCCTCTGCAGGACGTGAGTCTATTACCTTGCTCTCCTGATATCCGCAAAACGGGCATTTCATCGCTCTGCTCTTCCTTTCTCCGGCAAAAGCCGCTTTTTGATGAAGTATTATATCACAGCTTTCGCGCCGTGTATAGCTTTTTCGTCTTTTGCCGCAGGCGATATGAGTCCTCCGCACGCCGCCGCTAAAGCGATATCCACTGCTCCACGGCGTCGCGCAATCCGGCCGGAGTGACGTCTCCGCAGACGACCGCGGCGGCGAGGCGCTCTATACTCTCACGAAGCGGCGTTATGCCCCTCATCACGCTCTCTCCCCAGTCCTGCGAGGACACTCCGAGCCCGTAGTTTTCGCAGACGACCTCGCCGTCTTCGCCGGTAAGGTCCTCGACTGTTATATAATAGCAGACCTCGTGGGCGGCTCCGCGATCGTCATATATGAGCTTCCTGCACACTTCTGTATTCCTCATTTTTCAGCAGTCCTTTCTCTAATGATGGGATGGCTGCTATTATTTCACAGTCTTTGGCTAATTTCTACTATTTTTTGTCGACTTCTTTCGACATTTTTCGACAATCCTGCCAAATTATAACATCGCCGACATTATTTACTCGTTGAAAACGAAACCCCCGTTCTGTACTCTGTATACGTACAAAACGGGGGTCATGATATGCGTTTTTTAAGAAAACTGTTAAATTATTCCTCTGAGTTCTGCAGAGAATCTCTTTTCATAATACGCTTTTCTCTCATGGTTTCCTGCGCCATGCTCACGGGCGCGGCCGCGCTCATGCTTCGCTGCGGCGAGATAAGCGCCCGTACATACCCGCTCTATTCCCTCGCGCGGGAGCTATGCTCTCTCCCCGTCGCCCTGCTGCTCGCCGCCGTCATCGCCGTTGCCTGCATCCAGGAACGCTGCGGCTGAGCGCATGAATTCCTCCCGGGTATAAAGCGCGTTTACGATATCCAAAAGCGCGTTGGCGGATATCTTCTCCGGCAGATCGAGCTTTGCCGCGAGCCTTCTTCTCTTTTCGGCGCTGTTTTCCGCGCCCGAAAGGCCGAGAGCGTAGAGATCCGCCTTTGTTACTCTTTCTCCGCCCGCCTCGGCAGGCGTGGCTCCGGCGCGCTCCAGCGCTTCTTTCAGCACTTCGGGCCTCATGCCCTCGACGCCGAGCTTTCCCTCTTTCGAGCCCCTGCGCTTTCTGCGCTCCTTGCCCGGAACGTCCGGGATATACGCATGGCGCACCTTGTCCTTCGGCAGCATGCCGGCAAGCTTTCCCCTTATGAGGAAGCCCGCACCGTCGCTGTCGGTAAGTATTATCACGCCTCTTTTTTCGGCAAGGGCGCGCAGAAGGGCTATTTTCTCCTTATCGGAAAAAACTCCGAAGCCCGCGGTCTCTATTATCGGGGCGCTCGTTATGTTTTCAAGCGTCTTTCTGTCGTAGCGCCCTTCCACGACTATCGCTTCCTTTATGTTCAGCACAGCGCCAGCTCCACCATCAGCCGCGCAAGCTCCTCTTCACCGTCGGCCGAGGTGCTTTTGAGCCGCATATCGGCATCCGCACAGGCCGCCGCCGCTCTTCTGCACCACTCGAGCGATATGCGCTTTGCGCTGTTCAGGAGCTTCTTTGCCGGATAATCCGAGCGCATCCCGTAAATATCCATAAGATACAGTGCGTTTTTCCCGGCGCCGAGCGCAAGCTTTGCCGTATATATCTTTCTGATCTGCGAACCTATTATCGCCAGCAGCTTTATCGGCGGCTCGCGCGAGCGCAGAAGTTCTGAAAGCACTCCGCAGGCGCGGTCGTAATTTCCGTCGGCTATGGCGTCCGTCATCTTGAAGACCACGGCCTCCGGCACGGCTATGGCCGCGGCGTCGATATCCGAGCGCGTCACCTGCTTTTCCCTGGCGTAGCTCGCTATCTTGTCTATCTCGGTGTAGAGCCCCGCCATCATGGAGCCGCAGAGGAAAACGAGATATTCCGCGTCCTGCCTGGAGATATCCTTACCGAGAGAGTTGAACCTCTCCCGTATCCATTCCAGCAGCTCGCTTTGCCCTTTGTTTGAAAACTCAACTATCGAGCCGTTTTTCTTCACGGCGTTGTAGAGCTTTGTATCGCTTCCCTTGCGGAATTCCAGCGCGTCGTACACGAAGACGAGGCAGCAGTAATCCGGCAGATCTGAGACCAACTTCAAAAGCTCCGCGCGCCTTGCCTCGTCCGCTCCGAAAAGGTCGAAATCGCGCACCTCTACGAGCGTCCTCGCAGCGAAAACCGGAAGCGTATCGACCGCCGCCGCTATCTCGCGCACGGGAGTCTTATCCTCCTCGAAACGCTTGTAGTTGAACTCCTCAAAGCCCTCCGCAAGGATCAGCGAGCGAAGACTTGCCAGCGTTTCGTCGCGCAGATAGGTCTCCTTGCCGTACATGACGTAAAGCGTTCCGGGGCTCCCGGCCGCCAGATCCCTCTTCAGTTTTTCGTATTCAGTCGTTTTCTCAGCCATTTACCCTCACCGTTACCGTTCCGCTTTCGTCTGTCCTGTATACTTCCGCTCCGCACTCGGCGAGCCGCGTTATCGTCTCCCCCGCCGGATGGCCGTAGCTGTTCACGCCGACGGATATCACCGCGATCTCCGGCTCTGTCAGCTTCAGCAGCTCCGGCGAAGACGAATCCCTCGCGCCGTGATGCCCGGCGATCAGCAGCTCTATATCCGGCAGAGCCGCTCTTTCAATAAGCAGTTTTTCCGCCTCGCCGTCCATATCTCCCGTCACAAGCGCTTCGAAATCTCCGCAGGAGACGATTATCGCCATGCCGTTTTCGTTCTGCCCGCCGCTGTCCATGCGCGAAGGCAGAAACGAAAGCTCTGCTTTTCCCAAAGACATTTTCATGTCCTGAGTTATGTATATGACCTCTGTCCCGTTATCCCGCGCCAGTTTTTCAAGCTGCGCGGCCTTTTCTTCTTCTCCAGCTATCATCGGCATTATAAGCGATGAAACTTTCGTCCTTGCGAAAAGCGTCTCCGCTCCGTTGGTATGGTCCGTGTCGTAATGAGTGAGTATGAGGCTGTCGAGCCGCGGCTCGCCGGCAAGCGCGATATATTCGGCCGCCTTGTCGCCGGTCGTCCCAGCCGAGCTCCCTCCGCAGTCTATAAGCGCGGAATACCCGCCGGATATCACCGCCGCGCACTGGCCCTGTCCAACGTCGAGCACGGCGAAGGTCATATCGCCCGAGCTGTTTACGGCTATAGTCACCGCGACCGCCAGCGCGAGCGTTATCAGCTCTCCGGCAAGCAGTATGCGCAGTCTGAAGTGCTTGTCGGCAAAGGCGACTATCGCGGCGACGACCGCGAAGGCCAGCCACGCCCTTATGCACACGCCGGTAAACCCGATCGACGCAAACGGGATCGCCGCCATTCCTCTGGCGCAAAACAGGATCCATTTCAGAGGCCACTTTGCCAGAAACGCCAGCGCCATCCCGAGCGGAGGACAGAATATGCCGAACACGCAGGCCAGAAGCGCGAGCACGAACGTGAGCGAAACAGCCCAGAGCACGAGCACGTTCGTGAGCGGAACTATCACCGAAAAGCTCCCGAAATGCAGCGCGCACAGCGGCACCGTGAGCACCGAAGCGCCGAGCGTCGCCGCGAGAGCTGCGGCGGCAGCGCTTTTGAGCTTTCTGAGCGCTCTGTTCTCCGGCGTTTTCGTGAGCCCGTCGAGCCTTTTGTATATACCCGGAGTTATCAGTATTATCCCGGCTGCAGACGCGAAAGAAAGCTGCAGCCCGGGGCTTTTTACGCTGTATGGGTTGACTGCCAGCAATACCGCCAGCGCAAACGCAAGGTCGGTAACGCTGTCGGCCTCGCGTTTGAAAACGGGTGCCGCCAGAAGCATTATCTGCATTATGCCCGCGCGCACTACCGAGGGGGTATTGCCGACCATGGCCATAAAAAGGAGTATGGCCGGTATGCAGGCGAGCGCCGCCCTTTTCTTTCTTCCCACAGCTATCGTTATGAAACCCACTATGAAAGAAAGGTGCATGCCGGAAACGGCTACCACGTGCGATATGCCGCTTACCTTGAGTACCGAGCTCAGCTCCGGCCCAAGCCCCGACTTGTCGCCTGTGAGCAGCGCCTTCACGAAGCCTGCCTGCTGAGCGTCAAAAAGCTTTTCCGTCTGCTCTTTGAGCGCGAACGCGAGCTTCACCGGCCAGTATCTCACGCTTCTGCTCGAGCTTTTGCTTATCTGCGCTCCGCTCACGTTGGCGCGGACGAAAACTCCCTTTGCCGTGTAATAGTCTTCCTCGTTTGCCTCGCAGCTTTTCAAGGCCGTTTTGAAAGACACCGTATCCCCGGGCGCCGAGCCGTCAAGCGAGCTGTCGTACGCGCGCAGCAGCAGCTTGATCCTCTTTCCTCCGACATTAAGCTCCGCGAGCTGGGAGGTGCTGTACTCGCCCTTCTGCGGATAATCCAGCACGCGGGCGGTATACTCCCGCTTCTCTCCCGCAAGCTTCTCCGCCGGACGGACGACAAGCTCGCCATATGCAAGATTCCACAGCAGGCCCGCACAGGCGGCAAAGCATATCAGCATCGCCCGGGCGCGGGCCTTGCCCGAAAGCAGAAATGCCGCGAACCCCGCGAGAGCCGCCGCGCCCGCGGCAAAGGGCCATAAGACGCTCGGGAGCAGATACTGCGCCAGAAGGATCGCCGCCGCAAACGAAAACGCCGCGTAAGCAAGCCGCCTTATAGCTTCTCACCTCTTATCTTTGTATCCAAATAAAGGGACACATGGAAATGCGTCCCTTTATTGCGCTTATTTCGGTTTATCAGCCGGGAGGCCAGGCAAGGCCGCGGCCGGCGAGCACGTGGAAATGGAGGTGGCCGACGGTCTGGCCGCCATCTTCCCCGCAGTTGGCTACAACTCTGAATCCCTTTTCAAGGCCGAGCTCCTTCGCCAGCTTCGCTACGACCTCATAAACATGCGCCACATAGCCGCTGTTTTCCTCGGTTATATCGGCCGGTCCGGCTATATGCTCTTTCGGCACGGCGAGAAAATGCACCGGCGCCTGCGGAGCTATATCCTTGAAAACGAATACCTTATCGTCTTCATAAATGCAGGACGAGGGGATCTCTCCCTTTATTATCGCGCAAAACAGGCAGTCGTTCATTCCGTTACTCCCATCTTTTCCTTTGCCATGTCTACCACGGCGCTGTAGGCGTCCTCGAGCTTGGTTATATCCTTTGCGCCGCCCATCGCGGACTCGGGCTTGCCGCCGCCGCTGCCGCCGGTGACCTTCGTGGCAAGCTTGATTATATCGCCGGCCTTGAAGCCGTATTCGATGGCCTTCTTGCCGCAGCAGGCGAGCAAAGTGGCCTTGTCACCCGTAACGGAAGCAAGCAGCGCTATTATGCATTCCTCGCGGTCGCGCAGATAGTCGCCCATCTGCCTGAGCAGATCCGCAGAAACGTCCTGCGCCGTAGCCACTACTACGCGCAGATCGTTTATCACGCCGGCCTGATTGAGCAGCGTTTCGGCCTCCGCCCTCATCATTTCGCCCTCAAGCTGCTCGTTCGCTCTCTTGAGATCTCTTATCTCGCTGACAGTCTGCGCGGCCTTCTTTTCAAGCTCGGCCGGAGTCGTCTTGAGCTGGGCGGAAACGTTCTTTATAAGCTCTTCATTTTCGTTGAAGGCCTCGAGCACCTTCTTGCCGACGTAAGCCTCTATCCTGCGCACGCCCGCGGCTACGGAGAACTCACTCTTCGTCTTGTAGGAGCCGGCCTTTGCGGTGTTGTCAAGGTGCGTGCCGCCGCAGAATTCGAGGGAATAATCGCCCATCTTTACGACACGGACTATATCGCCGTATTTCTCTCCGAAAAGGGCCATGGCGCCGAGCTTTTTCGCCTCCTCAATGGGAAGCTCCTGCGTCGTCACGGGCATGCCCGCGAGTATCTTTTCGTTCACCTCGGCGTCAACTCTCGCCAGCTCCTCGGGGCTTATGGCGGAGAAATGAGTAAAGTCGAATCTCACGACGTCGGGCATTACGAGAGAGCCGGCCTGCTCAACGTGGTCGCCGAGCACGTTTTTCAGAGCCTTCTGCAGAAGATGCGTGGCGCTGTGCGCGCGCATTATGGCGGCTCTGCGCTCGGTATCTATGGAGGCGGTCACCTCATCGTCGAGCGATATCTTGCCTTCGGTGATAACGCCTGTATGCATATACTTGCCGTCCTTGGACTTTTTCACGTCCTCTACCGCAAAGCTGCCCTCGGCGCAGGTTATAACGCCCGTATCGGCCACCTGTCCGCCCATCTCCGCGTAAAACGGAGTGCGGTCGAGCACTATGACGGTCTTTTCGCCCTTGTAGGCGCTGGCTCTCGCTTCGCCGTCGGTAACTATGGCAATGACCTTCGCCTTGCATTCGTTTTCGGTATAGCCGACAAACTCGGTGTTTATGTTCTTGTCGAGCCCGAGGTCTATGGTCTCCCAGGCGAAATCGCCGAGGGCGGCCGTGGCGGCTCTGGCTCTTTCTCTCTGCTCGTTCATCAGCGCGTTGAAGCCCTCTTCGTCGGCCTCCATGCCGTTCTCTTCGAGGACCTCGAGAGTAAGGTCTATCGGGAATCCGTAGGTATCGTAGAGCTTGAAGCAGTCCGCTCCGGAGAGGACCTTTTCGCCCTTTTCCTTCGCCGCGGTAATGAGATCCTGCAGGATCTTCATGCCGGAGTCTATGGTCTGGCTGAATCTCTCTTCCTCCGCCTTTATGACGCGGATTATATAGCCCTGCTTTTCCTCGAGATCGGGATACGCGCTCTTGCTCTCCTGGATCACCGTCTTGGCGACCTCGTAGAGGAAGGGCTCGTTCACGCCGAGCAGCTTTCCGTGGCGCGCCGCGCGGCGCAGCAGGCGGCGGAGAACGTAGCCTCTGCCCTCGTTGGAGGGAAGCACGCCGTCGCAGACCATCATGGTGGTAGAGCGGATATGGTCGGTTATAACTCTGAGTGAAACGTCCGTCTTGTGGCTCTGTCCGTAAACGGCGCCGGTTATCTCGGAGACCTTGCCGGTTATGCGCATGACGGTATCTACGTCAAAGAGCGAATCCACTCCCTGCATTATGCAGGCCAGGCGCTCAAGGCCCATGCCGGTATCGATGTTCTTGTGTTCGAGTGTGGTGTAGTTGCCGTTGCCGTCGTTATTGAACTGGGTGAAAACGAGGTTCCAGAACTCGACGTATCTGTCGCAGTCGCAGCCGACGTGGCAGTCCGGCTGGTGGCAGCCGTACTCCTCGCCGCGGTCGAAGTATATCTCCGAGCAGGGGCCGCAGGGGCCGGAGCCTATCTCCCAGAAATTGTCCTCACGGCCGAGGCGCACCATGTGCGATTCCTCTACGCCGACTTCCTTCGTCCAGATATCATAGGCCTCGTCGTCGTCATAGAATACGGAGACGTAGAGTTTGTCCGTAGGTATCTCGAGCACTTTGGTTATGAATTCCCAGGCCCAGGACGTCGCCTCTCTCTTGAAATAATCGCCGAAGGAGAAATTGCCGAGCATCTCGAAGAACGTGCCGTGACGGCTCGTCTTGCCGACTCTTTCTATATCGGGCGTGCGGATGCACTTCTGGCACGTAGTGACCCTCTTGCGCGGGGGTACCGCTTCGCCGGCGAAATACGGCTTGAGTGGGGCCATGCCCGAGTTTATAAGGAGCAGGCTGCTGTCGCCCTGCGGGATGAGCGGGAAGCTC
>JAEEGL010144329.1_pt1 | contig 10579 bp, 8 predicted proteins | sample 9134231 | NCBI WGS metagenome assembly JAEEGL01 (sample SAMN16246548, study PRJNA631951) | gut metagenome | biome: gut microbiome; feature: rumen; material: fiber-attached | host: Bos | place: Iran: Karaj | collected 2018-10
ATTAGGAATTTTCAATAAAAAACATTTTAAAACAAAATAATAAAATTAAAAAATTAATAATCCAAAAAAATTAATTTCCATAATCCAAAAAATAACAAATACAATATTCAAATTATTAGCATTATGTTTCTTAATAGATATATATAGAAAATTCAAATAAACATCAAAAATTAGAAAACCTCAAAATGAAATAAACCAATTTACTGAAATTCCAAAAGAAAAAGAAAAAGAAATAAAAGAAATAGATTTATCATTAGATGACGAAGAAGATGATATAGATAATAAATTTCCAAATAAAAAAAAAAATAAAAAAAAAAAGAAATAAGAAATTAATAATTAAATATGATAAAAAATCCTATCAAAAATTTTATGATCAATTTAAAAAAGAATTAATGGGAAATTTAACAGAATATAAAATTGATAATGAAGAATATCCAATTAATCCAACAAAAAAATGGTTATCTAAATATACTTTTATTTCTCAAATGGGAATTTCAATGTTATTATTTGGAGGAAGTAAATTTAAAGATAAAATTAAATTTATTCCTTCTTTATTTTTTGAAACAGTTGAAAAAAACAAATGGATGTTTGTTATAGGAAATTTCCTTTTTCATCAATGGTTAAATAATTTTTTAAGTACAACTGGAGCCTTTGAAATTTATTATAATGGAAATATTGTTTACTCTAAATTAAGTAAAAGAATTTTACCTAAGGTTAAAGATGTTATTCATTCTTTAAGTTTGATGGAATAAATTTTGTTTAATATTTATATTTTTATTTTTATGATATATTAAAAAATTTGTTTTTATTTTTTAAATATTTTTTATATTTTTTGGTTATTTTAATTTATTTTTATTAAAATGCCTAAAATTATGGATGGATGTTTAATTAGTTGTGAAAAAACTATTTGTTTATTTATTCAAAATTTAGATAAAGAACATCAAAATCAAATAATAAAAAAAAAGTTAGATGATACTCATTTACTTATTAGACAAGATAAATTAAGTTTTGTACAAGAAAAAGTTTATGAAATGCAAGATACACATATTAATAAAGAAATTAAAATTCATAAGAAAGATATATATTAAAATTATATAAATATTATTATATATAATAATTAAGTAAGATAATCTAAAGAACATTTCCTATAGATAAAATTATATAAGATGAGAATATACTTCAAAATTTAAAAAAAAAATAAATCAAAAATTTAAAGAAAATTATATTAATCATTAAAAAAATATAAATTACAATATTAAATCAAAATAAAATCCTATTTTTTGAATACAATCCATTAAAAAAATAATCTTTATTTTCTTTTATTATTCAAATATTCTTCTTCTTTTTTAAATATTTCTTTCAAAATATGAACATTATCTCCTAACAATGAATTAATTTTATTAAAATCATCTGGAGATTTTTGTGAAATATTATTTAAAGTATCTCTCAAAAATAAAACATCAATTTGTTTATCAAATTGAGTGATTTCTTCATCATCACTTTCATCTTCATCCCAACTTAATTCTTCATCATCATCTATAGTATTTTCATTTATTAAATTATGATAATTATTATTGTTTTTATCTTTTATTTCTTCATCTTCTTCTTCTTCAAATTCATCATTTTCTTCTTCTTTTTTTGTAAATGAAATTTCATTCGATTTTTTTGCTAAAAATATTATTTTTTCTAATAATTCTTTCATATTATTTAAAATTAAATTATTTTGAAAATTTTTATCTAAAGATATTAAGGAACATAATCCTATTAAATTATATTTTATTTCTTTTTTCTTTGATAATTTTGCTAAGCCTTCAAACCAGAATTTAAATATTTCTTCTATTTTATTATTTGATTCATAATATTTTAAAGATAAATAGGGATTATAAATAAAACATGATGAAAGTAATATTCTTAAATTTGATTTAAATAAACCATTTTTATGAGTATATTTAGTGAATATAAAATTCAATATTTCATTTAAAATATTATCTATTTTTCCTTTGAAAACTTCAAATAAAATACATAATAAATCAAAAGCACATTTTATTTTAGTATAATTATTTTTTCCTTCACAAATTATTAAAATACTTTGAATTAATCTCATTACATAATCAATATATTTTTTTCCTTTATTATCACTTTTATTAATAAAAGAATTTGGATCTTTTGAAATGTATAATTTAATTATTTTTGTTATTGAATTAATTGAATCAAAACCATTTCCTTCATAAATTTGATTAGGATATTCTACTTTAAAATTTTCTAATTCTTCATCAGTTCCAATTACACTTGTTATTAAAGGGATAAAATAATCCCATATTTTAATTGGAATTAAATTAGAATTTTTTACTATTTCTTTTAATAAATCTATTCCATCTTCTAATTTATCATATATTTCTTTTTTAAAACAATATTCTAAAATAATAATAATATTATTTTCTAATTTTGGATATATTTCATTATCATTCACAAAGAAATGCATTATATCAATAAAAGTTGATATAACATTATTTATTAAACTTGAATGATCTAATTCATCATCTTCATCTACTTCTCTTGAAATTAATTTATTAAAATATATAATTAAATAATTACATAATTGAACAATATATTCTTTAACTTCATCTTTAAATTCTTTTATTATATTTTGTAAGCTTTCAATAATATCTTCTAAATCAGTTTCTTCCATTAATTTTAAATATATTGGTAATAATAATTTTATATTTCCTTTTAATAATGTACGAGTGTTTTCTTGAGAAATTAAATGACTTATTACTAAAGCAGAATAAATTTTAACTTGTAAATAATTATCGTTTTGTAATAAATTTATTATTTGAGTTGTAATTGAATTTATTAATTTTTCATTTTTATATTTATAATTTTTAAATTCTAAAATAAATTTCATTGATTTTTCTCTCATTAATTCTATTGGACTTTGTAATTCTGGCAAAATATAATTTTCAACTAAATCTTCAAAAATATTTTTAGAATATTTCATCACTAAATCTTCATTTGATTCTATTAAATATAAAATTGATTCTTTTATTAAATTATGTTTTATATTATTTGGATTTGTAATAAAAGATTGATTATTAATAATATTATATTTAGATATTATATTATTATTTTCTTCAATTTGACATTGTTGATTTTTTTTAAGAACTTCTGATAAAAAAGTTAAAAAATTCATATAAAAATCAGGAGGAGATTTTTTTTTATTTGATTTGTAACTCATTAAAGAATTTAATATTTTATAAGAAAAATGTCTTTTAGTAAAAAAAGAACCAATGTCATTTGTTTGTTTAATAATATAATTTTTAGGATCATTGACCCAAGAATCTAAATCTTCTAAAGTAATCATTGCATCTTTTATTATTTGTTCTTTTAATTTATCATTATTAATAAATAATTGAATTACTTTATCTTCTGAATTTTTTCTTTGTATCATATTTGAAAAAAAATTATATATACAAGTTTGACAATAATCATCTATGTAGTTTTTATTACTTTCTATATTTTCATATATTGTTTTTATCACTTGAAAATATTGAGGAACATATTTTTCAAGTAAAAATTTATTAAAAGTTTCTAAAGACTTATTTTGAATATAAGAATATTTTTGATATATTCTTGTTATTATTTGAAAACATATTCTTCTTAATTTCCAAAAAATATTTTTTGAATTATTTAAATTTTCATTTGAAATTGGATTTTTTATTATAGTTAATATTATATTTGACCATTGTTCATAATTTTCATCTTTTAAAAAAATAGGAGTAATATCACCTTGAAAACTTTTAAAAAATATTTTTAAAATTTTATAAATAAATTGAACTTGAATAGGATTGTTTAAATCATTACATTGAATAATAAAGGATAATAAATTATTATTAATTTGGCTAAAATAATTATTATATAAATCTTGTTTTTCTGCGTCTTCAAATTCAAATAATTTACTTAATTGATGAAAAAGAATGATTCCAGCATAAATTTCTTTTTCATTATTTGAATTAAAGCAATTAATTATTTTATTCATATAATATTCATGCCATAAATTTTTAAAATCATATTTTAAAATTGCTTTAATACATTGATTTAATTGTTTTAAAATTTTTCCATTTTCAATTTTAATAATATAAATAACACTATCAATAATATTATTTCTAATATAACTTTTATCTTCATTACTTATAATAATAATAGTTTCATCATCAAAAATTAAATTTTTATTATATGATTCATTATTAGTAAATTTCCAATTTGAATTAATAAAATTTTTTAATTGAATTGCTGAATTTAATTCTATTTCAAAAGAATATTTTTTATTTATATCACAACATATTTCTAATAATAATGGTGCAAATTTTGGGTAAGTTTTGTATTTTGTAAATAATTCTTCATTTTGTTTTATTTGATCATTATTTGGAATGTTTATATATAATATTTGAGCTAACTGATCAATACTCAATTCAGAACTCATATCCATTAAATAGGATAATAATTATTTTTTTGTTTTTAATTTAAGTTTTTTTAGAAAAGGTTCTCATTCAAATTCAATTATTAAAGTTTTATTTAGATTGACATTTTAATAAAATGGGAAAAGAATATAAAAAGACGAAGTTACTAAGATGATTCATATTAAAAGAAAATAAAAAAATGAATTGAACTTTTTGTGAAATCATTATTTTTAAAAATAAAAATTAAAAAGGAGAAAATCCCTTATTTAACTAAATTAAATATATATTATCATAAAATTGTTATTAACCAAATAAAAGAAAAATACTTTTATGTATATTTAAATTTCCATCTAATTTTTTAAAATAATTTTTACAAAATTTTAAAGAAAAAAAATTTCTACATTAAAAAATATTGTAAAATCTCTGGTGTTTTTAAATTTAAAATTTTAATTCTAGAAATCATTTATCATTTAGTTTTAAAGAAGTAATGTAAAAACCCAAAAAGGGAAATTAAAGAAATAAAAAGAGAAAAAAATAATTAAAGTGAAATTATTGATTCAATTGATTAAATTCAAAATGATAAGGGTAGTTAAAAAACAATAAAAATAAACTTTATTTTAGTTTGTTGATAAAAAAGTAAAAAATTAATTTTATCTTAAAAAAGTCTTTTTTTATACTATTTTTTATAACCAAAATTTATATAATTGCATATTTTTGTTTAATATTTATTTTTAAAATAAAACTAAGAATAAAGAATTATTTAAATAGAAGTTAATTTATTAAATAAAATTATTGTTAAATTTACATAAATATCAATGAGGAAAAATTTATCTCCAACTCATAGTAGATATAGAAAAAAGAAGACACCTCAATCTCAGGAGCCTCCAGCCAAAAATATATCATTTAAATCAATATTAATATTATTTATATTAACTTCAATATCAATAATATTAGGAATTAAATTTTATAAAAATATACAAGAATTAAAAGAAATTGATATTAAATTAAATAATACAAGATATCAAATTATTTCAAGTGAAGAAACAAGAATTATTGTTAATAAAGAAGCTGATGATTTAGAAACTAAAGTTAAGAGATTGGAACAAAAAATTAAACAATTAAAAGAAGAAGAAGAATTATTAAATAATGAATATAAGAAAGAATCTGAAAGAGTTATTAGATTAAATAAAACCATTGAAAATTATTTTGCAGTTGATAAACAACAAAATGAAACTTTAATTTTAGAAAATAAAAAAATGAATGAATATAAATTAGCTATTGAAAATTTAAATAATAGAATTAATGATGTAAGAGCAATCAAAGAACAAGCAAATAAATAAAAAAAATAATTTTTATTTAAATACAAACTTTTTTTATATTAAAATATAATTTGATCAAATAAAAAAAAGATAATTTAAAAAAAAAAATAATATATTAAATTATCTTATCATTTGTAATTCCTCATTTAATTCCCAACATTCTATTTTTCCATCTTTATTTTTATCTAATCTAATAAATAATAAAGAATTTTCAATATCATTAATATAAATATCTCTTGATTTTAAATAATTATTTAAATCAATATCATTTATATTTCCAATTTTATATTTATCTAAAATCCAAAAAATATTATTTATATCATTTCTAACATCATTTAAATCACTTCTTAAATTTTCAATTTTATTTTCACAAGAAATAATTAAATTAATTAAACTAGAAAAGTAATTTTTAGTGCTTTGTAAAAAAATATTTTGTTTATTAAATTTAGGAACATTTTTAGTTGAATTTCTTCTCTCAATCATATTTCTATAATCTTTTTCAAAAGGAACAATTAAATCAAAAAAATCAGAATAAAATATATTTTCTGTTTTATTTATATTTAATCTTTTTTTAATTAATTGAATATCTTTTCTTGAAGGATAAATTTCAAAAGAATTTAAACCATAAATTAAATCAGCATCACTTATAAATTTCCTATTATCCATTTCAAATATTTTAAAAGCATCTTCGATATTAAAATCACTTTTTAAAGATAAATCAATTTTTGCTTTTTCTATTTTTGTTTCTATATTTATACATTCTTTTAAATAATTTATAAAGTCTAATTCATTTTTTCTTAATGGTATTAAATTACATACACAAGGAAAATTTTTACATTTTTCACAATAATTAGGATTATATTGGGGAATATTATTTAAATCATTTAAATTATTTGCATTATTTATATTATTTTGAATATTTTTTATATTTATACTTCTATTAGTTGAGAATTCATTGTTATTATTATTATAATTATTATTATTTTTATTTTCGAAAAACCTTTGAGGACGGTTTCTTAAATATAAATTTTTTGAAATTTCATTTGGATTTTCATTAAATGATGCACTACTTAAACTATTATTATCATAAAAATTAAAATCATTTTTTTCAAAGTATTTTTTATTATAATTAACATTGATATTATTATTATAAATTCTATTTTCCATATTAGGATTAAATCTCATATTCATTTGGGGTAAATTTTCATTTGAATTAAATTTACAATTATTCTTTGAAATTGATATATTATTACTTAATCCAACATTAGGTTTATTAATTAAACATCTACAATTAGGATCTTGGAAACAAAAAAAATGATGAAAATCATTAAAATCAACTTTACCATTTTTATTCAAAGCAAATCTTTTTAAAATGTTAATTAAATCTTGTTCATTAACACTCACATAATTTTTATTTAAAAAATATTTTAAAGAGTCAATTGTAATTAATGGTTGACAACCAGTTAATAATTGAAAAACACTACAAATATCAAAATCACATTGTCCTTTAATTTCATTAATTATTCTATTAATATTATTAATTAAATCAATTTCCTTTTCTAATAATTTTAAGAATAAAAGTTCTATTTCTTCAGAAATATTATTATCTAAATAAGAACCAATATTTTTTTTTGCAAAATTTCTTAAAGTATTATTATTATTTGATAATATCATATTTAAAAATTCTGTGTAAGAAATTCGATTATCTTTATTTTCATCATAGAAATATATTAAAAAATCAATATCTAATTTATTTGGATATATTCCATTTTTATTTAAAAAATCAATTATATTCGATGAATCTATACAATTTTTTTTTTGTGAATCTAAAAATGAATATAATTGAAATATATCAAAATCAATATTTTGAGATAAAATTTGACGATTTATTTCTATTTCTTTTTCTTTGTTTATTATTGTTGATAATAATTTTGTTACTAAATTTTCAATTTCTGATGAAAACATATTTATATTTAATTAAATATTTATTAAATAAATAAAAAAATAAAAAAACCAAAAAATATTATAAAAAGTATATTTAACATTGGCAATTTTTTTTATTTTCTTTATTATTATTATTAGTATTCTCATTATTAATTTGAAATTTATTATTCCCATTAACAACTTGATTATTATTATAGTTATTCATATTATTATTCTCAAAGTTCCTGTCTTTAAAATCCTTATTATCTTTTCTAGAATTTTCATTTTCTAAATCTTGAATAATAATATTTTTATCAATATTAAACTGTTCAAAAAAAGGTAAATGAGCAACACAAGTATAAATCATTTTATTAATATTAATATTATCTTTAGCAGAGGTTTCAAAATAAAAACTTAAGTTTTCTTTTTTAACTAAATCTTCAGCTAATTTTCTTTCAACTTCTCTATTTAAATCAATTTTATTTCCACATAAAACAAGAATGGAATTATCAGTATTAAATTCTTTAATAAATTTAATCCAATTATTTAAATTATCAAAAGTACTTTTTCTAGAAATATCATAAATAATAAAAATAATAGAAGAGCCTCTGACATAAGAAGGAATTAAAGCCTTATATCTTTCCTGACCTGCAGAATCCCATATTTGTAATTTTATTGAATTATCTTTATAATCTATTTGCTTTGTTGCAAAATCTACTCCTATTGTTGCCTATATGTTATTTTATTATTGTTTTTATATATATATTTTATTTTTTATTTTTACATCATGTTTTTCTTGGAAGTCATTATTTATGAAACGCTTTAATATTGAGGTTTTTCCTATACCTGGGTCACCTACAAATACTATTTTATAACGAATTGTTAAAATATTTGATGGAAGTTCTTCATTCATTTTTTTTTAATTTTTTAAATTAGATTTTTAAATTTTTTATTTTTTTTTGTTTAGGGATTAAATTATTTTTATTTATATTTATTTTTTTTATTTTTTTGAGTAAATTTTTTTTTTTCTTCTTTTGATTTTTTTTTTTGGAAGAGGAATTAATGTGTTATTTATATTATTTTTCTCTATCTAATTTTTTTCAAGTTCAAGAATATTTCTTTTTATTATTTCTTTTTAATATTTATTATTTAATCTCATTTCTTCAAGGTTTCTTCTAATAAATCTTTGTTGTATAAATCATTATTGCAAATTATTGAATTTAAACTATAAAAAGACTTATTATATAAATTAATAATATTTTCTTCATTTAACTTAAAAAAAGTCTTTGTCTTTTATTTAAATTATCATTTTTTATATTTCCTAAAATTAATTCATAATTATTCATATTGCTTAAATTTAAAGAATAATCATTCAAATTATTAATTAATTTTATCTTTTTAATATAAAAACTTCTTTATTTAATTTCAATAAAATTGAAAAGTAAATAACTAATAAGCAAAATAATAGTAATAAAAAAATAATATAAAAAACCAATATTCTCTTCTCCGAGTCCTTCTTTATTCTTTTTCAAAAATCCAAGAGAAGGAGTAACTTCCATTATTTTATTTTTTATACATTAAATTTTTCTATGATTTATATACCAACATTTCAAAATTAAAATAATTTTGTTTATATTCTTTGAAAATTCATTTTTTTCTGTAATAAGTTAATTCAAATCAATTATAAAAGATAAAAATTAGCTGAACATAAATTCATAAACAAAATAAAAAAAGAAAAAAAATAAAGAAATATTACCATCACTATGAAAAATAGTTTATCATATCAGAAAAATAGATTATGTTCTTATTAATAATTAATAAAAAAAAAAAATTCAAATAAAATGAGTTCTAAAGAAGAAAAATTAATAACATTTGCAAAGAAGTTAATGAATGACTCGTTTTCAGTTAGTGAAACATCACAAATGGATAGTATGAATATTATTGGTGGTTCCAATTTTGTTCAATATGTATATAGCGAAAGTTTAGGAATAAATATAAGTAAAGATATAAAAGAATTAATTAATGAAGGATTTGAAGTCAAAAAAAAAGAACTTTTACCTGGAGATTTAGTTTTTACTAGTATTGATCATGTTGGAATTTATATAGGAAATAATGAAATAATTCATTATTTTGATGGTCTGATTCAAATAAGTGAAATTACTAATTTTTATCAAGGAAGAAGAATTATAGAAAGAAAAAATAATAATGAAAATACAGTTAATTATATTAATAATCATTCTGATGTTGCTCTTGGAGAAATTATTTTTCGTTCAAATACATCTTTAAAAGAAACTGATAAGAATTGGGAATTTTTGTTGGGTGATTATAATAATAATGGAATATTAGATTTATATTGTATTAAAAAAAAGAATACCAAAAGTGATTTTACTGAAGTTTATGTGTTAGATGGAAGTACTAATTTTACAAAGTTTCTTTTAAAAACTGGAACTGCATTACATGAAACTGAAGAAAATTGGAAATTTTTATTAGGTGATTATAATAAAAATGGAACATTAGATTTATATTGTATAAAAAAATGTAATACAGGAAGTAATTCAACTGAAGTGCATATATTAAATGGAAGTACTAATTTTCAATCTTTTCTTTTACAAGCTGGAACTGCATTACATGAAACTGGAGATAATTGGGAATTTTTATTAGGAGATTGTAATCAAAATGGGAAATTAGATTTATATTGTATAAAAAAATATCATACTGAAACTAATTCTATTGAAATTCATATATTAAATGGAGAGGATAATTTTCAATCTTTTCTTTATGTAATTGGAACTGAATTACCTGAAGTTGGAGATAATTATGATTTTAAATTAGATGATTATAATAATGATGGGAAATTAGATTTATATTGTATAAAAAAAT
>JAEEGL011454461.1_pt1 | contig 10579 bp, 11 predicted proteins | sample 9134231 | NCBI WGS metagenome assembly JAEEGL01 (sample SAMN16246548, study PRJNA631951) | gut metagenome | biome: gut microbiome; feature: rumen; material: fiber-attached | host: Bos | place: Iran: Karaj | collected 2018-10
TAACACTGGAACATGTAAGCAAGACATATCTGGCGGGAGACGAAAAGATAGAGGCGGTCAAGGACAACTGCCTTACGATTCCCGAAAACAAGATATTCGGCATCATTGGCAAGAGCGGGGCGGGCAAGTCCTCGCTCGTCCGCCTAATGAGCCTGCTGGAAGCCCCGGACGAAGGGGCAGTCTACTATGATGACAAGCGGGTCGATAACCTGGACAAAGCTGCTCTTATTGCCCAGCGGCGGAAAATCGGCATGATTTTCCAGAACTTCAACCTCTTTTCATCGCGGACGGCGGGCAAAAACGTTGCCTACCCGCTCGAAATCTGCGGCATGGGAAAGCGGGAGACCGAAGAACGGGTCAGGGAAATGCTGGCACTCGTCGGGCTGGAAGACCGGGCAGATGCCCCGATCAGCACCCTCTCCGGCGGCCAGAAGCAGCGCGTCGCCATTGCACGGGCGCTTGCGGCAAAGCCCGACGTCCTCTTCTGCGACGAGGCGACAAGTGCGCTCGACCCCCAGACAACCCGCAGCATCCTCGCCCTTATCCGTGAAATTCAGGCTAAGATGAAGCTCACGGTCGTCATGATAACCCACCAGATGGAAGTCGTGCGCGACGCCTGCTCGCAGGTTGCCGTCATAGACGGAGGCGGGGTTGTCGAACAGGGCAGCGTCGAGGATATCTTTACCTACCCCCGGTCGCCCGTCACGAAGGAATTCCTTTCCAACATCACGCCGGCGGAAGGCGGCCTCGGTGCGCATGCCGGCGTCACCCCGGATTCCGGCGACAGCTCCTTTGTCCGCTGGTCATCTGAAGGCGGCACTTATACCCTGCACTTCACAGGCGGATCACCGAGCGAGCCGATCCTGAGCCGCCTGTCCAGAATCGCCGCCGTTGAATTCAATATCCGGGCGGCAGGCGTCCAACACATTCCGGCCGGTACGTCGGAAGGCCATACGGGCCGCGACATCGGCACCATGCTGCTCGACATCAGCGGACCGCAGGAAGAGCAGGAAAAGGCCTTTGCCTTCCTGAAGGAAAACGGCGTCATCGTGGAAAAGACCGCTGACGGCAAGGAGGTAAAGTAAATGGGTGAACTTTTGTATCTCGTCGGAACTTCGACCCTGCAGACCCTGCTCATGGTTCTTTTTTCCACGATATTTTCCATGATCCTCGGCTTCCCGCTCGGCGTCCTGCTGAGCATTACGAAGGCGAACGGCATCATGCCGCGCAAGGCCCTGAACCAGGTCCTGAGCCGCATCGTCAACGTCCTGCGTTCCTTCCCCTTCATCATCCTGATGATCGTCCTCTTCCCCCTCTCCCGCCTCATCGTCGGGACGAGCATCGGAACGGCGGCGACGATCGTGCCCCTGTCGATTGCGGCTGCCCCCTTCGTGGCCCGCGTCATTGAGTCTGCCCTGAACGAGGTGAACCCCGAACTTGTGCAGGCCGCAAAGTCGATGGGGTCAACGAACATGCAGATTATCCTCAAGGTGCTGATTCCCGAAGCCCTCCCCTCCCTCGTTGACGGCGTTACGCTGACAATCATCAATTTAATCGGCTATTCGGCAATGGCGGGTGCAATCGGCGGGGGCGGCCTGGGAGACCTGGCAATCCGCTACGGCTACCAGCGCTTCCGCACCGGCATCATGACGGCGGCGGTCGTCGTCATACTGGTTCTGGTCGAACTGATTCAGTTCTTCGGGTCAAAGATAAGCGCGCGGCTGCTCGCAAAGCGCTAGGCCGCCGCAGGCTGCTGCCCCGGCGCGCACGAAAGCCACTTAGCACGAGCGAAAGGCACTTGGCGCCCGTAAAAGGCCGCCGCCTCAGCTGTAATACTCGATTGTATAGGCCCTGCCGCTGTCCGTAAAGCCTGCCTTCCGGTAGGCTGCGATGGCGGCAGGGTTCTTTTTATGCACGAACAGGACGGTCGCAAAGCCCCTGCGGGCGGCACTTTCCGCAAGAAAAGCGGTCAGGGCGGCGGCCAGGCCCCGCCCCCGTTCCTCCGCCCGCGTATACACCCCGCCGAGCTGCATCACCTTGGAGGCAATTGCATTCGTTCCTGCCTTGGCAAGCAGCAGGCCCTCTCCCGGGCCAACGGCCGTCACCACGACCTGTTTTTCCAGCGCCTCCCGCAGCTGCCGCCGCTCAAAGCCCTCGTTCAGCGTTCCGCCGTGCAGCAGGACTTCTTCACGCACATAGGCATAGTGGAGGGGCAGGAGGGCATCCTCGTCACTCGGGCCGGCCATCTGCATCCGGCAATCCGCAGGCAGTGCCGCAATCGCCGTTCCGGCCGCCGCCCGATCAGTATGTTCAAGAAAGTAATAGTCCCGCCGCTCCCGGAGCCGGGGCGGATGCGGAAGAGCCGCAAGCAGGGGGCGGAGCTTCTTGAGCTCCTCCTCCAGCCCCGAAATGCAGAAGAGCTTTTTCCCGTCCAGAAAGGCGGCAAGCGCCTTGAGCCCTCCGCTGCGGGTCCCGGACAGGCAGGGCAGGAGAATATCGTCTTCAAGAAAGAAAAACACGCCGTCAACGACAGGGCGGGAAGATACCCCGCCTGCGCTCCCGTGACCGTGGTCAGGCCCCCGCATGCGTTCCCGCTCGCTGCCAGCCCCGCGGTTGCGGCCCCGCTCAATCAGGTACACCCCCTCCTCCCGGTCCAGGATTTTACGGGTCAGGGCACAGGAAGTCTTTTCGTGGGGCAGTACAAAAGCAAGGGCGCGGAGGAAGTCTTCGTTTTGGACAGCCTGGACAATGCGGGATTCAGCCATACAGGTCCCCGGAATGAAAGCGGAACGCTGCAAACGAAAAAACTCCGACCCCCCTTTCATAAAAGGGCAGCATCGGAGCTTGTATTCGAATAGAATAAACTGTCTGGTATAGCGTCAAACAGATGATCAGACTAAGGAGCAGCCGATCTGCGTAAAGAAACGATTTAGCAAATAACGACTGAATTGTCCGTATGAGAGAAGGGAGCCGGAATATACTTGTCAGCATTCCAGTCATTCTCCCAGTGCTTTCCGTCAAGCAGATAGCGGAACTGGTATTCTTTTCCTGCGGGGAGCTTGAGCTTTACTGCGAAACTGCCGTCCTTCTCGTGCGTCAGCGGCGTTTCGGTGCTTGACCAGCTGTTAAAGTCACCGGCAATCGTCACCTTCTGGGCGCCGTGAGCGGCCTCCTTTGAAACGGAGAACGTTACCGTGCAGGTCTTCTTATCCTTGGAATAACTTTTTTTCAAAGCCATACTAAAAACTCCTTATCGTACATTGAAAAGTCATTTCAATAGTTCTATTTCCAGACACTATATACTAAAACAAAAAATTAGTAAAGGGGGCCCGCAAAAGACCGAGCCCCCGCAGGAGGCCACGGCTTTTAGCCCGGCGCTAGCCCGGCGAAAGCTGCCCCCACTCACTCCGGCAGGGAGAAACTCTCCGGCAGCAGTTCGGCAAGGGTCTTGAGCTTGTATTCCGTCTTGCTTTTGGGCAGTATCACCAGGAAGTCCGCCTTACAGAACTCGGCGAGTACCTGGCGGCACACCCCGCAGGGCGGACAGAAGCCTTCCACATGCCCCTCATGGCCACCAACCACGACAATCGCCTTAAAGTCCCGGACTCCCTCACTGACCGCCTTAAAGACAGCCGTCCGCTCGGCGCAGTTGCTCGGTCCGTAGGCGGCATTTTCAATATTGCAGCCGCCCCAGATCCTGCCGTCAGCAGACAGGAGGGCAGCCCCCACCTTCCAGTGCGAATAGGGCGTATAGGCAACGTCGAGCATTGCGTACGCCTTGTCGATCATCTGCTCCAGCGGCAGCCGGTCCAGCAGTTCTTTCTTTTCGTTCTCGTCCATATCAGTCAAACTCCCCTGAATCAATTACAAAATCCGCCGCGCAGGTCCACGCAAACCCGGAAGGCAGCACAAGCCCGCACAGGTCCGGCAAGGCCGCCTCAGCCCTTCGCCTGCACGAGCTTGACGATCCTGCTCGTTCCAAGCCGGGTTGCCCCCAGTGCAATGAACAGCTTCGCATCTTCCAGCGTCGAAATGCCGCCCGCAGCCTTTACCTGCACGCCGGGCCCCACATTCGCCTTGAGCAGCCGCACATCATCAAAGGTCGCCCCGCCTGTCGAAAAGCCGGTGCTTGTCTTGATGAAATCAGCTTCCGCCTCCGTCACCAGCCGGCACATCTCAATCTTCTCTGCTTCCGTCAGCAGGCAGGCTTCAATGATAACCTTGAGGACTTTTCCCAGACAGGCAGCACGCACCTGCCGTATCTCGTCAAGAACATAGGCACTGTTCCCCGCCTTGAGCTGACCGATGTTTATCACCATGTCTATCTCATCCGCTCCGTTCTTCACGGCATCGGACGTCTCATAGGCCTTGACGATGCTGCAGGAATTCCCGTTGGGAAAACCCACGACGGTACAAACCTTGATCCGGCCCGCCAGATACTCCGCAGCCTTGCGGACATAGCAGGGCGGAATGCACACGGACGCCGTCTTAAACGAAAGCGCCTCGTCGCAGAGGGCCTGTATTTCAGGCCAGGTCGCATCAACCTTCAGCAGCGTATGGTCTACATATTTGAAAAGCTCATGATCTTCCATAAAACTCCTCTCTCCCCAATTCCCCGCTCCCGTCTCTTTTCACCGCCTGTCAGTACCGGGTAGGACACCCGGTCCGGCGCAGACCACGGCGGAGACAAAACCGGACCTAAGACTATGCTTTCGCCTTCGCCTTGTCCTGCTGAATCAAAATCCTGACCGCCTCAACGGCAGTGCGGATTGCCCCGTCCGTATCATGCACAATCGGGTTGTCCAGTCCCTGCTTTGCCCGCTCCTGATTTCCCATCACGAGGAAAACGGAACCGACCCGGGCACGAAGGAACTGCCCCACAATGAACAGGGCAGCGCTTTCCATCTCGGACGCAAGGCAGCCCATCCGAAGCCAGGCCTCCCACTTGTTCAAGAGTTCGTAGCTCACCGGCTTGACTTCTGGCGAATGCTGGCCGTAAAACGAGTCTTTCGCCTGCACGACCCCCGTATGATAGGGCAGGCCCAGCTTTGCCGCACCCGCAACAAGGCTGTTCACCACATCAAGGTTTGCAACCGCAGGAAACTCTATGGGAGCGTACTCCCTGCTCGTTCCTTCCTGCCGGATTGCTCCCGTCGCAATCACGAGGTCGCCGCCGTGCACATCAAGCTGCATGCCCCCGCAGGTACCGATCCGAACAAAGGTGTCGGCACCGCAGGCAACCAGTTCTTCCATTGCAATGGATGCGCTCGGCCCGCCGATTCCCGTTGAAGTCACGCTGACCGCCTCCCCGTCAAGGGTTCCGGTATAGGTCACAAACTCGCGGCTGTCTGCCACGAAACGGGGATTATCAAAGTAGCGGGCAATTTTCTCGCAGCGCTTGGGGTCGCCGGGCATTATGACATAGCGGCCGACATCCCCCTTTCCGCACTGGATATGGTAGAGCTTGTCCTTGTTCTCTGAATAATTAACCATCGTACACCTCCTTACCCTACAGTATATATCTATATACAGTTGCCGTCAAACTGTTGCCGCCAAACAAACTGCCGTCAACCTTTTTTTCCCTTCCGCCGGCAGGTCTCCGATCCAATCGATTCTACTGGACGAACCGCAGACAATGCAATATTCTCTTTACAGAATATGGACAGCAGACTTTTTTCGATTGTATCTGATTCATTCTTCAAAATCCTCATTCCCGGGCTGACTGCGACAATTCCACTCACCATCATCGCTTTTTCCCTTGCTCTCATCATTGCGACAATCTGTGCCCTCATACAGTTCTCCAGGCTGCCGGTCCTCAAAGACCTGTGCCGGTTTTACATCTGGGTAATCCGGGGAACGCCGCTGCTCGTCCAGCTCTACGTGCTGTTTTACGGGCTGCCGGACCTCGGCATCCTCCTGCCTCCTTTTCCCGCAGCCGTCATTGTCTTTGCACTGAACGAGGGAGCGTATGCGGCAGAAACCATCCGGGCCGCGCTGGAAGCTGTGCCGGAAGGCCAGATCGAGGCGGGCTACTGCATCGGCATGTCCTACCCGCAGGTCGTCCGCCGAATCCTCCTGCCCCAGGCAATGCGGACGGCAGTTCCACCCCTTTCCAACGAGGTCATCGCGATGGTCAAGGACACATCGCTTGCAGCCAACATTACGGTTGCAGAGATGTTCATGGCAACCCAGCGGATCATCGCCCGGACCTATGAACCGCTCGCCCTCTACATCGAGGTTGCGCTCCTGTACCTGCTCTTTTCAACCCTGCTGACAAAACTGCAGAAGATTCTGGAAAACAGGCTGAACGCCCGCGGTATTGCAGGAGGGCCCGTACTATGATTCTTGAAGTAACGGGAATAAAAAAAAGCTTTACCGGCAGGGAAATACTCAAGGGGGTGGATCTCCGCGTTGAAAAAGGAGATGTCATCAGCATCATAGGTCCCAGCGGATCAGGCAAGACAACCCTCCTCCGCTGCATGAACTTTCTTGAACGGGCAGACTCGGGAACGCTCCGGTTTTTAAACAGAGAGTACGATCTTTCCGGTATATCAAAGCGGGACATGCACATGCTGCGCCAGAAAACGGCCTTTGTCTTCCAGAACTATAACCTCTTCCTGAATAAAACTGCCCTGCAGAATGTAACGGAAGCCCTTACCGTCGTCAGGAAAATGAAAAGGAAACAGGCAGAAGAGCAGGCAATGGCCATGCTGGAAAAAGTCGGCGTCGCAGACAAAGCCGCATCATATCCGAGGGAACTGTCGGGAGGGCAGCAGCAGCGGGTCGCAATAGCCCGTGCCCTCTCCTGTAATCCGGACATCGTCTACTTTGACGAACCGACGAGCGCACTCGATCCCGAGTTAACGGGGGGCATCCTTTCCGTCATGAAGGAACTCGCCGCCGAAGGACTGACGATGATTGTCGTTACCCACGAGATGGCCTTTGCCCGGCAAATCTCCACAAAGGTCGTATTCATGGAAGAAGGGCGTATTCTGGAACAGGGCAGTCCTGCGGAACTGTTCGGCCCGGATGCACAGGAACGGGTCAGGGCTTTCATTTCCAGCCTTGACAATTCACTGGCCGTTCAATACAGTGGGAACAAACAGGAAACATAAGCAAAATAATAGGAAATAATGCAAGGAGGCATCGGGATGAACAGACGAAGCACAGCCCTTTTCCCCGCAGTCTTCGGACTCTGCGGCATTCTTTTTGTGCTTGCAGGCTGCAGCAGGAAAAACACAGCCGGTAGCGGAGATTTGCTGAGCCGCATACAAAGCAAGGGTGAAATCGTTATAGCAACAGAAGGAACATGGTCGCCCTGGACGTACCATGATGAGCAGGACAGGCTCGTCGGCTTCGATGTAGAAGTCGCAGAACAGATTGCACAGAAGCTCGGCGTCCAGGCTCACTTCGTTGAAACCGAATGGGACGGTATCTTTGCAGGCATTGACTCCAAGCGCTACGACATCTCGCTGAACGGGATTGAAGTCACCGAGGAACGGCAGAAGAAATACCATTTTTCCACCCCCTACGGCTACATCCATACCGCCATCATCACCCGGTCAGATACCAATGACATACAGACCTTTGAAGCTCTGAAAGACAGGAAAACGGCGAACTCTTTGGGCAGCACATACGCCGACCTTGCAGAAAGCTACGGAGCAAAGGTCAGCACGATTGATTCTTTCGAAGAAACAATCCTCCTGTTAACCCAGGGCCGCATCGATGCAACGCTCAACGCAGACGCAAGCTTCTATGATTACATGAAGATTCATCCGGATACGCAGATACAGATAACCTGCCTTTCCCCTGATGCATCTCAGGTAGCTGCCATCATACGGAAAGAGGCCGACTGCGAAAGCCTGTACACAGCCGTCAACCAGGCACTTGAACAACTGCTGCAGGAAGGGGAAATCCGCCGCATTTCAGAAAAGTATTTCGGGAGCGACATCTCCGCCAAATAGCTGTCAGCGGGCAGACGGGTCCGCAGCGAGGCTTTCCATGAAGCAGCGCTTGTTTTCGAGCGGGCTGCTTGTAGGACGCCCTAAATCCACCCGCGCCCCGATTGCACACTTCACTTCTATGAAAGTCAGGGCCGGTACGGCTGTTAGTCCGGCCGTTGGCCCATCGGTCGGTATGGCTGCTGGCCCGGTCCTTCCCCCGGCCTTCGCCGCCGCGAGTTCCCGGTCAAGCGCTGCAAGCGTTGAAACGCAGACGGCGCGGGGATAGCCGCAGGCCCGGGCCACGTCCGTCAGGCTCAGCGAGGCGGCAACCGTCGGCATGCCGCCCACACTCTCGTGCGCCCCGTTGTTGATGACCACGTGAATCAGGTTCTTCGGCTTACAACTGCCGATGACGGCGAGCGCCCCCAGATGCATCAGGGCAGCCCCGTCGCCGTCAATGCACCAGACCCTGCGGTCAGGCTTGTTCAGGGCAATGCCGAGCGCAATCGAAGAACTGTGGCCCATCGAGCCGACCGTCAGAAAATCGTGCGCATGGTCCTGAGACGCCCCCTCGCGGATTTCAAACAGCTCGCGGCTTGCCTTTCCCGTCGTCGAAACAATCGGGTCATCCCCGCTCACCTGCACGATATGGCGGATTATCTCTTCCCGCGTCATCGGGTTTTCATTCGTGTACGAAACGCTTCCGTCATACGACAGTGCCCCCTTGCGGACAACAAAGGCAACGTCCCGCCCTGCCGCAAGCTGCGCAGAAAAGTCCTGCATCACCCCGGCAAGCTGCTCCGGCGTCGTATCCCGGTCAAGCACGAAGAAGGGCACCCCCATGGCTTCCAGCAGCTGCAGGGTCACCTCACCCTGATACACATGCTGGGGCTCGTCATGTACGCCCGGCTCGCCCCGCCAGCCGATGATGAAGATTTCCGGGATTGCATAGACTTTCTCGTTGAGCAGGGACGCAAGCGGATTGATGATGTTTCCCTCACCGGAGTTCTGCAGGTAGACGGCGGGAATCTTTCCCGTCGCAAGCTGGTAACCTGCGGCGAGCGCGGCACAGTTCCCCTCGTTTGCCCCGATGATATGGTGGGCAGGGTCTATGCCGTAGCGTTCCATCAGGTAGTCGCAGAGGGCCTTCAGCTGGGAATCGGGCACACCCGTAAAAAACTCGACCCCGAGGGCCTTTACAAACGATTCGACTTTCATATACTCACACCTTCATATCCAGGCCGTCTGCAAAGACCGGTCACGCCTGCACGGACCGCCTCGTCCGCCTATTCCGCCTTGACCGCCGTGACCCGCAGGCAGACCGGTCTTGTATCCTTATAGGGCGCAAAGGCATCGCTTTCTTCCGCATAGACGACGTCAAAGCCTGCGTCGGACAGGCGGTCAATAAAGTCGCGCAGGCGGATAAAGCGGCGGTAATGCCCCTCGTAAACGTAGGCATCCGTCTCCTGTGCTTCTCCCATGCCGTATATGCCGTCATGAACAGACCGCACTTCTATAAAGAAGCGCCCACCCTCGCGGAGTACCCGCCGGACGTTCCTGAGCAGGTCCTGCTCCTGCTCCAGCGTTATCGCATGAACCGTAAAACGGCTGTAGCAGTAGTCGAACGAACCGTCTTCCATACCGTCCAGCTTCACGAAGTCCCCGCACACAAAGCGGGCGTCCGCCTTCCCCTGCAGCTCCCGGATGGCGACATCGGCAGAGTCTATACCGGTAACGGAAAGGCCCCTGCGCGCAAAGTACAGGCTGTCCCGCCCGTTGCCGCAGCCAAGGTCCAGAATACTGCCGCCTGCACGCAGCTGCGTCTCATAGGTTTCCCGCGCAAAGGGGCTTTCCCCGTCCGATCCCGGCCGGTGTTGCTCGTAATAGCTGTTCCAATAGTCTCTGTCGTCCATAGTATCTTCCTTACCTTCAAGCTTCAGTTTTCTTCCGTCAATGTTCTGCGGTCCAGGGAGCAATACCGCATGCGCCGCAACACCGCCCCGCAGATTACTTCTGCCCGCCTTCTGCCACAAGCGCTTTCTGCTTGTTCACCAGATAGTCCAGCGTCACTTTCGCGCTTTCCCCCTGGTAGTGCCAGGCATTGTCGCGGATTTGAATCCTCTTTTCCGCCAGAGACGGGCTGTGGATTGCCTCGTCTATGATCGGCTTCAAATGAGGAAAGTCCGCTTTCGTTATTTCCCGTCCCAGTTCCGGAATGACGGTAAAGCTCCACATCGGCTCGTCCACCCAGGCAGAATCATAGGGAGAGCCGTCATAGTCCGCATGGGCATACAGGAAGGGCTTGTCAAACACGAACGCGAGGTCAAACATGACGCCCGAAATGTCGCTGACCATGATGTCCGCAGCATTCAGGATTTCCGTATTGTCGTTGTCTGCGTTCCAGCTGACGTCGGCGTTATCCTTATAGTGTTCCTGCAGGGCCTGCAGGATTTCCGGTTCCGCAGTCCGCGACTGGGGATGCGGACGGACGACGACCCGGTAGCCCGTTGCAAGCAAGGCGTCAATCAGTTCCGTGTCGTAGAGGGCGAGCAGGCCGCTCTTGCCCCAGGTCGGGGCAAGCAGTATAAGCGGGCGGTCGTTCTTCACCGGCTGCACGGCCTGCTTCCGCGCAAGCA
>JAEEGL011735413.1_pt1 | contig 10579 bp, 9 predicted proteins | sample 9134231 | NCBI WGS metagenome assembly JAEEGL01 (sample SAMN16246548, study PRJNA631951) | gut metagenome | biome: gut microbiome; feature: rumen; material: fiber-attached | host: Bos | place: Iran: Karaj | collected 2018-10
TCCCTGAGATATTCCAGGGTGGTAATGATCTTAAAAGTGGATCCCGGAGGATACTGTCCCTGTGTTACGCGGTTTAAGAGACTCGTATTGGATTTATCGGTCATCATATCGTTCCACAGGACATCTATCTGATTGGGATCAAAATCAGGTTTGGATACCATGGCAAGTATACGTCCGGTACGAATGTCCGTAATGATCACCGCGCCCTTATATACGCCCAATGAGTCAAAAGCAACCTGTTGAAGGCCTGTATCCAGTGTCGTATATACACTGTCGGCAGTGACCAGTTCGGAATCGGCTTCAGCCTGGGCTTTATTTGACAGGCCGGAATGATAATTAAGCAGATAATAATTGGCTTCGCTCTCAACTCCCATACGTCCGTGAGACGAATACCCAATGGAATGAGCAAACATATTACCGTATGGATATACACGTTTCTGCGTGGCGGCATCATTTCCTTCCGCCTCCGAATATGCCAGCAGTTCTCCGTCGGATGAATATATCGATCCGCGCAGGTATTCTTTGGACAGACGGATGGCATACGAATTATAACTGTTGTCGAACATTTCTATTTCGTGCGTGGAAGCATAACGGACCATATATACGCACATGCATGCAAATAAAAGGCATATAGCAATGCCCGAATACATGATCGCTGACGTGGAATGCTTCATGTGCTTCTGTGCCTTAAGTGATTCGGAACGATCCTTATTCTGTCCGGTTTTATTCTTCGTCGTCTTCTTCATCGTAGTCTTCATCGTATCGTGCGTTTTCTCTCTCATAGAAATCTCTCTCATCCTGTGCGATGAGACTGACACCCGTGAGAACTTCAAACAATATGATACTTGTCAGGACCGAACTGCCTCCGTAACTGACAAACGGAAGTGTAACACCGGTAAGAGGGATGAATTTCACACCTCCTCCGACGGTCAGAAATACCTGAAAGATATATGCGCTGCCAAGGCCTACAGCCAGCAGCCGGTAAAACATGGATCTGAGCCCCGCCCCCATCTTCAGTGCTCTGATAAAACTGATCAGACATACAGCCAGCAGTGATATTCCTACCACAAACCCCATTTCTTCAACGATCGCCGAAAAAACAAAATCATCTTCTACAAAAGGAATGGCTCCCGGATTACCGTTCATAAGACCTACGCCCCAGGTGGATCCGGAACTGAGTGCAAATAGAGACTGCGTGATCTGATATCCGGAATTATCTATGGTGATCCAGGGATCTATCCACGCATCTATTCTCTCCTGAACATGCGTAAACATCCTGTAAGCCATAAGAGTTCCCGCTCCGCCGAGCACAGCGGCACCTGCTACATACAGGATATTGCCGGTTGCGACAAAAACCATGACCACATATATAAAGGCAAAGATCAATGCACTTCCGAGGTCCTTACTGAGGACCAGTATAATGACATGGACCAGAGCCATGGAACTGGTGACGATCACTTCGGACATGCTCCTGGCTCTCACGAAGCCCGATGCAACAAAGAAAACAAATACTATCTTGATGATCTCTGACGGCTGGAACGTGATCCCGCGCAAAGTGTATGAGATATTGGCGCCGTATGTGACTGTTCCGGCTATCAGAACTATACCGAGTGCAGCTATTCCTATGGATGCATAGATCCATTTGAATGTATGCAGAAACTTAAACCGTCTGATCACAAAAGGAACACCCATGCTGATCATCATGGATATGGATACTATAAAGAACTGCTTAAGGGCTTTATTGTAATTAAGTCTGGTCAGTATTATGAATCCGGTAGTCATGAGCATGCACATGTTATTGGTAAAAAGCCTGTCCGCATACGGATAAAGGATCTTACCCACTACAATGATCCCTATCATCAGCAGCTGGCATGCCACATAGAACCCCATCAGCTTCATGTCTCCGGACTTAAAGCACAGACACAGAAACGCAGTAAAATGAAACAGGAACATACATATGTTCTGTAATGTATACATCGGATCATTATTATAGTATTCGTCATCCCTGAAAAGGATAACGCATCCCAGTATCACATAAAGAACATAGAATATGCCTAAAAAGTATCCCGACAGTCCGGTTATATAAATTTCGAGATAACTGTTCATCACATTGCTCCGCGTTTCATATGGCCGGTCGTAGTGGGCATACCGGCAAACAACTCATCGGATTCCCTGTCCATACGAACAAAGCCGGTCAGGATCTTAAGAGAATCATCATGATCCTCTATGGTCAGATCTATACGGTATCTGTCGGAAATATGTTTTCCGTCGGAGTCTGTCTCTTTTTTGACCGTATCATAAAGGCACAGAGGCCTCTCGTTATAGATCTTATTGGCACATATCCTGCAATCGGTCACTACAGGGAAAAGCATTCCCTTTCTGTCTCTGAGCATCATATAAGATGCATCTGTATCTGAAAACGCATCAGTGGTCCGATCATATCTGCATCTGTCATATGTTCTGTATACACATCCTGCGGATATCATCATGGGAATATATCCGTAAACGATCAGTGTTGACTCTGCATCGGTCTGTGATTCCAAAAGCCCTTTACGGTTGAGTTCGTAGGGGCAGGTATAGCCTGTAACATTCGGTAACGACTCAAGATATGCTGCTGCATAAGGATTATGAGCATATATGTGAGCATCAGTAACGATATCCTTATCGGGAAATCTGTCTATGGCAAATCCGAGTTCATCAATATTATGTACCAGTATCCCTTTAATGAGCGAAGTGTCGTTTACGGTTTGCCCGATCTCATCATAAAGCCTGTGTGCCTCGCCGTGATCATCATATCCGCTGCCCCTGATTATACGATCGCGCATCACTGAAGGCAGTGACAGGAATATCTCCGGTATACCGGACTTAACACTTTCATATACCCGTGTATCGCTGTTAAGGACCGGGACAAGGCCGTAATCGATATACAGACGTCCGAATGCCGCCCCTGAGCTCATGACTGACATGACCGCATCCAGCTGGCTTCGAGTCGTTACAAGTACGTCTAAAGTCGTATGACTTGAATGATCTTCAGTATGTGTATGACTGATCCTGGTAAACGGACCTGCATTACGATGTGATGCATATCCGTTATCCTCTATGACTCTGTCCGCAAGCTCGCCTAAAACCTGTCTTCTGAGGCCGTTTATGGAAGATACCGTCATAAAAGATCCCTGTCCGAGGTCTATGTCCGTTTCTGTCACATTGAATCCGCTCTCACCTGATCTCATCAGACGGGATCTTACATCATCTTCTTTTAAAGGCGCTTTTTGCGCATTCTCTGCCATATCTCCGGTGACAGAAACAGTCGTATATCCGCATGCGGCGGTGAACACGGCAGGTTCACCGGCATGAATATATGCACTTATCCCGGCGTCAGGCCTGTCACAGTCATGTACATACTTATCATGCAGATACCTGACATGATCCTCGTCATTGCCGTTATACCCCGGAGAATCAAGAGTGATCAGATCTTTGCCTTTAGTACCGGTATAATAGCCTGAAGAAATATCGGTACGGATATAGAGTGAGTTCAGGTGCCTCCTGTCTTCTTCACTGATCCTGTATTTACCGGGATATTCCAGATACATATCCATATATTTGCGATACATGGCTGTAACACCTGCCACATATTCGGGACTCTTCATCCTGCCTTCTATCTTGAACGAATCAATACCCGCATCCATGAGCTGCGGGAGTATATCCAGAGTACACATGTCTTTCATGCTCAGAGGATATGATTCACCCCGGGCGCGGTCAGCATCGACCGGTTTACCGTCGCATAACACATCAAAAGGCAGTCTGCAGGTCCCCGCACATCTGCCTCTGTTACCGCTCCTGCCTCCGATAATGGAACTCATCAGGCACAGACCGGAATATGAATAACACATTGCACCGTGTATGAAGCACTCGATCTCGAGGCCGGATTCCCCTTTAATATGGGAGATTTCCGGCAAAGTAAGTTCTCTGGCGGGCACGATCCGCGTAAATCCCTGATCACGCATAAGAAGTGCACCATATGAGTTCATTATGCTCATCTGGGTCGATGCATGCAGTTTAAGACCGGGAAACGAATCGCGAAGCATGCTTATAAGCCCCAGATCCTGCACGATAATACCGTCCAGGCCGGATTCATACAAAGGTCTGACGAGATCGTAGGCTTCTTCGTATTCATTTGTATTGATCAGGGTATTCAGCGTCAGATATACGGACACATTATGGAGATGTGCCTTACGTATACCGCTTATGAGATCATCTGAAGTCAGATTGCCGGCATAGGCTCTGGCTGAGAATCGTTCCGCTCCTGCATATACGGCGTCGGCGCCGGCATTAATGGCTGCCTCAAAACACTCCGGATCACCTGCTGGAGCCAGTAATTCGTATTTCATTAAGAGACCGGGCCACCATTGGCTTTCTTGAGATTACGTTCCGTATTCTCCATTTTGATCTGGGTGGCTATAAGTTCATGTTTCAGATCATACAGTTCTTTATCGCGGTTGGCGATATCTTCTTCGAGAAGCTCTATCTGCTTACGCGCTTTGAAATAATCATCGGCTATATTCAGCTGTATGAGCACAGACTGGGTATCAAGCGGCAGACGCTTGAAGCTTTCATCGTCAGCATATTCCGATATCTTGTTATTCAGATATGCGGCAACCTTCTGAAGATACTCTTCACTCTCATATCCGCTCAGGGTAAATACCTTACCGCCGATAATAACCTCAGTATCTGTTTTAACAGCCATCATAACCTCCGAAAATACTACAAATATCGCTAAATAAGTATATCAAAAGAAAGCATGGATATCAATCGGGCAATTCGAGTCCGAGATGTCTGTAGGCATGCTCCGTGCATACGCGTCCACGGGGTGTCCTGTTGATGAATCCCTGCATGATCAGATAAGGTTCGATAACATCCTCAAGAGTACCGGGGTCCTCACCCAAAGCGGCAGAAAGCGTATCCAGGCCAACCGGGCCGCCTGAAAACTTATGAATGATGGTATTGAGCATATTACGGTCAACGCCGTCCAATCCCAGCGCATCCACGTCAAGCAGATCGAGACTGGTACGGGCAACATCGCCGGTGATCACACCGTTATATCTTACCTGGGCAAAATCCCTGACACGCTTGAGCATACGGTTGGCAAGTCTGGGAGTACCGCGGCTTCGTCTGGCTATCTCCGTTTCTCCGGCATCATCTATCTCAACCTCAAGTATATGAGCCGAATTATGAATGATAGCCTTAAGTTCATCGACCGTGTAATATTCAAGTCTCTGTATCATACCGAAACGGTCTCTTAACGGTGCAGTCAGAAGTCCCGCTCTGGTAGTAGCTCCGATCAGGGTAAATCTGGGAAGAGAGATCCGTCTGCTGACAACCGATTCACCCTTTGAATATATGACATCGACCGCATAATCCTCCATTGCGGAGTACATGGTCTCTTCGACCTGACGGTTAAGCCGGTGGATCTCATCGATAAACAGTACGTCACCTTTCTGCAGTTTGGAAAGTATGGCAACTATATCACCGGGCGTTTCTATCGCGGGGCCAGAAGTGATCACGCATTTGGAGTCCATTTCATTGGCAATGATACCGGCCAGTGTGGTCTTACCAAGCCCCGGAGGCCCGTAGAAAAGACAATGATCAAGTGATTCTCCGCGCATTTTGGCAGCTTCGATAAAGACTTTGAGATTCTCTTTGGTCTTGGTCTGACCGATATAATGATCAAAGGTCTTCGGACGCAGTATATTCTCAATACTTGCATCCTCGCTGCTCCTGTCGGTCATGATAGCTGTATTGGTTCTTCCCGTTCCGGATTGTTCCGGGCCGATACCGTTCCTCTCCGGTTCCGTGATATCTGTCTGTATGGTTCGCATTATCGCCTGCCTTTAATATACATATGTAAATCTATCTGATAAGCTTCAATGCCGCATTGATGATATCATCTACAGATGCATCGGGCTCTGTATCTGCCATCAGTACCGCTCTTCTGGCTTCCGCCTCTTTAAACTGCAGTGCAGCCAGGGCATCTATCGCCTCTGCCATGTTCGGACTTATCTTACTGCTATCCACTATATCGACTGAACCGCCGGCTGATCCGGTGGCCGCTGCCAGCACGGTTGTGGCATCATATTTATTCTTAAGATCCACTATAAGACGTTCGGCGGATTTTTTGCCGAGGCCGGGAGCCTTGGACAGAGTCTTAACATCTCCCGTAACTATCGCTATGCGTATCGCATCGGCCTCCAGATAAGACAGCAGGCTCAGGGCCGCTTTGGGGCCGATACCGCTGACCGTGATCAGCTGTGAGAACATGGCCAGATCATCTTTGGATATGAATCCGATGAGTTCAATGGCATTCTCTCTGACGGAAGTGTAAGTGTACAGTTTCACTTCTCCCCCGATATCAGGGAGTCTCTCGGCTGTGGATGCCGGGATCTGTATATTGTATCCTATGTTACCGACATCGAGAACACAGCTGTCGGCATTAGCCTCCGCAACCGTTCCCTTGAAATATGCGTACATATTAAATCCCCTCGCTCCCGGGCTTTGTTTTTCTGATCGCAGGTAATACAAGAGCCGTAATGATTCCCAGCAACGCCCCCGTCAATGCACCGGATATGATCAGAGCCGGAACGTAATATACGATCCGCATCGTACCGAGCACGAATACAGCTACGATCAGCTGCCCGATATTATGTGTGACGCCACCTGACAGGCTCACACCCATAGGTCCGAATCTGCCTGTCTTATGAACCAGCGCCATGCATATGAAGCTGACTGCTGCTCCGGCCAGAGAATACATGATCATCGAGAGATTGCCGAACAGAAATCCTGCAAGGATAACACGGAGCAGGTCCACGGTCAGAGCCTCCCGGTAACCGCATATATAAAGCAGGATAACCACACACAGATTGGCAAGTCCGAGTTTGATGCCGGGTATACCGAAGTTAAATGGTATAAGTGATTCTACGTAGCTCAGTATCAGCGCCAGTGCCAGACACAACCCCATATATGCGATATTTGCAGTCCGGTTCCTCTTCATGCTGTCACCATGTCACGGCATCATATTCAACGGTATCATCAATACCGGCATCATCGATAACCGTAACGATAACTCCGTGCGGAAGACATATGACCGCCTCTCCTATATGGGATATGGCGCGTGTATGAACACATATCAGATCGGGACAGTTCGCTTCGGAAATACATGCCTGTCCGTCAGCAATATGCACTACATTAAAGTCATCTCCCTGCCTGATGGTCACATCACGGTCGACCGACAGCGGGTATACGTTAGTTTCCGTTTCCGAACCCGGATGCTCGATCCGTACTTCTAAATAACCGCCGGCTGATGTCATGGTGCGGATGATCAGTGCTGCAATACATCCTGCCAGTAAACATACCGCAAGCAAAAGAAGATCTCTACGTAACATCTGTTTCAAGTAATACGAAGCTTCGTGGCCGGACTTTTATCCTGTTCCCGTCCAAAACATTGCCCGCATCAGTGGAAAGGGTGATCTTCCACTCCATCTTGTTTTTAAGTTTGGGGACGGCTATTGGCTTGGGTTCCCAATGCATGTTATATATGAGATATATCAGCCGTTCGTCCTGATCATCTGCATACTTATCATAATAGAGTATTCCGAAACTGTGAGATGTGGGACCTATATCCGCTCTCCACAATTCCTCTCCATGCATGGATATATCGGGATACCCGTATGATAGGTAATCACGGCCGGTCAAAGCATGATCGGTACCTATGGCAGGATGAGATTTGCGAATAGTTATCAGAGTCCTGACGTATTCGAGAAGTTCTTTGGCAAATGCTCCGCCGGACCATTTGATATAGCCGGTCGCATTATCCTGATTATATGGATTATTGTTGCCGAATTGTGTGTTTCCGAACTCATCACCGCTGTAGATCAGCGGAGTTCCCTGAGACATTATTGTCAGGGCAAACCCGTTCATAAACTGTCGTTTTCTGAGTTCAATTATATTCTTTTTACGGGTAACACCTTCATAACCGCAGTTCCAGCTGTAGTTATAGTCTGCACCGTCTATACCGTTCTCACCGTTCTCGAGATTATGCTTCTCGTTATATGAAACGATATCCATGGCCCGCATGGTATCCTGACGTGCAATAAAGACAACGGGATGTGAAACCGGATCGGAATCGCGCAGCTGAAGGGCCGCATCCTGAGCCGAATTCGGATCACCTTTAAGAAATTTGCGGATATCAGTCATAAAGCTCAGATCCATATGTCCGTGTTCGGGATTATACTGCTCACCGGATTTTGTCACGGGATCATCAGTCAGAATCTTACAGCCATAGAGTATTGGATCCGACATTATATCATCGACAGGCAGTCCTCCGCCGATCAGCTGAAAACCGTCAATATCGTATATGGTGCGCCAGAATCTGAGCAGATCCGTTATGTCACGCGAAGAAAAACGTGACGGGAATTTAAACTGAAGAATAACCTCTATCCCGGCCGCATGAATGGCATCCACCATCTCATGCATTTCTTTTACCGGATCTCCGGAGGCTGAATACGAATGCTTGGGAACAAAGTAATAACCGTCGGTATATCCCCAGAAGTTCACCATTCCCGAAGGTTCATCGCCTTTTTTGATCATATCCGGCAGGCTGATGATCTCATTAAATTCATATACCGGCATGAATATGATCGCAGTAATGCCCAGCGATCTGATATACGGAAGTTTCTGTATCACACCTCTGAACGTGCCTTTATCCCTGACTTTGGATGAAGTGTGAGCGGTGAAGCCTCTCACATGCAGCATATAAAAAATGCTTTCGGAATAGGGATGGGAAATATGCTTTGATTCGGTTATATGCCTGTCTGTTCTTATTCTGGAAAACGGAGAAGTTACAGTGCCGAAATCACCGAATCCGCTCGAATCCTCCATACGCGGATCGGGGAATACTTCATCGCCGCTGAAGAATAGATACTTAAGACCTCTCCCGTTTTTATCGGTCAGGAAACGTGAAACGGAATCATGACCGCCAAACTTCACTTCCATGGCACATATACGGCCTTCTCTGGCCCAGCTCGGAAAACTGATCTTAATAGGCGCACTGCTGCTCTCGGGATAGATAAGAACACCGCAATCAGCGCCGGAGTCAAATTCTCCGACAAACCTGATGCCGTCATTCGTGTAAGCAGCGCCGAGGGGATATGGTAATGTTCTGTGTAATGTATATACGTTTCCTGTCATACAGTTAATCTTCCAAACGGTGCGTTTAAAGCTTATAGATGATATCCGTCAGGGAATACTCGGGATCTATGTCTTTAAAGACAAGCCATCCGTAATCTCCGGCTCCGATAGATGAGGAGCCGACGACTTCGTTCCTGTAATCATCATAGCTGTCGCCGTTTGCGGTATGAATGATAATGATCTCGGAGGAGGCAAGTTCACCTTCATGAACCAGTATCACCTCATCCCCCTCATGAAATGTGCCTTTGGCCATACCGACAAGAGCAACCGTCTTCTTGCCGTCTTCAAAAGATTCGTCAATATAGGCGACGGCACTCGCATGTGACGGAGCCTGTTCTACAGCATCTCTGATACGCTGTTTGTTAAGTATATAATCCTCCTGAACATAGTTGAGGGTAACGCTGTCGAGTTCATCCACCATCTCGGTGATATATTCATTATCGCGCCCCTGTCTTTTGAGGATATCGACATCTATATCGAGCAGTTCCTTACCTGATACATCAAAATAACGGTATGTCTTATAATACATGCTGCGTTCCATATGTTCACAGTCGGCACATATCACGGCATCCGCTATCTGCTTGGGCGAATCTCCCAGAGGCTGCCCGCATACAGGACAGGATTTGTCGGTTACGACGGGGGCCCATCCTCCGTCTATAATAAATCTGACATCCCGTACGGTCATCTCATCCATATCCGCACCCGATTTCGATCTGAACTGCTCTACACATTTCGAACAGACCGCACCGTCTGCCAGCGCCTGGCCTTCATTCTCTCCAATGGGTTCTCCGCACAGCGGACAAAAGTTAACTTCTATATCTCCGAATAATGGCATATGATCTCTGATCCTTTCTGATATTATTCCGATATGTAATCCAGATTGATCTCGGCCTGATCTATCATCTGAGTCAGGGCATCACCTGTTCCGGCCGGTATATCGTCATTACCGGGTTTAAAGAAGATCACGCCGATCAGTATTACCAGAATGAAGGCGGCAACAGCTGCCACGATGCCCGTGATAGCAATCTTTTTGTTTTTCTTCTGTTTTGGTGCGGACTGAACCTCAGCCGTCTTCTCGGGTACGGATTCCGGTACTGGTGTGGGTACGGGTTCCGGTACTGGTGTAGGCACGGGTTCCGGTACTGGTGTAGGCTCGGGCTCCGGTACTGGTGTGGGCACGGGCTCCGGTACTGGTGCAGGGGCAGGAACCACGGGTGCAGCTGCCGCTTTATTTTCCGATACGGGGCGTCCGCATTTCATACAGAATCTCGCGCCTTCAGGCACTGCACTTCCGCATTTACCGCAAAAAGACATATTAAAAAACCTCCATGTGATGAAA
>JAEEGL012128862.1_pt1 | contig 10579 bp, 9 predicted proteins | sample 9134231 | NCBI WGS metagenome assembly JAEEGL01 (sample SAMN16246548, study PRJNA631951) | gut metagenome | biome: gut microbiome; feature: rumen; material: fiber-attached | host: Bos | place: Iran: Karaj | collected 2018-10
CCGATTTTCAAAACCAATGTCGTCCCTGTTCAACAAGACCACCGCGCCACCACGAACCCCCGTCGAAGAAAACATGTCAATCATCGCGACATCTCGCAGTTGCGGACTCCCGTCACGCATTTGCTCCAAAGACTCGTCAGAATAAGTCTCCTTGATGCAAATCGTCGTCTTAATTTTGTGGATTCGTCGCACAGGACTCTTCAAAATGTATTTTTCGTCTTCAAGCCAACTGAAAAAGCTCGAAAGAATCCGCCGAACATTATCCACCGTCACCTTGCTCAAATTCTGACCCTGCTGATAACTCGTCAGGTAATTCCGCAAGTCATATGTCTGAATATCCTTGATGCATTTCCCGATACTCGATTTTGCGATAAGAATCGTCGTATTATAATACTTCAACGTCTTCGGAGAGCATCCCTCTGTTCGCTTCGCTGCCAAGAACGCATCAATTAAGCGATTGTCGTCCGCGAACTCCCGAACCTCGGACTTTGCACGCACCTCAAATCGTTCCAGCACCACCCCTAATGTATCCTGCAGCAACTTTGCTTGCGCATTGTCCAAGTGCGGCTGCATCGCCAACACCACCTGCGAAATAAGATTTTGCACCATAGAGCCATCCTTTGTTAAAGAAAACCCCAATGATAGCACCATAAACAGGAATTTAGAGGAGCAAGCCCAGGCAATCTTTAAAAGCTGGTTCGTTGATTTTGAATCCTTCGGCGGAAAAATGCCGGAAGATTGGAAATTAGGGAAATTGGGGGATGTTGCTGAAATCAAAAAGAAGGCTTTCCATCCAGAAAAGAATCCTGGCTTGATTGTAGAACATTACAGTCTACCCGCATTAGATGAAAAACATTATCCTGTATTTGAAGTTGCAGCTGGAATTAAAAGCAATAAGTTCGTCGTGTCCAAAGAATCTGTTTTAATTTCTAAGTTGAACCCAGATACTAAACGCATATGGCGTCCCTACTGTATATCGGAGAATCCTATTTGCTCTACAGAATTTGTTGTATTTGAATCAATAAATGGGTCTCATCGCGACTTTCTGTACAGCATTATTGATAGCCAGCAATTTTACGATTTTATGGGAAGCCTAGTAACCGGTTGCACAAACAGTCACCAGCGAGTCTCACCTGAAACATTGTTGACATTCCCTATCGCAATTCCTCCCAAAACAATTCTAAAATCATTCTGCGATAAAATAACCCCAATCTACGAGATGATTGAAAAGAATGTATTGGAAAATCAACGATTGGCAAATTTACGAGATTCTACGCTTCCTAAGCTGATGTCTGGTGAAATAGACTCGGACAAAATAGCAGTCTAGGCCGCTAAATTCCTGTTTATTCGCTTTATGAATTTCAATATTAACACCAAAAGTAAATGAGATATGTCTAATGATTCTCCTAATACTATAAATATCAATATCAATAAAATTTTAGCCTGTATTAAATACAATGTTGATCCCTATTTTTATTATTATTTTGTAAATAATAATATGGGATACAATGATGAAAAAAATCAAAAAAAGAATTGCAAGGATCCTTCATAAAGTTGCTAGTTGGCTTGAGGGAAAAGGGAATCACGAGAAGGACGCTTCTGTTGAAAATGATTTAAGCGGTATTGGCTTTATTAATCAGCATTCACCGATATTTTTCAATGCGTGTGTAGGGAAAAATGGAGCAACACAGGATTCTTATTTTAATGGCTATGAAAAAATGGTTGAACTGATTTGCAGTTATCTTCTTCAAAGTCATGGAAAGTATATTGATTCATTTATTTATCCATTTTTTTATGGAGTTAGACATGTTATTGAATTAAAACTAAAATTGATTTTACATTTGACAAATCTTATTGCAAATTTTCATTACAAAGACATAACACATTCAATATCTGATTTATGGAATTATGTAGAAGTAAACACGAAAAAAATAGATTGCCAGTTGATGAATCTAATTTTTTTGTGTAAAAAAGCAATAAATGATTTGATTCAACTTGATGATTCCGGTCAAGTTTTTCGATATAGAATAGATTCTAATGGCCTTTTGAATTTAAAAAATGCAAGTACAATTAATCTCGCTATTGCTTACAATGAATTTGCCCCCGTTTTCAAAAATCTTGATAATGTCATTTTTATATTGCGACAAATTATAATATGGGATATTCCCTTTCAAAAGGAACTGAATGATAAATTTAAAGGATACAAAACAGAGAGATCACTTCACTTTATTAAAAGAGCTGTTACGATATTAAGCGATTACGGCAATCTTCCATCAAAAGATAAATACAAAATGTTGAAGCAAAAGTTAAAATTGGGCAGCAACAAAATTAACATACTAAAAACGGATATCAACAAAACTTTTTTTGGAAAGTATTCTTTAAATAGTTCCTATCAAATGTCATATATTGTTCGCCATTTAGGGAAATGTTTGCGAGAACTAAAAAAATTGCAGAGTTACAATCAAACACATTCTAGTTTAAATGGTTTGGATATTTTCTCTTGCGACCCATCGCTTATAAGAAATGCGTTTTTACCATCAGCAATCGAACAACAAGTTGAACAAGTTCTTTTAAACGAGAAAAAAGAAGTCATTGATTTTGCGGCGGCTCTTCTTTATATTGGGCTCCATCAATCAGATTGCTGCGAATATGAGTACGATAAAGTCTTAGAAAAACCTTGTAAATATGCAGGAGAAAATCTTATTAAATATATCATGGAAAAAATTTCTCCTTACGATTGTATTGTGAATGGATATGAAAAACTAAATATGCGATTTATGTGCCCTAGATTTGGAGAAAAATTCAAATATGTCTAAATATTTTTGTCTTTTAAGATGTAAATTTAACAAAAAAGGATAAAAAATGAGCTTTAGCATCAACTGTCTAGAAATTACAGCTTCTAAAGAAATAGTAGAAAGAAATAGCAACATCTACAAGAATCTTTTAACAGCAAAAGAATTCTTAGAACCAGGGTTCAAATTTCCCAAACGATTCTTTTTTAACGATTACTACAAAAGAGAGCCTGATGAACGGGGGAATTTAATTCCTAATGAAAGGGAAGAACGTTTTGATTCTGATTTATTTTTTGGGGAAAATATAAACATTCAAGCAATCGTTGGTATGAACGGTTGTGGAAAAAGTTCATTGCTTGATTTAATGTATATGGCTATAAACAATTTTTGTTTTATGTTTGAAAGAGGGCGGACATTACCTAATACTAGTTTTTTATTTTATATTGAAAATCTATATATAAATATTTATTACAGCATTCAAAACGAAGAATACGTTCTCCATTGTGAGGGAAATAAAGTTTTTTTGACCATCCCCCATGAAGATGGAATTGATAGAAAATATGATATTCAACATAAAGAAGAAGAAACTAAAACTGAATTACAAATAAAAAAAATCGTAGAGCCGTTTTTTTATACTATTGTTTCTAATTATTCACTGCAATCGTTTATTTCAACTAATTATTTACAAAAAATAAAAGTTTTCAATAAAACGACGTGTATTGCTGATGAATTGAATAATGTGCGTGTTGATGGCGCGCAAAAACGAAGAATCTCTGATGAGTGTTTTGATAGTAAGACTTCATGGATAGACAGTATTTTTCACAAAAATGATGGTTATGTAAGATCTATTGTTTTAAATCCTTTTCGCGATAGGGGTATTATAGATATGAATCGCGAACAACAAATATCAAAATACAGATTAATTTCTTTGCTTATAAAGGATTCTAAAGAAGAAAGGCAAAGACGTATTTTCCAAGATTATTCTGTTAACGAAATAAAATACGAACTTGATGAAAATTTTGTATTGTCTAAATATCCTGATTGCAAAACAATAGAAGATATTGGGGAGTATTTATTAGGGCTAAAAGATAGCGATAATTCTGAATTAAACGATCTATTTAATATATATGATTTAATTGCATTGAATTATTGCCCCCCCCCTGGTGCAGAATCTTCTTTATCTAGGATATATTCTACCTATTATTTGACATACAAAATACATAAAATCATATATAGCTATAATCCTTATGAGAAATATAAAAAGGGTGGATTGCTTTCAATATTTGGAAAAGATGGTGATCAACATTTTAGGGAATTGCTGAAACAAATAGATGATGATGAATCTCATATCGTCTCTAAATTAAAACAAACTATGCATTTTTTGAGTGGAATAAAAAAAATAGAAGATGTTGACGAAAATGATGATAAGGATGAAGAAGATTATATTATGGGAAGGGATGAATTGGGCGAATTTGATACGGAATTTAATTATGATGATTATTGCGATTATTTCAATAATACATTTGATTCCATTGACAAAATAATTGAACAGCTTCCTCCGCCCATATTTGAATATAAAGTTATTTTAAAAAATGAAAAGATAGAAGAACTCGTAGACTTGCGCCAATTGAGTTCTGGAGAGTTGCAGATGATGCATACTTTATCTACGCATGCATATCATATTAGAAATCTAATGTCAATAAATGATAATAATCGTGTTAAATATCAAAAGATTAATTTAGTGTTTGATGAGGTCGAAATATGTTTCCATCCAGAATACCAAAGAATATTTATTAGCAAATTGATTGAAATGCTAAAGGCGCTGCAAAAAGATGAATTTAGTTTTAACGTTTTCGTTGTCACACATTCGCCATTTGTTTTGTCTGATATACCCAAATCAAGAATATTATACCTAAAAGATGGTTCGACGGATTATAAAGAAAAGATAAATTCATTTGCAGGAAATTTTGGTGAAATGCTATATGATTCGTTCTTCTTGAAAAGTACAATGGGTGAATTTGCAGAAAGAAAAATAAAAAGACTCATTAATATTCGTAATGGGATTGACCCGAATACCATGATATCACTTAATGAAGAGAATGCTAGTAATTTAAATAAAGAGGCTGAGTCAACTTTTAAAGAGATTGGCGATGCTGTAATAAAGCATTTGTCAAAATAGGAATCTGGGGAAATTATGATAGCAATCGAATTAAAAGACAAATTAAAAGAACAGATAGAAGAAATTCATTGGGAATGGTTTCTTGCACGATCAAAGAAAAAATTTCCAGCAACTAAAAATAATGGAATGTCTTATTACGATTATATTTTAAGCAAAATAGATTTGATTGAAAGTGGCGAAATATCAGGAATGTCTCCTGATGAAATTGAAAAATTGAAAAAGAAACGTTTGAAAGACTTAATTGTTGGTGATCCAAATAAGAATGAGGATAAAAATAGAGAGGAGATAAAACATTTCGATTTTTTTATCCAATTAAATCATGGTAAAAATTGGAGTGATCAGGATATTAAGTATATAAAAAAAGCTTTTGGATATGATGATTTTAGAATGTCCCCCGATTTAAAAAATTGGGCTAAATGGTTTAATAGCGTTACAAAAAAATGGTATACCCCCTTTTTGAATACTCACGGAATATATTGGAATATCAAAACATTGTGTTCGCGTCTTAAAATAGATGTTTGTCCATATTGTAACAGGCAATACATATTTTCATATAACAAAAATTCTTATGAAAAAAATTCTGCTGAAATAGATCATTTTTATGCACAATCTTTATATCCTTATTTATCCTGTTCATTGTATAATTTTATACCATCATGTCCAACATGTAATTTTCTAAAAGGCGATGAAGATGATGAAATCTTATATCCATATACGGAATCATATGAAAATAAAAGTAATCATGATTCTCCGCATGCCTATTTTGTTTTTGAAAGAAAGGATGGTGCTCGAATAAATTCTTACGAGGATGTTATAAATTGCGACAAGAAAATTTTTGTTGAAATAGATCAGGCATTTCCGCAATCCTCAAAAATTGACAATGAGAAAAAACTCTTTTGCATTGACGAACTATATAATTGTCATACGGTCGCATTAGAGGATATCATTAACAGATTTGAAATGTATCCTCATGGAAAAGAAGTGGAAATGCAACGATTGTTTAAAAAGTCTGAAGAAGAAATAAAGAATGTAATTTATGGTTTCTCTCTTAATCAAGTAAAAAAAGAATATCCTTTAAGAAAGTTTAGAGAGGATATTGTAAGATTTTTAATGAAACTTCCTAAAAATAGATAATTGTACGCTTGATTTAATATTCAAAATTTTGATATGAACGCATATAAGAAAATTCCTGTTTTATTTGATACTTCTATTTGGGTTAAACTCGTAAAAGACAAAATCTCCTATAAAGAGTGGGAGGTGCATGGCGTAGTTCCCTTTTTGCCTTTAGAAGTTCTTTTAGAATTGATTGATGTTGATGAGAATAATCGACTGAAGCGTTTAACCTATCTTTCTCAACTTCCACAAATAGCTACTTTGCCTCTCCATTCAGAACCGGAACTAGGGAGTATCCCATATTTGATATCCTTAGAATATCTTCATAAGGTATCAAATTCTAAAAACTCCTTAAGTAGTTTTCTCAAAGATAAAATTAGAATTGAAACGGGATCTGTTTTATTCGGTGATACTACTGATATTACAAATTATTTGAATGTCTTTGATTCTTATTTGGAAAAGAGTAAGAGAAAAAATGCAGTCCTTGCAAATCCAATGTTGTTTGATCCGCGATTAAGGGAAATGAAAATTTCTGATTTCTCAATAGAGAAAGTTTTTACGGAATCACAAATAGAAAAAATTGGTGAACTTTTTGAATCACGTTTATATAAAAAGTCATTTGAAAACGAGCCTTCTTACGGCAAAGAACTGATTATAAACAAAGCTAGGAATATGGCAAATCAGGGTAATTTTGATTACATAAAGGAATTGCAATCAGAATTGCCACAAGACATGCCTGTTTTAGATTTTTTGCGACTGGTTGAAATCAGAAACCTTCTAAAGGAAGTCTCAGAGAATTTGAATATTCCATTAAATGTACTAGAGACAATAGATTTTCGCGATATCACCATATTGAACATCCTAGATGCATATAAAGAAGAATACTGCAAAGAATTGTGGCGAGATGAACGAAGAAAGATCGAATCCAGTTCTTATGTGGATGGACAATTAGTTGCCTTCTCGTATTTCATCCCTGTTATGGTTGATGTAAGAACCGCATTATTCGTTGAACGAATGAATAAACGAGGTTTCCAATTAAATTGTTTCCAGGCAAGTAATGTAAACGCATTTCTTGAAAAACTGACTCCTTTATCAAAATAGCAGATTCTGCTACAATTGATGTTGAACGAAATGAATTTGTGCTGATGAATTCCTATTTAACGAAGCGACTTATTTCATTTACAAGAAACGTATGTAATTTGTAAGTTTTACGATGATGAAATTATGTTATTTTATACTAAATTCAATCAAAAGGTATATTTTTTATGGAAAATGATATTGCATTATATAAACGAAATCGAGAACTGTTAAAAGATAAAAAGTATTCAATCAGTTCTGAAAACATTGAATTTATTTTGAGTACTCTTCCAGAAGAGAATAGAGAGGAAGCAAGAAAAGTTTGGTTATCAAGATGTGACCAAAATATTCTAGATGTGAAAAAAGAGCAAATGGAAATATATTTAAAGTCTCTTGATCCTTTTTTTATAGATAAGGAAAAAAAATTATACGATTCCTTAAAAATAGATATTCTTCCCAATTCAACCGAATTTAACGCATCAAGCCACAATTCTGAAAGAACAATACTCATACACGAAGCCCTTCCTCATATAATGGCTTTATTTTGTCACTATTTTTCGAAATCCAGTTCAAAAGGCAAAAATTATCTAACACATCCTGAAGCTTATAGCAATTTTATTTTTTATTTAGCTAGTTTGCTTTCCGGAAAACCAGAACCTATCGGAAAATTTTCTAATTTAAAATTAATTTACCCAGACACATCCGTGGATTGGGAATACAGTGAACAATTAACCATAGCCTGCATTCATTTTGTCATTCTTCATGAAATGGGTCACATCGTTCACCAAGACGAACTATCTGCATCAAAGCCGATGAATCATGCAATGGAATTTGCAGCAGATAAATTTGCTTTTGATAAAAGCATATTGATTGGAGCGTTTGGGGATAAACAAATAGATATTCATTGCTTTGCACCTCTTTTTTCTTTATGCGTTATGTCTCTTTGGAATAATTCCGAAAGCGACTCACACCCGGCTACTTACAAAAGAATTGAAAAAATGAAGGAACATTACAAAAATATAAAAGCTTTTCCCAAAGAAGCGTTAGATGTTCTTTTCGATTTTGCCGATCAAGTCCTAGCAACAATGGAATTTATGAAAGAGGATTTTTATGAAAGGATGTGTATAATCAACAATAAACCAATAACAAAGACAATTGAATTATCTCCCGAATCCATCATAGAACATAAAATGAGAATTCAAATGCGAAACAAAATCTGGGAATTTTGGATGGGCAAATTTTCACCATATAAATCAAATAACTTTGGTTTATAAAGAATACGAAATAAAAAAGCAAGGGCCAAGTGCATAAGCCACTTGGCTTTTTCGTAATTTACTTTGCTAATGTCAACTAGAAATGAAACTGCTTATCAAGGAAAGGAGTAAGAATGTCATTAGAAAAAGATTCCGCAGCTTTTAAAAAGGCCGTTAAAATAAGAAAAAAAAATTTTGATGACGCTGAAAAGTTCTACAACAGCAATTCATTCCAATGGGAAAAATATCCTGAAACGGACGATACAAATACTGTCGGTAAGACCAAATCTGCTGTTTACGCTTTTTTTGTTAAGAATCCCCAAAAACATGTTGATAAGATTTTGACAGCGGTCGGTAATATAAAGACGAATAAAAAAAATAATGGATTACCCAAAATTAATACAGATTATAAAGAATCATTCAAAGAGAATGGGTGTCTTTATATTGGCAGTGTTACAAGTGAGACAATCGGAAGGCGCATGAAAGGACATTGGCGTGTGAATCGTGAAGATGTTGGCGACAGTACGTATGCCTTGAAACTTTGTGATTGGATTGGTAATGCGGAAATTAATAAAAAGGATATTACGGTGTATTTTTGTGATATGACAGGACAAAAAAGGGAGATTGTTCGTGCCATAGAAGATTGCCTTGCGACAATGTACGGCCCGCTATTAGGAAGACGGGGCGATATCCCTAAAGGGTAAATGTGCAATTGTTGAAGCAGATAGTTAGGAGGATATATGGGATATAGATTTTATTACGACGAATCTAGTCATAGCGAAAGTATCACTGAAAAAACTCTAAATGCTGAAAATTTTTATGATAATTTTATTACTGTAATTGTTGGATGGGATGAAGCATACGAGAGTTCTCTTCAAACGAAATATAACGCGTTTGAAGAAAAATACAAATCAAGGAAGGCGTGTAATCCGGCAGAATTAAAAAGCTCAACTATTAAAACTAGCGATATTGTAAACGGATTTGCAAGCATAAAAAATAAAGAACTGACAACTCTTATTGAAGATTATTTGTCTCTTTTTGATGAAAAAGTTTATGTTTGTATATCATTCATAAATAAGGTTGAATTTTTGGTCAACCAAATAATTGATGGGTATGATGAAGAAATTTGGTTTGATGTAGATGCCTTTAAATACACTTTGGTTAAGGCTTTGCGTACATACAATCCCCAAAATGTAATCACACAGTTATATAAAAATCCGTCAGGCATGGTTGATTCTATAAGAGTTTTTCTTGAAGAACGAATAAAAATCAACGAAAATAACCTTGGCCTAAAGCAAAAAGAAAACCAAGCTTTTAAACAGATGTTATTTATTCTTGATAAACTTTCTCCATTAAAAGATGTAACATGGGACTATACAGCGCCATTTATGGGCTTTTCAGAATACTTAAACCACAAAGGAATTACTGATTATTCATTAATTCTAGACAAAGAGGGCACAGGGCGTACCCTTAAAAGTGCACAGAATAGTGGATTAAAGTTGGTCAGTGAAGGAGATTCTGTGAATCACTTTGGTATACGCATGGCGGACATGTTGGCTGGTATTATTTTCAAATTGTCTAAGTCACTATTCAAAGCGTTGAATCCCCTAGTTCCTGTTTCAACGCCTCGAAAAATTATTCTAAACGAAGAATGGTTTAGATTAAGTAATCAAGAACTTAATGTTTATAAACTTCTTCACAAAGTCTTCTTAGATTTAAATGAAGACGAAATGAAAAGAATAGTAGGAACATTCTATGATGATCTAATATGTTTCCAAGCTCTCATTCAATATATGAATTCTTTTGTTTCTGCTGGAGAAATAACGAAGAATCTTAAAATGCAAGGTGAATGGTTTAATACATTCTGTTGCGAATACCTTGAAAGTTATTTTAAGACTATTTGACGGTTCCTTATCAGCAAGAAAAATAGACAAGAGGTGTGGTTATGTATGATAAAATCTTTATCCTAGATGAATGTGGACCAAACGATTTAAATACAAAAAAATATTTTGGCATTCCTATTATAACGCCAAGGATGTCTATTTCGTTTGCAGTAAGAAGGGAAACAGAAGAATTTGTAAGATCAAAACTTTCTCCTGGCGTATATCGGGACGCATCTGTAATTAAAAACTTATTGAATGATGTCTTTGGATACTTAAATCAAA
>JAEEGL012184336.1_pt1 | contig 10579 bp, 12 predicted proteins | sample 9134231 | NCBI WGS metagenome assembly JAEEGL01 (sample SAMN16246548, study PRJNA631951) | gut metagenome | biome: gut microbiome; feature: rumen; material: fiber-attached | host: Bos | place: Iran: Karaj | collected 2018-10
AAAGGTATGCTGCTGGTTATTTCAGGTCCTTCCGGAGCCGGAAAGGGCACTCTCGTTTCCAAATTGCTGGACAATGATCCGACCTTCGCTTTTTCAGTGAGCGTAACAACCCGCGGAAGACGGGAAAACGAGATTGAAGATGTTCATTACCACTTTATTTCTGAAGAAGAATATGATAAACTGCTCAGCGAGGATGCATTCCTTGAGCATGCAAGCGTGCACGGCCATCGTTACGGAACCCTGAAAAGTGAAGTCTACGAGCGGATGGAACGAGGTCAGAATGTGCTTCTGGATATCGACCCGCAGGGAGCGGTTTCCGTAATGGAAAAGGAGAAGGACTGTGTCAGCGTGTTTATTCTTCCTCCGAGTTACCATGACCTGAAAGTACGGCTGCATACACGGAACACAGAGGGAGAAGATGAAATTCAGCGCCGCCTGAATAATGCGAGAGGTGAAATCGGGAAGATGAACCGATATCGCTATCTTGTGGTCAATGACAATCTGGAACTTGCTTTTGATCAGCTGTCTGCGATTGTCAGAGCGGAAAAACAGAATTCTGTCCGGTACTTCCCTGAAATCGATGAATGAAACAGGAGGAAAAGAAAATGTCCATTGTAGATCCGAGCGTACTGGAATTGCTGAACCATGCGGATAGCCGCTATACGCTTGTTGTGGAAGCCAGCAAACGGGGCCGCGATATTGTCAACGGCGCCATGCCGATGATTGATACTGAAGGCATGAAACCCCTTAAAACCGCAGTCGAAGAGATTAACCGCGGGCTGCTGACATATGATAAGCCTGCTGAACCGGAGGAGCGGGAATAAAATGAATCTGACCGGCAGAAAAATTGTGCTGGGCGTTACGGGAGGCATAGCGGCGTACAAAAGCGCTGAAATTGTCTCCCGTTTGCGTCATCTTGGCGCCGAAGTACATGTCATCATGACGAAAAATGCGGCCGAATTTGTTGCACCGCTGACATTCCAGACGCTGAGCGCAAACCCGGTTGTTACCGATACATTTGCTTCGCCTGAAGCATGGAATGTGGAGCATGTGGCGCTGGCGAAACTTGCTGAGCTCTTTGTTGTGGCCCCGGCGACTGCCAACATTCTGGCCAAGATGGCATGCGGTATTGCTGACGACATGCTGAGTACCACACTGCTTGCCACAAAAGCCCGTATACTTGCCGCACCGGCGATGAACACAGGAATGTGGAATGCTGAAGCTACCAGGAGAAATATTGAAACACTTCGCAGCAGGGGCGTTGTATTTATCGGCCCCGAAAGCGGTATTCTTGCCTGCGGCGACGAAGGCGCAGGAAGGATGAGTGAACCCGCTGCTGTTGTTGGCCGGATCGAGGAGCTGCTTGCCAGGAAAACGGACATGAAAGGCCTGAAAGTACTCGTGACCGCAGGCGCGACACGCGAACGGCTTGATCCGGTACGCTTTCTGACAAACGACTCCAGCGGCAAGATGGGTTTTGCGCTCGCTGAGGCAGCAAGGGACCGCGGAGCGGAAGTAACGCTTGTAAAAGCAGCGACAACCGCACAGATACCTTCCTGTGTCAGAATTCTTCCTGCAGAATCTGCGGCAGATCTTCTGAAAATCATGAAGGAAGAAACTCCGGGGCAGGATGTCGTAATTCAGGCTGCGGCAGTGGCTGACTACCGTCCGGTCCATACATCAGTAACCAAACTGAAAAAGAAAGGAAATGAACCGCTGATCCTTGCGCTGGAAGAAAATCCGGACATTGCGAAAACAATCGGGCAGTCCAAAAAAGACGGACAGATTTATGTGGGTTTTGCTGCAGAAACAGACCATGTGGAAAGCCACGCTCAGGAAAAACTTGTTTCCAAGAACCTGGATATGATTGTGGCCAATGACGTAACCAAACCCGGTGCGGGATTCAATACGGACACCAACATAGCGGTTCTGATAACAAAGGAAGAGCAGGAAGAACTTCCGCTGATGAGCAAACGGCAGCTTTCAGATATTATTCTGGACAGAGTACTGAAGAAGCGAAAAAAGTAAATGCATGGAAATAAGGTAAAAAGTCCGTAGGCATGTACTGATCAGTCAGGAACTGACTGGTCAAAAGGAAGATCAAGCGTGTTTGAACCGTCATTCCACAGACGGTCAAGACCATAATAGGCACGTTCTTCCCGATGAAACACATGCACCATGATGCTTCCGTAATCGAGGACAGCCCATCGGCCTTCACGCCGCCCTTCGGTGCGGCGGAGCGGTATTGTTCCCTGAGACATGAATTCATCAACAAGATCAGCAAGAGAAGACACCTGGGCTGCAGTTCTGCCGCTGGCAATTACCATATAATCACAAAGCACGGTGAGATGGGAAACGTGCAGGACAATAATATCCTGCGCCTTTTTTTCGTAAAGAAAGGATGCCAGCCGGAGAACCAGTTCCTGATCCTGCATGAGATACCTCCTTAAGAATTGATATTCTGTACTGACGCGCCGGATACCCTGACAGGCGCGGAATTTGTTTCCGGAAGAGATTTCAGCCAGCTGATAGCTCCGGACGTACGGGGATGAAGCGTTTTTCCGCCGGAAAGGACATGGCTTGCTACTTTTTCGAGTGAAAGCAGGAGCGCTTTTTCCAGTGAAACTTCAGCAAGAAGGCGCACATCTTCCAGCCCTGGGAACGGCTCCCGGTTCGGTTCGATATAATCAGCAAGACATACGCACATCGCCAGCCTGGACATTCCCGCACAACCTGTATTGTGATACGCGATTGCCTGAAGAATTTCAGGATCCTCCATACCGTATTTTTTCCGGGCGACCCATGCTCCGACCACAGAATGAAGCAGGGCGCCGGACGCGAGAAGCCCGGGATCTTCCGTCAGATGATGCTTCCGGGCAATCTTCTGCATTTCCTTCAAGGAAAGGCATTTGGCACAATCGTGAAGCAGACCGGCTTCTTCAGCGCATACAACATCTATATCATAAAGGCGCGCAAGCCGCGCAGCAGTACGGGCGACAGAAAGTGAATGAGCGAACCGGTGCGGGTTCAATGTTTCAAACAGTGCATCAATCCACGGAGAAGCCATGGGAAATCGCGGAGCAGAATGATAAAGCCCCTTCAGTTCGCAGTATTCCTGCACCGAAGGGCATGGTGCCGTATCAGCGCCGCTGGCTGAGAAAAAGGAAAAAGAATCCTCCGGAAATTTCTTTTGAAGGCATCGAAGAACATCATCGGTTCCGGCTGCGTCATCTGCCATCCTGTATGGAACAAGTGCTTTGTTTGCCGCACAAGCTGTACATAGCATTTTCCAGCGGTCCTCCGGCAAGGCGGCACAGGGCTCGCGGCTCCGGGAGAGAAGCAGAAGAACACGGTCCGCCATGCAGGAGGAAAGCAGAGAAATACATGCGTCAATCTGCCCGGTGCGGACCGGGTCGAAAGAATCAACCAGTACACTGATGCGTATGGAAAGGACCTCCATATTCACAAATTATGATATCATTAATATTATAAATCAAAACATATATAATTGGAAGTAAAAATCTGCCGTGAACCGTGTTTTTGATTTGTACCCCGTATGATTAATATGCTATAATTGTAAAAAAATCAGAACGGACGATAACTATGGTACGCGAAATTGTGCATGATCCCGTGTTTCTGCAGCAGAAATCAATGGCAGCCACAGCGGAAGACCTTCCTGCTGCAGCAGACCTTATGGATACACTGCGCGCAAACCTTGGGCAATGCGTCGGGATGGCAGCCAATATGATCGGTGAACGAAAACGGATTATCGCTTTTTGCAACGGACCGCTTCTGGCTGTGATGATCAATCCGGAAATTGTCAGCAGAAGCGGGGAGTATGAAACGGAAGAATCATGCCTTTCCATCGGGGGAAAAAGAACCGTAAAAAGGTACAGAACCATTACTGTCAGATGGCAGGATATGAAGATGAAAACCAGATCCGGAATCCTGGAAGGTTATACCGCGCAGATTGTTCAGCATCAGATAGACCACTGCAACGGTATCCTGGTCTGAACGGCCGGATGACAGAATATAAAAGTCCGGAAGGACTGCGAAAGACGGAATCCGGAGAGGATTGCGATACGGCGGCGCATCGTACGGGAGGAAAAGAAACGGTCAAAAGATTTTTCTTACGGAAAGGGTTGCATTTTCCGGACAAACATGATATTATGCCATGCGATGGTTTTTTAAGGATCCTAAGGGGAGGTGAACTGAGTTGCCGAATATCCAGTCCGCGAAGAAGCGCGTGAAGGTCAGCGAGAAGAAAAACCTGCAGAATCGCATCGTTAAAAGCGGCATGCGTACTTCCATTCGTAAGTTCGATGCTGCTGTAGCCGCCGACCCTTCCAACGCCAATGCGCAGCTGTCCACGACGTCTGCCGTGATTGACAAGGCTGCTGCGAAAGGTGTTATTCATAAGAATGCCGCGAACCGCAAAAAGGCCCGCCTGGCGAAACAGCTGAACAAAGCTGCTGCTGTCTGAGGCTGATACATCGTATGTTAAACTCCTTTTCTGCAAAAGGGGTTTTTCTTTTTGCTGAAAAAGTGTAAAATAGCTTTGAATTCATTATGCTGTGCTCTGAAAGGAATTTTCCGGCATGAGGCAAAAGATCAATCGTTTTATCGTAATTGCCGTTGCAGTTATTATTTTTGTCTGTTCCTTTGCATGCTGGGCCGGGGCGGAAAAAACCGGAAAGGTCCATGGAGGATGGCTGATTCTGCGAAGTGATCCTTCGTATAAGGGGCGAAAGCTGTCCAGCTATCCGACCGGGACTGTCGTTACAATTACCGGGCAGAGCGGAAAATGGTATGCGGTAAAAGCACCGGACGGATTGAGGGGTTATATGCTCGGATCCTATCTGACCGTCAGCGGAGACGATATTGTTATGGGCGAGGATGCGTGGGTAACCAGCACAAACGGCCTCAATGTAAAAATGCGGAGCGGAGCCGGAACTGAATACAAAGCAATTGCCTCCTATCCGCCCGGAACAAAATGCAAGGTCATATTCAAATACGGCGATTTTACCTATATTCAGATCGGGTCCTTGCTCGGTTATATGATGACACAGTTTCTGACAGGAACAGATCCGGGATCTGGAGGGACGGTAGAACCGTATGATGTTTATGTGGTAAGCCCGAACGGAGCCGGTGTAAACCTGCGCTCCGGGCCGTCCAAGGGAAACCAGGCAATCGGCTTTTATGAGGTTGGCACAAAAGGGAAAATGATCAGGCCGGGTGCTGTCTGGAGCCTGATTACCATCGAAGGCCGTACCGGCTATATGATGTCGCAGTTTCTGAGCAAAACAGCTCCGGAGCCCTATGTTCCCACGGGTGAGTATATTGTGATCAGCTACAACGGGAAGAATATCAATATGCGGAGCGGCCCTGGAAAGAATTATCCTGTTATTCGCACTTTTCCGCCGGGAACATCCCTGAAAATACTGACCGTCGGAAGAGACTGGCAGTATATTTCAATCGGCGAAATAAAAGGCTATATGATGACGCAGTTTATCAGAAGAAAATAACAGGAAGGCGGATTTGTGCCCGCTTCTGGGAAGCAAAACGGACATGAAATCCCGCCTTTCTTTTTTACGTTCCTTCGTGTATAATATCAGAACGGGCAGAAAGGGGTGGTCAGATGAACGACGTTATGGGAACGATTCGTAATATGATCTGGAATCTGACTCACCGCATCAGAATAACCGATCTTTTTGATATCCTGATTGTAGCAATCATTATTTATGAACTTTTGCTGCTGACAAGGCATACAAGGGGAAGCGCACTGCTGAAAGGCCTTTTCCTGCTGCTTGTAATTGCGCTGATGAGCAGTCTGCTTGGACTGGTAAGCCTGAACTGGCTTCTGACAGCGATCCTTCAGAACGGTGCGATTGTGCTGGTGGTTCTGTTTCAGCCTGAATTCAGGAAAGCGCTTGAACGTATGGGGCGAAGCCGTGTATTTGCGAAAGGCGGCAAAAAGTCCACAAATGATGAAAAAGACCTTATGATATCTGAAATTATTCAGACGATTATGGACCTGAGCAAGCGGCGCGTCGGCGCGCTGATTGTGTTTGAGCAGCAGACAGGGCTGCAGGATGTGGTTGAAACCGGTACGAAGCTGAATGCGGATATATCCGCGCCCCTGCTTGAAAACATTTTCGAGCCGAATACTCCTCTTCATGACGGTGCAGTAGTTATCCGTGACAATGAAATTATGGCGGCCGCCTGTATCCTTCCGCTTGCAGAGGCAAGCGGCGTCAGCCGTGAGCTCGGCACAAGGCACCGCGCTGCGGTCGGGATTACAGAGAACACGGACGCGATTGTTCTCGTCGTATCTGAAGAAACCGGAATCGTCAGCCTGGCGAGAGACGGACAGCTGACCAGGCCACTGACGGTAAAAACGCTTGAAGAAGTTCTGAATGATGTCTATTCATCCAGGGAATCCAGGATGTTTGCTTTCCTGAAAACACTGAAAGAAGAAGCGGAGGGCGAAGCAAATGAATAAAGCGTCCTTTGCCGCCAAATCCAGAGAAATCGGGAAAATCATCTGGAAAGCCACATGCCATGTGCTCTTTCACAACGGGTGGGTTAAGCTGATTGCACTGCTGATTTCACTTGTGCTCTGGGCAGGCCTTATTTCCCAGGATGAAACACTGACCAGGGATAAAACATGGCAGAATGTCAATATTTCGGTTTCCGGTGAGGATTCCCTGAAAAGAAGCGGGTTTATAGTTGTAAGTGATCTGGAGGAGCTTCTCTCCGGCGTTTCCGTTACCGCTGCTGTCCCGCAGAAACAGTACGAATCAGCGGAAGCCTCCGCGTACAATCTGCGGATAGACCTTTCCAGGCTGAAGGGAACAGGAATGCAGGAACTGAAGATCCTGAGCACGGGAAGCGCTGCGTACGGAAAGATTGTCAATACGGTTCCGGCTGTCCTGAACGTTGAAGTGGAAGAATATTCAGTGCGGCAGCGAATCCCTGTTTCTGTCAAGGTCGGCGGTGAATACCAGAACGGATGGTACAGGAACTGGTATATGCCAAATCCAAATGTGGATCCGACACTGATCACTGTAAGCGGGCCGCGCGACCTTGCCCAGTCCATTTCAATCGCGAGGGTATTTATCGATCCGGACAAGCTTGAGTGGGCTGAAGGGACACTGTGGACAACAGGAGAAATAAAACTGTATAACCGCGCGGGCGAAGAAATCCAGAGCCCGCTTCTGGACATTACAACAGAAGGAACAACGATCGATACTGTCCTGATTGAAGGAAATGTGCTTCCGACTAAATCTTTCAGCGTCAGCAATATGATTGAAATGCAGGGAAAAGTAAAGGAAGGATTCCGGCTTGTATCATTCAAAGTGAGTCCCGAAACCGTTACAGTCGCTGCCCGGAATGAAGTTCTTGAACAGATGAATGAACTTGCACTGGACAGGAATATCAGCCTTGAAGATCTTGAAGAGACCACTGTTTTCCAGCTTAAAGTACAAAAACCGTCTGAGGACGCGGTTCTTTCGAACGAAACGGTGACAGTGACAGCCGAGATTGAAAGAAAAGAGGATTAAGAGGATACCGGCATGGGAAGCTTTGCGAATACCATTTTCAGTATCATGCTGGGATGGCTGCAGACCCTGGCATCCATGCTCTGGTCTGCCATGACAGGAAAAGAGGGAGGATCATTACTCCATTTTATCGGAAACAACTGGATCAAAATTGCTGTTATTCTTTGCGCAGCCGGGCTGGTTGTTGATTTTGCCGTATATATATTCAGGTGGGCACCTTATAAAGTCTGGCGTACTTTCTGGAACAGGATCAAAAAGAACAAAAAACCGGAACCTGATGAAGAATACGGTATGCAGCCCGCTTCAGCACCGGAAAACCGGGAACAGTTTCCGCACAGATATTTCGCGAAACAGGAAAACTCTGAAAGACAGGATTCAGCATATAACGGGCCGGCAGAGAATCCTGCAGCAGCGGATGCCGCTGAACAGGACGATCTGAGAAGATGGAGGACAGAAGAGACGGAAACAGAAAAAGAGATTCCCGCAGAAATTACCAGGGCGGGATATACAGTTCCTGCTGACAGCCCGTACAGGAAGCCGGAAGCAGGAAGCAGGAGACGCAGATTCAGGATTAATCTGCTCGGAGATACTGAAGAAAACGGAGAAATCCATTACTATTCTCCCAGACCGATGATGGACAAAAGGGAAGCTTATCACTCGCCGGTTTATCCGGAACAGTGGACGGGAAGCAGGGATCAGGATTCATGATGAGTCAATTCGGCAGCACACGTTTTTTTATCATTACAGGCAATTACGGCAGCGGAAAAACGGAAATTGCTTTGAATCTTGCTTTTGATTCGGCGAAAAAAGGAAAAACGACGCTGGTGGATCTGGATATTGTGAATCCGTATTTTCGGTCGGGCGAAAAAGAGCGTGAACTGAGAAACGCAGGCGTACGTGTACTGATGCCGACATTTGCTCTTACGACAGTCGACATTCCCGCCCTTCCCGCCGAGATACAGAGCGTTTTCGAAGACGGTTCCGATTTTGTCATTTTTGACGTGGGAGGAGACGATACAGGCGCCGCTGCGCTTGGGAGGTATTATCCTTCCTTTATGCAGCATCGTTCGGAGACGCTGACTGCCATGGTGGTTAACTGTATGCGGCCGCTGACAGAAGAAAAAGAGGATATTCTTGACCTTGCCGAAAGAATCCGGAACCGCGGAAGGCAGGAAATAGAACTGCTGATCAATAACACGAATCTGGCAGGCAGGACGACGCCTGAAATGGTTGAGCGCGGGGAGAAGACCGTGATTCAATGCGCGGAACGCCTGGGAATCAGCAGAATCATGACATCCGGTCTGACAACTGTCCTGAACCAGTGCAGGCTGCAGACACCGGCAGTTGAAATCAAGCGATATATGGTACCGGAATGGATGGAGGAACAGGAATGACAGGCCTGCCGAAAGAATTTACTGACAGAATGAGCCTGCAGCTGGGAGAAGAGCTGCCGGCTTTTTTGCGCTCTTTGAGCGAACCTTCGGTGAGGGGAATCCGGATGAACGGTATGAAGCCTTTTGACGGAATGGATGCCTTTACCTGCAGCGAAAAAATTCCGTGGACAGAAGACGGTTATTATCTGCCTGCTGAAAGTACGGCCGGAGCAACCATATTTCATGAAGCAGGCGCTTTCTACCTGCAGGAACCGAGCGCCATGATTCCGGCGGAAGTGCTGGCGCCCTTGCCGGGAGAACGGATTCTTGATCTGTGCGCGGCACCGGGCGGAAAATCCACGCAGATCGGACTGAAAATGAAGGGAGAAGGGCTGCTTATCAGCAATGAGCCGGTTCCGAAGCGGGCGCAGATCCTGAGCAGAAATATTGAGCGGATGGGCATTCCGAACAGTATTGTGACCTGTATGTATCCGGCGGAAATCCCGCATGGGTGGAATGAACTGTTTGACGGCGTACTTGCGGACGTACCGTGTTCCGGGGAAGGAATGTTCCGCAGGGCCCCGCAGACACGCGAGGAATGGAGCCCGGAAATGTCTGCCGGATGTGCAAAACGCCAGCGGGAAATCCTCGAAGATGCTGCGAGATTTGTGCGTCCTGGCGGAAGGCTTGTATATTCCACATGCACATATAATCCGGAGGAAAACGAGGAAAATGTGGAGCGTTTCCTGCAGCGACACCCGGAATTCGAAGCAGAACCGTTCTGCCTGAACGGCGCGGAAGGAAAAAACGGGATGATGCTCTGCTTGCCTCACAGGATCCGGGGAGAAGGTCAGTTCGCGGCTCTGCTGCGGAAAAAAGGCAGGGGCGATTCCGTGAAGCTTTACGTTCCTTTCGCGGCTCCGGATCGGAAGGAAAGGGAACTGCTTGCTGATACGGTGCCCGGTATTCCGGAACCGAACGCGGTTTTCGGAAACAAACTGGTGCGTGTTCCCGAATGCCCGGAAATGAAGGGCGTCCGCGTACTGCGGACAGGGCTGCAGATCGCTGAAATCCGCGGAAAAAACGTGTTTCCGGATCACGCTGCCGCTCTTTGCTTTTCAGGAAACAAAGGCGTCCGGACTGTGGAAACCGGATCGGAAGCAGCTGCGGCGTACATCTCCGGAAACGAAATCACCGGAAAAGCAAAGGGCTGGACCCTTGTGACATTCCGGGGGCTGGTTCTCGGCTGGGGAAAGGGAAGCGGCGGAAGCATCAAAAACCACTATCCGAAGGGCCTGAGAAAAGACCGGATCCTGACCGAACCTGAAGCTGAAAGGTAAAACGAAGGGGAAAAACGGTAAAACAGACTGAAATACAGCTGAAAACAAAGATTTTTCTTGACTTGGCATTACGTTTGAGGTATTATCTTCGTTGGCATCAAAAGCTCCGCTAGCCCCGGTAGCTCTTGAAACTGATTTCCGACATGCGACCATCATGAAGGAAACGACCACTGTACTGGGAGGAAATTCCATTGAAGACTTATATTCCGAAGACTGCAGACATCGACCGCAAATGGTATGTCGTAGATGCAGAGGGAATGGTGCTGGGCCGGCTGGCCAGCCAGGTTGCGAACATCCTGCGCGGCAA
>JAEEGL013266638.1_pt1 | contig 10579 bp, 7 predicted proteins | sample 9134231 | NCBI WGS metagenome assembly JAEEGL01 (sample SAMN16246548, study PRJNA631951) | gut metagenome | biome: gut microbiome; feature: rumen; material: fiber-attached | host: Bos | place: Iran: Karaj | collected 2018-10
ATTAAATCCTTCATTCAATTGACTACTAACAATCTTACCAAATCTAACCTTTAAACCAACCTCACCACTTTTAATAGTTTGAAAACTACTAATAATAGTTATAAATGCAAATAAGCATATAACTACATATAAAACCATTTTTTTACAATCTCTTAATTTAAATCTCATTATTACCTCCTATTTCAAATTTAAATCTTTTGATTAAATAAATCAATACTAAATTTTCATAACACCTCCCTTAGAAATATAAAAAGACTTTTATATTTCTATAAAAGTCTTGTTCTTTACATATAATCCAGGTTAATAAACCGTGTTATTGAATTATAACGAATACTCGGAACTACTCCCTTTCAACGATATTAATTATACCATAATTTAGTGATATTGTCAAATGAGTGACAATAATGAATCATATATATTATTTAAATAATTTTTCCCACTTTTTAATATTTTCTTCATCTTCATCAGCTAACAAATATTTTAATATTATATTTTCTAATTTTTCTATATCTTCTCTATTCTTTAAAACATGTATTCTTCTATGACAATTAGGGCAAATAGCAACTGTATTATATATACCATCTGGCCCGCCATCAGCTAATGTTATAACGTGATGTGATTCAAGATAAGGCCTACCATTTTTCTCTTTAAATGGTGCTTCTTTTCCACATAAGTCGCAAATTCCTTTTGAACGCTCTTTCGTATATTCAGCTATGTATTGATTACGTTCTCTATACACTGTTTTTACTTCTTTTGAGCTTACGTTTTTTGTTTCAATAGTCTTTGCCTTTTCTTTTATTTCTTCAATAGAATGTCTTTGAACTTCTTTCACTTTTTCTTTTTCACTTTGTTGAACCGCTTCAATATCAACTATGATATTTGACTTTTTATCCTTTCTTCTTAAAGGATATTTAATAACTTTTCTAAGTTTACCTTCGGCATCTATTTCTTCACTGGTAAAAATCGAACCAGCCAATTCTACTTCTCCAGCATAATAATATTCATTATCAGCGTATGATTCAAATAAATACACTTTAATTTCTTCACTAGCAGCAATAGCAAGTGTTTTATTTTGAGAGAATTCTATGCTTTGATCACCAACAGTTCCCATTCCGGTATAATTTAAGATGCCATCATCAGACCATTGATCATCGTATAATGGGTTATTATGTTTAGCTATTAATACAAGAGAATTTGTTTCATGTGATCTCCTCATCCCGCCCATATTGGAGCATTTAAATGTATTCGCTATTTCACTATTAGAATACTTCTCGCCTATTATCAAATCATCTATGCCACAATAGTGATCTAATTCATAACTATAATTGGCTTTCAAATAATCTGATATTGATTCGTTTGACAAAATCCCATAGTCTTCTAAAAATGCAAAATCATCTGCATATTTATGATTTCCATCTTTAAATTTTAAAAAATGATCATACATATTCCCTGTGAATTTTATATATTTAATTCTACTATATTCGGATATTACCCTTTTCTTTAAGTGCATATATTCTTCATGACTATTTATTAACTTTAAAGTTCTCTCAAAGTTGTTTAGCACAAATTTTGCACCATCATCTATTGAATTATCATATTCTTCTTTTAATCCATATTTTTCTTCAAGAGCAAGTATTAATTCAGGCCTTAGTTTCCATATAAAAACTTCGTTGTTTAAATCTTCATCAGTCATGAAAGGAATGTTCCATCTTCTATTTTTTCCATTATCGCCAGTCACTTCAGGCAAGTTTAATAGGTCTAAAACCCTTTTACCAAAAGACTTAATAATCGCATTAATTCCGCCTACTTCCGTATTCATACAATCAGCAATCTTTTTCCCATTGCTCATATGATTATTAGATAAATAAACATATTTTAAAATTTTAATAACATTTTCATTTCCTAATGCTTCTTCATTTTTAAGAACTTTTAACCATTCTTCTTTTGTTTTAACACGCACATCATTATAATTACTCATTTTATCTTCTCCTTAACATACTTAGCTAATGAAATATCTGCTGGACATAAATCATAGCTTGTAATTTCATCCTTTTTAACAAATTTATATTCTGAATGATCATGCAAACGAAATTGCCCCGATATATACTCACAGTCATATAATCTTAAATCTATAATTTTAGACGGATATTCGCATATATTGTTAATCAAGAATTTATTAACTTTAATATTCATTTCAAACTCTTCTTTTATTTCCCTTACAAGAGCACACTCTTCTGTCTCACCCTCTTCAACTTTTCCACCAGGAAATTCCCATTTGCCCAAAACTTCTTCTGAACCTGTTGACCTTTTAGCTATTAAATATTTATTATTCTTTTTTATTAATGCCGCTACAACCGTAATCATATATATCACCTAATCTTCTAAAACTATATCATTGCCACCATCAGCACTATACTGTTCATCTTGCTTTTTAAGCGTTTCCATATTTCTAGTTCTTTCAACCAAGATGTTTATTATAAGATTTTTACGTTTTTCTTTGTCTAATATATCGTCCAATTTTATAAATTTGTCTTTAGATAACTTTAATGGTCCTTTTACTAGTGATAACGTATTAAATAGTGAATCATACTTAAAATCTATTTCACCATAAATATCTTTCCAGCTAATTTTGCTGTATTCAAATATTTCATTTAATACTAACAAATTTAATGTCTTTATAACTTTATCGACGAAAAAAGGTTCAATAATGTTTAAATAGTACCTTAACATATCATTGTTATTTATGGTATTACCTGAATGTACATATTTATTTCGCATTATATAAATCCTGTATAACATATACTTTATCTTCTCCTGATAATCGTTGATAGAATTGTATAGTTTTGAGTTTTCAGAAAAAATTTCAATATACTTATTAATCTCATATTGATAATATATATTTTTTATTTTACTAATTTTGTTATTTAAAGAATTACTATCAAAGTTTAAAATAAAATCCTCTAATGTGTAATCACTAATTGAATTCTTTAAAATACGTGTTATTTTCTGCCTGTAAAAAGTAATAGTTAACGTCTTTGGCACATATTCTATAACACCTTCAAATCCTTTTTTTCTTTCATTTTTACTTGCACAGCTTTCTAAAGATATCCATTTGCTCAAGAATTGATCATTGCTAAAAATATCGTGATCTTTTTGTGAATAATTCATTATATCATATATATCTATTAATATATTATTGCTTTTTTTACTTAAGTTATCAAACGTTTCATTAACTGTTTCAATAATATTAGTTGTCCCTTGAAAATATGAATATTGTAGCATATATTTTATACTAGAAACGTTTATTATACCCATCTTTTTACTAAATATATATGGCTTTGAATCAAAATCAAAAGATATTTGACTATTTGTATAAAACTTAAGAATATTGAATATTGAATTAACCCTATTTAATTGATCTTCTGTACATTTATAATAATCATTCGCGTTAAAATAAACGTGACAATAGTATTTTTCTTTATTCAATTCAAAACCATATTTGTTATCAATTAGTTCATCGCCTTTAACTATTTCTTGACCGGAAAACTGATTTTTAACAAAGATTATGTCTCTTTCACTCGTATTCTTTATAGGAAGATACATATCAAATGAATCGGAGGATTTATTTAAAAGAAAATCTATTAATTCTTTTAAACCACTAAAAATTGCACTCTCACTATTTTTGTAAAAATAGTAATTAAAAATAAAGTTTAAATATTTATATGTATAGCCCATAGACAACAATTCATTTATGAAGATATCTGATATAAAATTAGCTTCATTTTGGCTGACTTCTCGACCATCCAAAATGTCATTTAATTCATTCTGCAACTCTAAAATATATTTTTTATAATAAATCTTATACGTCTTTTCCATATATTTCTTTACAGTTATTATATTAATCTTATCAATATTTTCTTTTATATCCTTTAATTGCTTAAGTAAATTTATATAATAAAAATAATCAATGTTTTTAAAAATTTGATCTGTTTTCAAAAAATTATAAAAGGAATCTGCCAAATAAAAATATGATCTATTATTTATTTCTTCCGTTACTTCACAAATTGAAATTATCTCTTTTAATCCAAATGAAAAGCACATGTTATCTGGAAGATTAAGCAAAACATTTTTTCTACTTGTCACATCAACAAACTTATACATGAAAAAGCGTGTCTGCCAATTTTCACTATTAAAATCAACTTTTTTACCTTCAGAGACCATCATTTAATTGCTCCTCTCATATACTCCTGTAATTCCTTGTTAGTACAATAGACATAACAGCCCTTCACCCCTCTTGTCATTAATGTTCTATATGTATTTTTTATTAATGTATCAGCTACCCTTTTAGCAGTAATCGGATTCATTCTATTTATACCTTTTAATGATTGATCAGTTTTTGCTCTTTTAGTATAATCAGTAACAATTTGACCGTTTTCATATCTTAAATCATCACCTATTATTACACCAACATAATCAAATTCTAATCCTTGGCATGTATGAATACATCCAATTTCATTAATTGAATTTTGATCTATTGCCCATGTTTGTGAATTACCTAAATTCCAACTCATTTCAAAGTTATATTCAGGTATTACTATATCATGTACATCAGTTTTATTTTTACCTTCACTTATCCAGTTCCAACAATAACCTGCTACTAATCTTGATTTATTGTTTTCTTTATTTTTTTCTTCTATTAATCTTCTAAGTTCATTAGGATTATCTATTACTCTAAAATCATAATCAAAATCATCTATATCGTAATTAGCGGTTTTTCTAATTTCTAAAATGTTATCTAACCATGCTAAATATCCATCTGAACCATTACATCTAAATTGACTTTCTAGTTCAACTTCTTTTATACCTGCTCCTAGTTCTAAAGCATATTTTTTAATTATATCTACTGAACCAATATCTTTAAGAGTTACTTTTTGATTTTCATCTATAAAGAATACTGAAAAGTTAGAAGCATTAATTATTTCTTTAACTTGATTTTCACCCATATTAGCAAATAAGCCGGATTTTTCATTTAATCTATGTGCTTCATCTACTATTAAACAATTAATTTCATTACTTTCTGCTTCAGTAAATTGCCCTGAACCTTGAAATAAATTGTTAATATATGACATTGTAAAACTACCTTTTAATTTATCTCTAAACACTGCTCTTGGAGCAGCATTTTTAGTAACATAGAAACAAGTCATATTTCTCTTAGTTAATTCTACTAACAAATTAATAGCAAGTACTGATTTACCTGTACCAGGCCCACCACTAACTATTAAAACATTCTTTTCATTTTTGGATAATGTATCAATAGCCATACTAATAGCATCTTCATATATTACTTTTTGTTCATCTATCATATTAAATTCTTTATTACCTTGTAACATTTTAGATAGCGAATCTTGAAGTCTTTTAGAAGGTCTAATTTTACCATTCTCTATTTTATATAAAGTTTCTCTATCATCACCTTCAACAATATATCTTTTAATAAATAGTCTCAATTTATTAAAATCATGTTTTCCAAACATCGGAGCTTCTTTAATATAATCTTGATATTGACTACTGCATATAGGATCATCGACTTTTAAATCATAATTGTGCAAAAAAGCACATGGATATAACCCTATATCTTCATCTTGAACAGTTTCATTAAAATCTTTTATTAAGTTAGCATAACTCATTGCTTGATAAGATGGATGGGCCACTTCTCTCACAGCACCACCAGTATATGTTTCAACTATTCCATCCTTACCTTCAATAGCTTTACAAGTTTCCCATTGTTTAAGTTCTATTATGATAACTGAATTTTTTTTATTATTGTCTTTACCAGATAAGATAAAATCAATTCTTTTAGAAGTTGCTGGTATATTAAACTCAATTGCTACTCCTGAGTTATTAGGTATTTCATTATCATCTAAAACACCTCTCATATATTGCATAGAATTTTTCCATGAATTTAATTGAGATTCTGTTGTTCTACCAAAAAACTTTTTATATCTTTCATATATCTTATTAACAATTGCATTTAAATTTACATCATTAATAAACTCCGATTTAATTCCTTCATATACTAACATATACTTCATCTACCTTACATATTGATTATAACATTATTTTTATAATAAACCAATGCTATTCCAATATGCTTTCTTTAATTTTGCACAAATAATTATATACACAAATATCAGTCGTAATAATTCTTAATTTTTCAACAGTTCTTGTCATTAAGGAGTATAATTGGTCATCAAGATTACCATAGCAAACCTTTTTGCACGACTCGATTTTTCCATCAACTACTTCATATGCGTCACAAAATAACATGCAAACATTATTGTAGTCTCTACTTATAGTATCATATGGGGTTAATTTTTGAAGACATTTATTAGAAATGCCACAACAAAACTTATTCTCACATTTATCAATACAACTAACCCATTTATAACCTTTTGCTGGTTCCAAAAAAACATATTCATTCAATCCTTCCAATGCACTATCATCAAGCATTAGTATTTCTATTTTTTCTGGTGATACTTTTTTATTTCTAATTTCTTTTGTATCTTTTTTTAATGCTTTTGTTGCAAATACATCAAAACTGTCATCACTTCGTATAATTTGATTTATGTTGAAAGTTTTGACATGCTTATTACCAATCATTTCCTTAAAAAATCTTTCATTGTCTATGCTTTGATTAGGATCGCCAAAAAGTATTATTTTATCTCTAATAAGGTCATTAATAGATTTAAAATCATCTAGCGTCATTCTTTGTGCTTCATCAACTATACAAACGCTATATTTTTTCTTTTCGGATTTAAACTCTCTTATTGTTTTGATTGGGAAATGATTCCTTAAATCTTTGTGAATGATATCATTCTTTTTGAACGGAGCCAAAAATATTGCGTCATTAGAAGAAAAATAATAATCAGAATATAAATCTAATGCTAACAATGATTTTCCGGTACCAGCTCTACCATTTAAAGCAATTACTCTTTCGTTACAATTGTTAATATTAGTTTTTGTCATGAGTTGACCTTTTGATAAATTATAACTACCTTTTATAAAAAAATCTGGTTTTAAATATATAGAATTAATATCTACATTTATATTCAATAATTTTCCACGTTCTATAACATCAAGATTGTTGTTTAATTGATTAAAAGTTGTTTTCTTCATTAAGTTGTTATTGCAATCATATAAATAAATAGAATCACTTTTTTCTTCATAGCAGTAAATATTTATTTCATAGTCTTTATAATATTTTTCAAATATTTTATAGTTTTTTTTACACTGGGATAAATCTTTATGTGACAATTTCATTTCAATGTTTACTATAGTATTGTTCCCTATTTTAACAATATCAAATTCCTTATCTATTCTATCTATTACATAGGATATATTCAAATCAGCCTTATTGTTTATATTGCTCATTAATTTTTTCAATGACTTAATATCACTTCTATCAAACCTAACGATTCCATTAAAACGTAGAAAAGATAGAATTTCATCAGCACTTTTGTTTTCCAAATATTTTAGATCAATTAGTTTGTATTTATAATTCATTTTTCCTCCATAAAAAAACGCTAATACTTAAAATATACTTTTTATTATATTAACGCCCTTTTTATAGAGTAATTATACCAAATCTATCTATACTTTCAATGCTTTGAAGCAATCATTACACTTTTATTACACTTCAATATAGAAAAATGAATTAAAGTAAAAATAAAAATATATCCCCTTACTTTTTATTTAATAGCTCCATTAATAAACTATATCTTTTGAAAGTATCTGGATTTTTACCACAATACTCTCTTGGTATTTCTTTATTTGGTTCAAATCTAACAGGAATACTATACAAATCAAATTGATCACTTGTTAGATCTATATAGTGTCCATTTATTATATTAAAATAATGTGTACCTCCATCTGTTTTTATTTGATTTATTGTTCCCCCAAATATATCATAAACTATAGTTGCAGTAATGGCACATTGTCCATATGTGGGATCATTATCATGGTCATAATCATTTTGGCACCTTGGATATGCTGTTTCTTTACACCAAGCATCAAGTAGTTTTTGAAATAATTCATCTAAACAATTAATACTACTATCATCATTAATTCTTTTAATATCTTTAGAATATTCAGTACCATAATATGTTATTGGTCTGCCAGACTTAGTTTTAAATTTTTCTTCTATCTTTATAAAATTATGTAGTGAATACAAATAGTCTTCATTAGTTTCATCCACTATTCTTGCCATATCATCTTCATAACCAACACAATTATATATTTTGCCATTAATAAATTCTAGTTCATCGCTTTCACCAATATATCTATATTTATCTATTACTTCCATATCAATTTGTTTATCTTCTTTTGATTGATATACCTTAATCGTATTCATTATACTCACCTCTATATTTTTTAATAAATTAAATATTCCAAGTTACCAAGTCACAGGCATCCTCATAATCATCAAAATGCTCATTTATATCCCACATCCATGCAACTGAACAATATGCTGATTTTATATCTTTATCTATTATATTTAAATACACTTTTTTATTATTAAATCCCATATCAAAATGGATTGGGTCAACGCGATCAATATACGCCATATCATTTGGATCTTGGAAACCAAATGATACTACCTTATCATTTTCTACATAATTTAATGTAAATAAGCGTTCATCACTATCAAAAAAATCCCACTTATTTGAAAACACAAAATTATACTCTTCCCATATATTTAAATGCTCAAGATCTACTTTTATTAAAAACGATTTAATTCTATCACATTTAACAATATTATTTTCATCATTACCAATCATTACATCTATATAATCAATCTTATTTTCTAAAGCTTTTAAAGGAACTGTTTTCCCATTTGAATCAATTAATTTTAAAATACCTAGAGGTGTTTTAAATTCTAATACAGTTTTAAAGTATTTGTCCATGCTTGATTCTGATATTTTTTTAAATGTTCTTACATTTCCTTCTCTATAACAAAACGAATAAAATGGTGTGTGGTAATAATTATCAACACTAATATCTGAGATTTCACTTATTCCATCATAATCATAAATATTCTTATCATAAACATCTATTAGAAATGCGTCTTTTTCATCAAATTCTACTCTTTTATTTTGCAAACTATCACTTTTATTATCTACATTTATTTTGTCTTTTTCGATGCGAACCCACTTGAGTAAGTTTTTTCTAGTATATACTATAAAGCAATAATCCTTTCCGTTATATTCATACTCGTGAGTTACTTTACCCTTAACCATAAACTAAACACCTCCAAATGATTTTTGCCAAATATTTTGCATGTATTTCTTGATATATTATAACATAAAAAGAGAGCACCTACTCTCTTTTTGCATCTTTTATTTCTAGATATACACATTGGTTACCTTCTACTCTTGTGTTTTCTTTATCACAGTAGTATCCATCTATGTATTCTGATGTTTTGTTATAGTTTATACATCTTCCTGGATCTACTAATGTATAGTCTGTTGGACAAGTTTGTTTATGTCTTGCATCTTCTTCTACTTCTCTTGTACATTCTCTTCCTTCTAATGTATAACCTTCTTCACAACTATAGTATCCTTTAGCAATTGTATATGTAAATGTATCTGGGCATAATGGTTCATAAGTTCCTTTTGATTTTTCATATATATCTCCATCAGGACACTGCCACTGATCTTCATTATCTTTTGAGTAACACCATCCATTTCTTAATGTATCTCCATTAGGGCATCCTCCATTAATAACTGGAGCTGGTCCATTATAACATTTACCATTAATCATAATATGTCCTTTATTATATAAACATCTAAGTACTGGTGCTTTTGCATTTGATTTATCTTCACATACATATTGTTGTCCATCTCCAGTATCTCTAAATTTACGATATTTAGCATGTTCTCTTTTTATTAGATCTCCTTTATCACAAGTAAAATTAGCTTTTGCTTCAATATGTTCTTTTCTAACACATTTATTACCTTTTAAAGTTCTATCTTCATTACATATTAATTCTTCTAATTCAATTATTCTTCCTTCTTCGTAACATTTATTATTATATTCATAATAACCATTAGGGCATACTTTTCCATGACTTGCTTTTTCTCTTCTAATTTCTTTAACGCAGAAGTCTCCTTCTAAAGAATAACCGGCATCACAATATTTACCAGTTTCTTTTGTTTCTTTTAATTCATCAACTGGTTTTTCTACTAATGCTTCTACATCAATACTATCATTATCTTCTTTGATTGAATTAATATATGAAGCTTTAGATGGAGATATATCATATTTTTTAGCTAACTCTTTATCTTCTTTAGAAATAGATTCTACTACTATAATACTTATATCAACTTCTTTTCTATTAAAAGATTTTGATACTTCATTAATTACTTTTTCATTATTAACATTACCTTCAGTATATAAAATTATTTCTATGTGAGGATCTTTTATATAATCTTTTTCAATTAAATTTTCAGTTAACTTATCTAATGAATCTTCTAAAGTTTTACCTTTTAAATTATCAATAACATATTCAGCATCTTTATTTAAA
>JAEEGL013996005.1_pt1 | contig 10579 bp, 7 predicted proteins | sample 9134231 | NCBI WGS metagenome assembly JAEEGL01 (sample SAMN16246548, study PRJNA631951) | gut metagenome | biome: gut microbiome; feature: rumen; material: fiber-attached | host: Bos | place: Iran: Karaj | collected 2018-10
ATCTACTTTCAATCAAATCCATATATTTCTCTTCATCAATATTTAATACCCCTTCTACGACATAATATGGTTTATTCTCTACAGGAAGCCTTTCTCTCATATGCTCAGAAAAGAATATCATCGAATCCAACCGCTTTAAAGAATAATCAATTATTACACGATCTATTCGTTTTAATAGCCTATAAATAACATTTTTACTATTACGCATATATTCAGGCAAATCCGGGATAATAACTATTGTATTAACACCATATTTCCTTTTTAAGTATAAACCTGCTAACAAGAAATAACTTGTCACTGAATACATAACCACATTTTTGCCTTGTGATTCTTCGCACCAAGCCTTTACAGCCTTAATCAAACGAATTGTTTTTTCTATTCGATTAATATGTCTGATATTAACGAAGGGAATTGCTTGATCTATTACACCTATATGCCTACTATCTAAATTAAAAAATATTCTTTTTAACTTTCGTTGTTTAGGCAAGTCTATATACATATTAATAGAATCAAACAAATACCCGTTTTCTTCCAACCCTTCCATCAATTTTCTCTGAACGTTTATTTCATGCGAACAAAATAAACCCGAATTAATCAAAACCTTTTCTGCTTTTTTATCTGCATAGGTCCCTATCCATAAATTATCATTCATAATAACCTTGTATGATGTTTTTAGAAACTAAAACACCTACCGTTCCTTTCTTTTTAATATCGTGGTTCAACACATTCAGATATTGTGTACTTTTTGATTTTTTCCTGTAGCTTCGACTACTTGAAGAAGTGTATTGCCGCTAACTGTATCTGAATTGTTTATCAGTTGGATGTGCCATAGAGTTTTGCCCTCGAGTACTTATCTCACGCAAGTCTACGATGATACGAATTGGTGGACATCACGTATCAGGCTTTAGAAAGGGAGGTGCAACCTCATGATTTATGTTGGCATCAATATTGCCAAACTCAACCATTTCGCCCCAACAATCTCGTCTGATGGTGAAGTACTCATTGCGCAGTTCAAATTTACAAATGACAGTGATGGCTTCCAATTGCTCAAAACCCCAAATTCATTTATAGCTCAAGTTAATCAACATTACTACCCAATCGCCCATTCCTTATGTACATTATAATCAAAAGCAATAAATATACCAAATAAAAGAATATAAAACTAACTTTATTAAACACACTTGCCAATGCAATAAATACGATTGGTGTTACTAAATCAATAATGGTTGAATAAATAATGTCTTTATTGGCGACTCTATTTCGAAGCATCGTATATATAAAAAACTGATAAAGCAAATAATACACTACGCAACTAACAGTTGTACCAATTGCAATAGCATATATACTACGAAAGCAATAATATAATCCGCCCACTGTCAATAATGAAACAAACATTGCTATAATATTAATTCTAAATGCCTCTTTTTCTTTTCTCATAGTCTTTAAATATGGAAATATTAGCATTTGTATTTTTCCTAATGGGTAACATGAAGTAAATAAAATCGGAAAATAACCTATCCCTTCAGAATAATTTGGCATAAATACTTCCACAACCATGCTTACTACAACATAAGAAAATAACGCTCCACACGCCAAAATTGCATATAATTGCTCTAGCTTGTTATAATTGTTTTTTAGCCAATCAAAACTTGTATTTCTCATCATAGGAAATGCAACAGTCCCTATTGCATTCGTAAAAGATAAAACAATACTCAACAATCCCATATAAAACGAAAAAACACCATACTCCACTATTGTTTCATAGTGTTCAACCACAATTCGACCAAACGTTGGTATAAGTCCCATCAAAACTACCGATAACATAATGCTAATTCCCGATTGCGATAGCTTCTTGCATTCATCAATTCCATTTTTCCACGACTCCATCTCGCCACAAAAAAATATTTTACACTTTGGCAAAACCAATACAGCCATTAACATTCCGGTCAAAACAGCTACGAGTATTACATAATGATAATCGTGTATTCTAAATATCAATAATAAAACTACCGCTACGCAGAACAAACCGCGATTAATTACATTAACCAAATTATAAGTAATACTATTATTGTTCATTAAAAACAAACCATTCTCAACGCAAAACAAGACTGTAGGTATAATACTTATCGCCAACATCAATAAAACAAAACCCTTATTAGGATTCGAATTAAAAATTGATATCATTATCAATAATATCGTAGGTATTAATAGATAAATCCCCTCTACCTTTAGTGCACGTCTTATTCTTTCTTTCGGGACACTCTCCGTTGATTTGCCTGCATAATTTAAAGCTAGCCCATCATTAATCCCCAGACCCACTATATTTAAATACACTGCATAAAATGCATATTCTTGATAATAACCATATTGTTCCGGTCCCATTGCTTTAGGAAGTATAAAGCCAAATACCACAGACATTACTCCCATTAATCCTTGTGAAAGAATTGCAAATCCAATTCGTTTTAAGGCCATAAATCTGTCATTCATAATATAAACCATTATATTGAGACTTTTCAGGTCTCACTCTCTCAAAAGCATTTTTCGTTTCCCATTATTCTCATTTTCTATCTTATCTACATAAACTATCTTGATTTTATCACCATTAAAAACCTCTTCGATTATTCTGCTCAGCAATTATTCATCTTTTAAAGAATAACCCACTCCTTTATGAACGCGGAATTCCACTTGCTTATCCTTTTTTTGATAACTCTTGTATAATGTTCTTCCATCCAAAATGAGGTCTAAAGTGATAATTTAACGCTACACTTTGTATTTCCATTTTGCTCATTATCTTACTATCAAAAACTGCAATCTCCTCCATACTGAAATCTGCTAATTTATATTGCTCTATCTTATAGGCATTACTAACTGTCGGAATCTTGTTTACATCAAATCCCATAATAGTTCCAACAACAGTATCGATAGCAACCGGATTGGTTCCTGACACAAGTACTCCTATAGGTTTGGGATCAGGTTCCATTGGACCATTTCCTTCACCTGCTATAATCCCATCCACTACTGCAAAATACTTTCTTTGCGGTGTGTCATGCATTACTCCATCCGAATCCGCATATAATAATATTTTATTAAGATCTAATGTGGCTCTCCAGATGGTATCATTTCCATGCCACATCCCATTTCTTATAGTCTCAGTTTGTGGACTTCCAAAGATTTTACCTGCAGCCCATTTTACAAGAATAAATGGATAATTAATCAACGGATTCTTATATCTTAGAATCTTTAATGCTGCTGCCGTTAAGCCACGCTCTGCATCACCTTACGCTGTCGCTTTTTCAAATTTATCACCACCGTTTTCAGGTGAACCTATTGTATGATGCGGAATTGAATTCTTAATGACACATGTGCCGACAAGGTTTTTTAAGCAGCAAGTCATTCCGGCAAGTTTATGCGTCTTCATTTTTGGTAAATTAATAAAAACATCACTAGACAAAATTGTCTTCGACATTACATATATATTATCAATGTCATTATGAAACTTTCTAGTTTCGTTCATATCATAATCAGCGCCATAATACTCCTTGTTCTCCTTGCCAAAGAATTCACTGTTATCCTTTAAATTTACTTTGACATATCCTAAAGGATCTCCCTTAAGTTTTTTCTTTTTTACTATGATTCCTTGCTTATAAAACCATCTTTCCTCTCGCAAATCGAAATATGAGATATTAGCTGTTGTCTTGGCTTGACACTCTGCTACTACTTCTTTCAACTTTACTCTCTTTATTATTTCATCGTAATCCGAATCTGTCTGCGGAGCATCTATTACATATACATTTCCATTGCCTTTCAAAGCCTCAACTACTTCATTAAGAACAAAACGAATAACTTCTGTATGTGTTATAACATATTCCCAATCAAGTGGTTTATATATGTGAGATTCTTTAACAAAATTAGGTTTTATTACAACTCTATCACCAGGTTTTACAAGACCATTTTTAATATCTTTTAATAAAAACTCCGAAGCAGCCCCGGCATTATTACATAACTCCTCATAGCTCGGATTTTGATGCCAGATAAATACCTCATTGCTCATGTAATTGCCTCCATTATTCTGAGATTACAAATCTAAATTTGCCGCTCTTAGTTCTTTCTATTTTGTCTACATAATCTATATTAAGGTCAATACCATTCAATCGCGAAAAAATCTCTTGCTTCAGAATTTTTTCATCGTCACCGTTAAAATTCACGCCCCGTACTATTCTTAGTTTCACTTCTCCCGGTTGTCTCTGAACAAATTGCGCTTCTTTAACATTAACCATATCCTTAAAAATATGATCAAGTCTTCCTATCTTTGTTCCATCTGCCAAAACAAGATAATCCTCTTTTCTTCCATCAATAGCTGTAACAATCCTTCCCTCATCTGACTCTTTTGTTTCGCATATATCTCCGGTATTATACCTGATAAACGGCATCGCAAAATTAGTCAAATTCGTACCAATAATTGCTTTTGCGCCGTTTCCATTATCAAGAAACTCCACTGCCGCATAATCCTCATCTACCGTCATTATATGTTCTTTATTCTCAGAAAAATTCGCAGTTCCTTCACTAAGTCCATAATGCTGATAAGGTTCATTGCCAAATGCACGAATCATCTTATCCTTTTGTGACTCCAAGAGATTTTCTGCGCCTGTTGTTACAAACTCAATTTCCGCTTTAATACCATTTTGAATCATATAATCCGCAAGAATATTTATTGCTGACGGGTATCCATGAATCCAGTTTATATCATTCTTTTTGATAGAATCTATATAATATTTAAGGCTATCCTCATTCATATGATAAGTGCTAAAATACAATTGTTTGCATGGCCTATTATTCCTATAATAAGGCGGCTTCTTTTGCTTAACCGGAACTATGCTTCTTCCCCCAAAAAAAGCACAAACATCATCAAAGCTAATTCCCAAAATTCTTCTATATCTCCACCAAACAGCCCACTGTTCACATAAAGCTTCCTGTGTAACTTTGAAAACAAATCCATTCCCGGTTGTTCCACTCGTATGGCTTGTAACAAGCTTCTTATCGACATATTCAGAAGAAATAAAGTTCATCGGTTCCTTCTTTATATCATCTTTGGTAAGAATTGGTAATTTCTTTAAATCGTCAATATAATTAAAACTACTTGGATCCTTTCCTGATTCATCAATTATTCGCTTATAATAAGGTACGGTTTTATATGCATGAAGAATCAGCTTACCTAGTTGACTATCTCTATATTCGCACTTTCTTTCATAACTCCAACTGCTTCTTTCTTCATATTCTGAAAGTTTTTCCCAAAAATAGTTGCCATATCTTGTTTTTACAATCTTTCGACCTTCATAATAGCAAGCGCAGTTCTGTGCCCATACAGGTAGTGCGTTATAGATCTGCATCTTATCCATAATTCTTACCTCTCCAATTCTTTCAACAATAATCTATGACTTTCAAAAGCTCCTTCGATGCTATCATTCTCTCTCTTACCCTTAAGTACATCCGCAATATACTTATACTCATTACTAATGCCTTTATCTTGCTTAAGCTTTACTTCGTTTTTCTTTCTACTACCATATTTTCTAAGGCCAACATTGTTATCCATTTCGTAGACCGCCCCATTACTTAATACCCTAAGCTGCTCCTTCGGATATTTCTTTGAACCCATCGATGTATAAATAATATTGGCTATTGCACCGGAATTGAATCTTATGGTTATAAATGCATTATCCTTCTTTGTAAAAGCAGAATTATCCGCATAACTAATACCCATAGTTTCAATTCCGCTGCCATCTAGATATTGAACCGTATCTATAAAATGAACTGCTTCACCGATAATACGGCCGCCACCCTTATTTTCATCCTGTGTCCAATGATTCTCCGGAATAAAGCCCGCATTTGCAATATAATCATATACAGCAGGTACTTTATCTGTCTTTAATTCTTTTCTAATTTCTTCAATTAATGGTGCATGGCGTCGATTAAGGCCTACGAGCAAATGCTTTCCTGATTTCCTATATGCTTCTTCAATTCGGTCAAGTTCTTCGCTCGTTAAACATAAAGGCTTCTCAACATATACATTTTTTCCCGCGTTAAGTGCTTCAACTATAAACTTCGCGTGACTGTTATGCTGCGTCGATATGGCAATTAAATCAATGCTATCATCTTCCAAAAGCTTCTTATAATCATTTGTGGTGTACTCAAACGGAAACACTTCGTTAGCCTGTGCTGTAGCAATACCTCCGGTCGTTGCCAAGCCCTTAAAGCTATAAAGCCCCGAATCGCGCATGATAGGGAGCATAGTTGTTCGTGCAAATAGGCCCGCGCCAATAAGACCAAGGTTAATTTTATCGCCTTTTACTGTATTCGTCTTTTCAACATTGGTCTTAACCACCGACTCAAACTTCGCACTATTCTCTTTGTATTCCAATAATACTCCGATATATCTTTCATGATTAGGATTTTTCGTAATCATTTCATAAGCTCTCGGCGCTTCAGAAAAATCTATTACATGAGTTATTAAATCCGAAATATCCAATCTTCCGGTCGCTAACAATCTTAAAAACTCCTCAACATTGCGGCCTTCCGTAAAACGCACATATCCAAGCGGATAATCAAATCCATCTTCCTCATAACTGCTATCATATCTTCCCGGACCATACGATCTCGCAATCTTAAAGCTAAGTTCCTTCTGATAAAAAGGACGCCTATCAAGATTCATCTGCGTAACACCAATCATACAAATAATACCGCGATCCCTTGTAATCTCTTCAGAAAGATCTATAGGTGCATTTGAATCTGTTGCTGCTGTAATAATAACTTTATCGACTCCACGACCTTTTGTAAGGCTCTTAGTCGTTTCAGTTGCTGCATCATCTGTCGAATTAATAAACGCCAAAAGCTTCGTGTCTGGTAATGCCTTATCTGCCACGTCAAATCCTATTACATCACATCCATATGCATATAGAATACGTGCTACTATGTGCCCAAGAAGGCCAAGACCTATGACTGCAACTGTCTCTCCAGGCTGAACTTCTGCCTGATGAATACCTTCAAGTGCAATTCCTCCAAGTGCACTAAATGCAGCCTGACGAACATCTACAATTCCATCAGGCACAGGTACTACCAAATTCTTACCAACGCGATTTACTTCTGCATGATAAGCCTGTCCAACTTCTGCAACTATATCACCAACAGATACATGAGTAACGCCACGCCCAACTGCTGTTACTTTGCCAACCGCAGTGTATCCCATCGGCATAGGATCTTTAAGCCTTCCGAAAGCTGCTTCGACTGTTGTAAGAACACCATCGGTACTCATTTTTTCCGTAACTTTCTTAACCTGATCCGGTCTCTCTAATGCCTTTTGTATCAGATTTTTGCCACCGAAAGATGTTAAGGAACGTTCTGTTCCAGCAGAAACCACAGAATACAAAGTCTCTATTACTACTGTATTATCCTTGACTGTTGGTGCAGGTGTATCTACTACCGACATAGAACCATCATTAACTGATAAGAATATCTGCTTCACTGTTATTTACCTCTTATATTATTCATCTATGCATTATTATATTTATCGCACTATTATTTATTTAAGCTTTTGATTACAAATGATAACACTCACCATCATAAATATGTCGTGTATCTAGAACTATCTTCCCTTTAAGCTTATCAAAATTTTTCTTGATTTCATCATGCCCAACCATGATAACTACAATATCAACGTCATTTAAGAATTTATCTAAATTGTGATATTGGTTTTCCACTTTGTCTTCTGTAATAAATGGATCATATACCTTTAAAGGACTTCCCAAGTGCTTTTCCTGAGATTCAAGAAGCTGCAATGTCGGCGATTCTCTCATGTCGTCTACATTCTCTTTATATGTAAGACCATATAAGCCAACACGACTTAAGTTCTTCATCCCTTTTTCTTTCATAATATCATAGATACGATGAAGAACAAATGCTGGCATTGCATCATTTGTCTTCATAGACTCATCTATAACCTTTGCAAGACTTGGATAATCTCCAACCAAGAACCAAGGATCTACAGAAATACAATGTCCTCCTACGCCAGGACCAGGCTGAAGTATATTTACACGAGGATGCATGTTGCAGATTTTAATAATTTCATATACATCCATACCATCGTGATGACATATCTTTGCGAGTTCATTTGCAAATGCAATATTAACTGCACGGAAGGTATTCTCAACAACCTTGGTCATCTCTGCAGTTCTTATATCTGTAACAACGATTTCACCCTGACAGAAAGAAGCGTATAATTTCTTGACCTTCTCGCCAATCGCCTTATCATCTGCACCAATTGTTCTATTATTATGAAGAAGCTCATATACCATATTTCCAGGGATAATTCTTTCCGGAGCATGAACAAGGTTAATATCGTCACCTATCTTAAATCCGCTTGCTTCAATCTCAGGTCTTACATACTTATCTATAGTTCCTGGAGAAACTGTTGATTCAACAACCACAGTCGCCCCCTTAGGGCAAACTTTCATAACATCCTTAATAGCTGCAATTACATAGCAAGGGTCTACTTTCTTACTAAATCTATCGTACGGTGTTGGAACAGATACAATATACGTATCTGTTACCTGATACTCTGTTGTAAACTTAATTCCACCCTTAAGAGCGTCATTAAATAACTCTTCAAGACCATTTTCTTTAAAAGTAGTTATGCCTGCATTAAGGGTACTTACTAATTTTTCATTATAATCTGTGCCTACAACTTCAACTCCATGACTCGCCATCATTAATGCTGTCGGTAATCCAATGTAACCAAGTCCAATAACGTTAATCATCCCTTTAATTCTCCTTAAAAATAATTCTATAACCGCGTTTTTCAATACTATCAACGTCCCATTCAAACATTATACACGTTCCATTTTCTAACTTACCAAAATCAATTGATTGCTGACATAATTCCCCTGTCCTAAGCACCTTTGCGACGCATCCTATAGCTTGAACTTCAGCGATTATATCATCATTATCGTAAATCATCATATCGTCGCCAACTTTATATAACGAAGATACGTGCAAATAACTGTTAATATGCTTTCCATTCTCAACCTGATCCAAAACTTTCAATTCCTTATCTGTAAAAAACATCTCCCTAGTATGCTTTTGTCCCAAATAATTCTTATACTGACCGCAGAATCGATTTTTATCTATCTCTCCCTTAACATCTCTAATTCTTCTCGCAACTCTATGTTCTCTCCAACATTGAGATTGCTCATTACCATCTATAGTTATCGTATTATGCGCCCTTGTAGATCTAAAATAACTTCTTTTGTCGCCTTGATACTGAAATGTTCCCGAATTTGTAAAAATCACCTTACCATCTCGGAGTAATTCAAAACTTAAACAATCACAATGGCCATGTCCAGGCATCTCTGATGGTCCAATTTTTCCCGCATCTATCAAGATGCTGTTTCGCTCGCCATCAATTCTATAATAACCTGCATCTGGTAACTGTCCTCGTTCCTTTTTACAACTTATTCCCAATCTTTCAGCTGCTTCTTCTATATTTGCGTCGCTTTTAGCCACATTATTTCCTGAATCGTTAAATAAAGCCGTCCTCTCAGAGCCACAGCTTAAACACTTTAATGCATGCAACATACGAGATAACACATCGTCTATCCATGGACAATCCGGAAAATCACTATGCTCTGATAATTGTTTAAACCTCAACATATCAACCAAGATAACTTTATGATACATCGGCGACAACTCATAATGCATTCCATCCGGAAGAATCTGTTTAAAGACCTCCTCTTTAAACCGATTGAGATATTTCTTTAATATGTCATCCTCTCTAAAAAAGAACGATGCTACAACAATAGTAAATAGGTTTTCAAAGTAATGATTTCCCGAAAGCCACAATTCTTTTCTCAATATCAATGTTCGATATTGTCTATAGATACTGTTTAATATAGCATCATAAAAAACCTTTTCTTGATTACTCTTTTCTTCAAATAATTGCAAAGCAATTAATAGATTAATAATTCGTAATGATATAGGATATGGATGCCACGCTATGCTATTAGAAGAATTTGTTTCAATCCACTTTTCAATAATTTCTTTAAACTTTTGAAAATATCTATCTTCGCCTGTTTCTTTAAACATCGCCCCTAGGTAAACAGCATATTCAAAATAGTGTAAATTAAAAACCCACAAAGGACTTGCATTTACATTCCACTTATCAAGATTTACCTCATATGAATCATAAAGAAACGTAAATATATTATTCTCTATATCCTTATAATTAAACTTTGATATAATGTCTGCGCTATTATCCAGTTCGGGAATACATATATCAACACACCTAACATTATCCTTAATTCTTATGGAATCTTTCTTTTTTAAGCGATATGCACGCTTCTGCAAATATGGTCGCATACACGTTGCTAGAATTTGCGACAACGGCATATATTTAATTGTGTTAAAATACAATAGATATTTATTTAGCATACTTATTCTTTACATATTCAATAGCTGTAAGTAAACGCATAGTTAATTTTGAGTAATCAAAATCCTTTGCTCCCACTAATGCATTATCACATAGCTTTTGATA
>JAEEGL014070156.1_pt1 | contig 10579 bp, 10 predicted proteins | sample 9134231 | NCBI WGS metagenome assembly JAEEGL01 (sample SAMN16246548, study PRJNA631951) | gut metagenome | biome: gut microbiome; feature: rumen; material: fiber-attached | host: Bos | place: Iran: Karaj | collected 2018-10
ACATCCTCGACCAGAGCGCTGTAGGTTATCTCGTAGAGCTCGGCCTGAAGGGCGGCCGCAAGACCAGGCCCGACCTCAAGGTAGGTATCTGCGGCGAGCACGGCGGCGAGCCTTCGTCCGTTAAGTTCTGTGCCCGTGTCGGCATGAACTACGCGTCCTGCAGCCCGTTCCGTGTACCTATCGCACGTCTGGCAGCCGCTCAGGCAGCCGTAGAAGACGAAGCATAATTGCATAAATTTTCAAAAAAATGGCATGCACTCTTGTGTATGTCATTTTTTTATTGTACCTTTGCAGCGGATTTGTTTCCATAACGCACTAATTTTAGTGCATTACAGAAATGATTAGCATATTATGACCTATAATTCGTTTTATAATCAGTGGCATCATTTGGCTTGTTTTTCTACAGCACAAGTGAGAGCAATACACCCGGACTTTCCGCGTGGGAATTATCTGCGGTGGCAAAAAGCTGGCTATATTGTTCCCTTGCGACAGGGATGGTATGCCTTTGCGGATTACGTGAACAAGCCGGATTACGCACGCTATATTGCATCAAAGATATATACCCCATCCTATATCAGTCTGCATACCGCTTTGTCGTTCTATGGCATTATTCCCGAAGCAGTGGTAGCCGTTACAAGTATTACCACGCGCAAAACAGCGCAGTTTGAGAATATCTTTGCTTCCTATAGTTATCAGACTATCAAGCCTTCTCTGTTTTGGGGCTACGAACCAAAGCAACTATCCGACGGCAAGACCTATCTATTAGCCACTCCTGAGAAAGCACTTATCGATTTGCTTTATCTCTATCCGCAGTATTCAACGGAAGAAGAAATGCGCGAATTGCGTCTGGACGAAGATTTCATGCAATACGAGTTAGACAAGGAACGGCTTGCAGAATACATCAACCGCATCGGAAGCACGGTACTGACCAAGCGGGTAAAACTCATGCTCAAAACATACGGAATATGATTGACTTAACATACATACGCGGTTTCTATCCGCCACAGATTGCCAACAATGCCAACTTCCAAAAGCATTTGCTCAAGGAGTATATTATTTGACGCTTCAAGGTCTAACCGTTGAGGCACGTGACAAAGAGAATCCGAATCTGACAGCTTTCCGTCGAAATGTCTATTTCCCGGAACTACTCTTCTCGCTCCAATTAACGGGTCATCGTGAAGAACGGTTTTTGATGAAGATAGAGGCACAAGACCAAGGCATTGTTTATCCGCGAGAGATGGCGACAATCAGCCGTTTAGGCTTCTATTTTCCCGTTCCTGTTCCTCCTGTGAGCATTCTTCTTTCAATGAAACTATCGGCTCTTTTGACCCGTCAAAAGGGGCGTGACTTTTACGATGTGCTTTTCTTGTGGCAACGCACAAAACCGGACTACGAATTCTTGAAACAACGCCACGGGATAGAGAACAACGAACAACTATTGGTACAACTGCAAGAAACTGTCACTCATACAGATCTAAAGACCAAGCAGCGTGATTTTGAGCACCTTCTCTTTGAGCCTCGCAAAAGCGAACAGATACTCCATTTCATGGAAATTCTAACATCCACTTTGTAACCATAACACAGCGCACTCCCGAATGAGAGTGCGCTGTGTTATACAAGTGAACTATTGCCGATTATTAAGATTCAGGAATTATACCAAGGTTAGCCCAACCTCAGCGCAGCGTCGGCGCAAGGTCTGCTATTTGAATCGATTATGAAACGATGTTGAAAGGTTCCTGATATTAAGATTAGCAGTCAATCAGCCACTCTCGCGCCACTATCAGACATGGAACATGAAAGGTCGGTTATTGGTTTATGTAACATTTTTTGTTAGGTTTTATACCCTTATTTTAAGAAAATGAATTATAGATACTATTTAAGTCTAATCTCATTTTTCGTAGCACAGGGTGAATCTTTCTATTTAAAGCTATATCTAATTCATCTGATTGAGAATAATCTGTTTCAACAGCTTTTATCATGGTAACAACGTCTGCTCGTGAAAATTCTTTGCGTCCTCCTTCTTTACAAACAATTCTATTGTTTTTTTGAATGGTATCGTCAGCATCATATTCAAATCTATTTTGAAACATATGGGCTGCTCGAATCCGTCGATATTGTATATAAGTTATTTCATTTTCTGATAATACTGCAAATAATTCTTGTCTCCAATTTTGTACATGTTGTAACCATTCTGTCATTAATAGACTACCTTTAAACTCATCTTTACATTTAGCAATATAATTAGGAGACTCATCCAAGAAACAAAATAGTTTGATGTAGAAGAGTTCTTGATAGTACCAATTATAGCATTCCGCCAACATATCATCCAAAACAAACAACGCTTTTGTTGCGTCATAAAAAAGTTTCCAATGCTCTGCTTGTCTATTTTCCATTTTACTAATTATATAAAAATACTATTATCTTTCAATAACACCTCGTATAGCCAAACCGCACGACCTATATTCCGTCTGAATTTCTTTATATCCTTGCCAATGATCATGGGAGAAATCTACCATGTATGCTTGTGTTGTAACTGAAAGTTCTGAAGTCCAATATTTATATGCATGTCCTTGATTTCCTTCCTCGGAAATATACTTTGTATAGGGAAAGAATATGGTTTTGCCATTTATCTTAGATTTAGCTTTATATCCATACGTGCCATTCAAGGAAACACGCTCAAAATCACAATTATCTATTAATTCTTGATATTCCTCTTTTGATGGAATACGCCAACCTGCTCCCCAGATTTTTCGTGCCGCGTCATCTTGTATCTCCATTTTAGATATTCCATCTCCCAAAAATGTGTATGTGACTTCGGTATGCTCATATCCATCTTCATCAATTGTAACAATAGTGTCTTTTTGATAATGCGGATAACTATATCCACCATCATCTATTACATATTTTGAATATTTTGCATAATGAAGCACTGGAATATTTTTGTCTCCATCTTTGATGATTGATACATACGTACCATTAATACACCACTTATCTCCTGAATAGCCTCCACTACTATAAGTATTTGCCCAAGCAAAAGCGCTACCCTCTTCAGAAGTAGAAGAAGCTCCAAGATTCATAGATGCCCACAATACACTTAATCCAAGGTCAACCCACTCATGACCATTAATTTCTCCTGTCGATGGGTTGACATATACGTTGCATTCACCTTGATACTCACCTGCTTTAGCGTATATGACGACTGATCCTAGTTTTTTTGCAAACAGCAATCCATCTGAACTGACAGATACAATTTCATCATCCAAGGAACTCCATTCTACATATCGATACTTATTAGATGCAAATTTACATTGTAGTTGATGACTAACACCTTCAGTTAGATAAACGTTCTCTGGCAAAATCATAGAATCTCTAAGTACAGTTACAGCACATGAGATAGAATCACTTTTGTAGAATGCAGTAATTCTAACACAACCTTCTTTTTTCCCATATACATTTCCAGAATTAACAGTTGCTATAGTCGTGTCTGAAGAAACCCACTGACAAGAAGATGTTATATGCTCCTTATTTTGTTCGTTCTCAATAACATCAATATAAGAAACATCTCCAATGTACATAATTATGCTATCATTGGATAAAATCAAATTTTCTATTTTGGGAATAGATGACCCATAGTAATAATATGTATGCCATTTTCCCACTACTGAATCTCCATAGGAAATTAATGTGTCAAAATTATTTTTTCCATAGTCGATGATAACCAGTTGACCTTTTTGACGATATGTTGGAGGTGTATAGTTAACATTCTCAATTCCACCAACTGTATTTCCTTTATCATCATAGGTTTGCCAAAAACTACTATATGACCCGTTTTTAGGATTGTCGAATTGAATTATCCCATAGGAAGTTGTGTGTCCCCAATATTCATCCATAGATTCAGTTCCTTGAGTCCGATATTCTTTTTGGTAAACACTATATGGATTATTGGGATTATTCGGTTCGTTTTCACATGAACACATTAGGAATGCGATACTTGTAAAAGATAAAAACAAAAAAATATTCTTTTTCATACGGATTTTTATTTTATAAAAAGTGTGAACAATCTGTTTATTGGTATATTCGGGCTTCGACTCCCATGGTTTCCAATATATGCAGAAAGTCCACACTCACGGTGTGAACATTCGCTATATTAGGAAAACCATTACAATGTGTCGAAGATTGAATATATCCTTAATAAAGCAAATGCTTATTTATGTATGTTGTTTGTCTGTTGTTTTATGCCATAGGCTGTGTATGATTTCAATTTTGCTTGCAAAATTACTGCTTTTTTATGACATATGCAAGTATTTGGGCGAAAATCGTTTTTGAGCGGGAGATTTTCAGGCGTTTATCCCAATACTTGTGCAGAGTGGTTCTTGGTGTCCACTTTATCTATAATGCGGACTAAAACACCGGATTCATCAAATACGAATGTCTTTCGCAAGGTGCCCATAGAGACCTTTCCGTACAACTTTTTTTCTCCCCAAGCGCCGAAAGCTTGCAACATCTCCGTAGTCGGATCGCTCAAGAGGGGGAAAGGCAGTGCATTTTTCTCCTTGAACTTAACATGCGAAGCGACGGAGTCTTTGCTCACGCCGAACACCTGATAGCCTTGCGATAGAAAGGAATGGTAGTTGTCGCGGATATTACATGCCTCCGCCGTGCATCCCGGAGTGGAGTCTTTCGGATAGAAATAAATCACGGTCTTTTTACCGATGAGGTCTTTCTCCGTCACTTCTTTTCCTGCCTCGTCCAGAACCTTGAACGCCGGCATCTTGTCGCCAATCTGTAACATATCAAAGTTTTTTTTCGCTGCAAAGGTACAACAATTTGGCGATATGTGCAAATTTATTTGTTTAAAACTTGCGTATGTCGATTTTATGTTGTACTTTTGCAGCAAGAAATAATTGGAAAGATGGAAATAACAAACTTGTTGGAGTTTAAGGAGCGGTGTGAGTTGCGTGAATGGCTGGAGCAGAACCATGACAAGGCGCGGTTTTGCTGGGTGACGATGTACCGGACGAAGATCCCGCGGACGGATTGCATGCCGTATCTCGATGTGGTGGAAGAGGCACTATGTTTCGGGTGGATTGATTCCACGCTCAAGAAACTGCCGGACGGCAGGTTGGCACAACGTCTCTCTCCGCGTGTCAAGAAGAGTCATTGGACGGAACTGAACAAACAGCGTTGCGCCGATCTGGAGCGACGCGGTCTGATGACCGATGCCGGCAGAAAAGCGTTATTAAATCAGTAAGCGTGTATTTTTCCGATATTCGGCGTAGTCGGGTTTGTTAGCCAGTTGGCGGTGCTCCATGAGCGGAACAGAGATACCGAGGAAGAGCGCTGTCATAGCTATCGGACCGAGGATATACCAGTCAATGCCGTTGAGCGCCGCATACATAATCCATATACCCAACCAGAACTGGATCTCACCGAAATAGTTCGGATGACGGCCGTGTTTCCATAGTCCCACATTGCACACTTTGCCCGGATGGGCTGCACGGAAATCATGGCTCTGCTTGTCGGCTATGAGTTGGATGGTTGCGGAAGAAAGGCAAACGATGAAACCAAAGAAAAGAAGGGCTAACCCCACCCCTGCCCTCCCCTCAAGGGAGGGAGTATAGTTCGCTGATATGTCAAATAATTTCAGTCCCGGGAGCATGGCGGCGAAGACAACAAGCGTAGGAACCATATTGAGCCCGAAGAAATTGATGAGATGGAAAAGGGCGGGATGAAGCGAACGGTACTTGGTATAGCGCCAGTCCTCATGGGCGATACCTTTGAAAGTGATTGCCCAGTTGCGCGTCAGCCGCCATCCCCAATACCACGAAGCGACAAGCAGCAGTATAACCGGCAGCGACCATACACCCGTATAGAACGCCCATAGCAGGAATGCCACAGGCGGGAAGACACTCCAATAGGGATCATAGACCGACACGTTCTCATAGAGCAGCCCGAACGCCCATACCACGACAGTTGCCACTACGTCGACAAGGAACAACCCCACCCATGCCCTCCCCTCAAGGGAGGGTAAAAATTGCATCACAAAGTGAAATACCAGCCAGCCAATAATTCCGGCGAGGACATAGATAGCCGCGATAAGCGCTATACTACCCCATTTCGAGTAAGACCGTTTCATAACAATTACGAATTAAGAATTACGAATTTGGGTGCAAAGATACGAATAAATTTGCATATCTGCAAAAAATATTGTAATTTTGCAGTCGGTTTATTCAAAATATAGTATTATGAGTCATCACCATCATGAGCATACGTCCCCGCAAGCAACGGACAAACGCATGCGCCGCATATTGATAATCAGCATCAGTCTGAATCTCCTATTCGTCTTTATCGAAGCGGGAGTAGGCATCTGGAAAAACAGCCTGTCGCTGCTGAGCGATGCGGGTCATAACCTAAGCGATGTATTTTCACTGGCTTTGGTTCTAATCGGTTTTTACCTTGCCCGTCGCGCGGCAAACAGCCATTACACCTATGGATATAAAAAATCCACCATTCTGATCTCTTTACTGAATGCTTTGCTGCTATTAGTTGCCGTTGGTATCATCATTGCCGAGAGCGTTCACAAACTCCGCACTCCTACGACAATAGACGGTGTGGCGATATCTTGGACGGCAGGTATAGGAATACTGGTGAACGGGATCACGACCCTTCTCCTTTTGCGCGGCCAGCAGAATGATTTGAACATTCGCGGTGCCTTTCTGCATATGGCAGCAGATACGCTGGTGAGCGTAGGCGTAGTTATCAGCGGAATCATTATTGCCTTTACCGGATGGTATATCATTGATCCGATTATCAGTCTGGTTATCGCTTTGGTAATCCTGATCAGTACATGGGAGTTATTGCACGACAGCGTCCGGCTGGCATTGGACGGCGTGCCGGAGGACGTAGATATAGACCACCTGCGCGAGCACATAGTAGCCATACCTCATGTGGTGGGGGTACATCATATCCATGTATGGGCGATGAGTACTACTGAAAATGCCCTGACAGCGCATGTCGTAGTAGATGACATGCAGCATGCCCACGAAGCCGTTCAGCAAATAAAACAGACTCTAAGTCATGAAGGAATCACTCATGTTACCTTGGAGACAGAGACACAGGATGACATGTGCGAAGAAAAAGATTGTCCTTAAGCTTTACTGGCACACTTTTTGTGACTAAACGGCGGCTTTAAAAATTGATATATACATGCCTAATCGGCAAAAAGGACAAATAATTATGAACTATTGTAAACTATGGATTGTCATTCTGGCAGTCAGTTGCTATTCTGCCTCCTTATCAGCAGGTGATACTATCCGATATACTTTAGCCTCCTGCCGCGAGATGGCCTTATCCAACGGAGCTACGAGCCGTTCGAGCCAGGAAGCACTCAAGGCTGCAGAATATAACCGCAAAGCAGCTTTGGCGGCTATGTTCCCCCGTGTGACCGCAAACGGCGCATACATGTGGAACTCCGAGAAACTGCACATGCTTGCCAACCAGACCCAGTTCAATCTGGGTGTTGCAGGCGTTAACCCGGACGGAAGTTCGTATTTCAACTGGTCTCCCGAATCCGCATTAGGACGTCTGGTAACAGATCTGGAAGGCAGCCCGCTCCAGCAACCGGTTATGGATATTCAGAATGAAGCGGGTCAGCAGATAGCCAACGCCTACCAGCAAGTATACAACACCATGACTGTTGATATGACCCATGTTGTGGTAGCCCACGTAGGCGTGACACAACCTATCTACACAGGCGGCAGGCTGCTACAGATGTATCGCATCGCGCAGTCAGCCGAACGCGTAGCAGCATTGGAAGCGGGCACCAAGCATGACAATGTGATAGCCGCGGTGGATGAAGCCTATTGGCGCGTCGTATCCGTAGAGCAGAAGCATCTGCTGGCAGACAACTATTTCCGTCTGCTCTGCAAACTGGAGAGCGACGTGACGGAACTGGTGAATGAAGGTCTTGCCACTCAGTCCGACCTACTGAAAGTACGAACCAAAAGAGGAGAAGCAGAGGTAAAGAAACTGCAAGCAGAAAACGGTCTGACCCTCTCCCGCATGGCTCTGGCACAAATATGCGGTCTGCCATTGGGTTCCGTATTTACGCTGGATGAGTCAGGTCTGGACGAGACCCATTTGGCAGCCGACACTATTGATGCCGCTTCGGCAGCCGCTAACCGGAAAGAGTTACAACTGGCAGAAGAAGCCGAGATAGTAGCCCGAAGCACTGCCAAGATGGCAGCAGCAGGTTTGCAACCGACAATCGTAGCTTCCGCCGGCTATCTCTATACCAACCCCTATGCCGAGAACGGCATCAAGAACGACTGGAAAGGTCACGGATTTTTCTCAGCCGGCGTAGTAGTGAATATCCCTATTGCGCACGCGGACGACATCTTACGGTACAAGGCCGCCAAACATGCCGCCAAAGCGGTTGCGCTGCGAGCAGAAGAGACACGCGATATGCTCACCCTGCAAACCACACAAGCCAACCAGAAACTGATGGAGGCACAGCAGAAAATATCACTGGCGAAATTGACCTGTAACAATGCTGCAGAAGTGCTGCGTATGGCAGAAGAGTCGTTTGCCTCCGGCATGATTTCATCATCCGAACTGATGCAGGCACAGACCGCCTGGCTGGCGGCGGCTACGGATCTGGTAGATGCCGAAACGGAAGCCAAAGTACAAGAGACCATGCTCCGCAAATATACAGGGAAGTTATAAGTTGCTATTCGAAATTTTCTATCAATAATATGAATAAAGAAAAAGAAGGAAGTCTGCTATTGGGTCTGGTGGCCCTTTTAACAGTAGTGATTGTAGTGGCATTAGTGGGTGTTTTTGCCTTACAACCGGAGGAGACTCTCATTCAAGGAGAGTCAGAGGCAACAGAATACCGTGTGTCCGGCAAAGTCCCGGGACGAATAGAGATGTTTCTTTATGAAGAAGGAGACCAAGTTCACAAAGGCGACACACTGGTAATCATATATTCGCCGGAGGTGGAAGCCAAGAAAGAGCAGGCTCTGGCCGCCCGTGACATGGCAGAAGCCGTAAACCAGAAAGCGAAAAACGGAGCCCAACGCGAACAGATAACCGGAGCGTATGAGTTATACCAGAAAGCCAAAGCCGGCGAAGAAATCTACCGCAAGAGTTATGAGCGTGTGCAACGATTGTACGACAAGGGAGTAGTCTCCGCCCAGAAGCGCGACGAAGTGGAAGCGCAATACAAAGCCGCAACCGCTACCGTGCGTGCAGCCAGAAGCCAATACGACATGGCTCTCTCCGGGGCGCGCGTAGAAGACAAAGCAGCTGCAGAAGCCCAGGTAGCCAGAGTAGATGCCATATTGAAAGAAGTGGCAGCCGCGGAAGCGGAACGCTATCTGCTCTCTCCATGCGACGGCGAGGTGAGCGAGTTATTCCCCAAAGTAGGCGAACTGGTGGGGCAAGGAAGTCCGGTTATGGCGATCGTCGATCTGAACGATGTATGGTTCACATTCTCCGTACGCGAAGACATGCTCTCCCGTTTTGCTGTAGGCAGCGTGATTGAAGTCCGGATTCCCGCTCTGGGCGAGACCTACTATCCGCTGACCGTGACACATATCAAAGCGATGGGAACCTATGCCACCTGGCGCAGCACGAAACAAAACGGCGGCTATGATGTCCGCACCTTCGATGTCAAATGCCGCCCGCTGGCGCAGATTCCTAATCTGCGACCGGGAATGACGGCATTGGTGGTTGAAAATTGACGGTTGAGAGTTGAAAGAGATTTTCAGAAACATATGGCATGTGATGCGACGGGAGGTACACCAGATGTTTGCCCGTCCGCTTTATATGTTTGCATCCGTGGGGGTAATGCTGCTCTCTACATTCTTTTTCCTCACGTTGATGCGGAGAGGCTCTGCAGAGAAAATGCCTATTGCCCTTGTCGATCTGGACCAGACCTCTATCTCCAGACGGTTATGCCACGAGATGCAGGCCACTCCTTCAGTAGATATCTGCCTCATCACTTCTTCCTACCCGGAAGCCCGCGAAGCAATGCAACAGGGTCATGTGTATGGCATCTTTGTTATTCCGGACGGTTTCTACGACGATTTGGTTGCTTTCAAACGTCCCAAGATGGATTTCTATGTCACAAACGCTTATACCGTAGGTGGCAACACCGCCTATAAACAGATGCTCACAATGGTCAACCTCACCTCCGGTGCCTTCCAACGCGAAGTACTGCGCAAGAAAGGTCTTCCGGATGACGTGATTATGCATCGTATCCAACCGCTGACAATCGAAGGACATATGATTGCCAACCCATGGGGGAACTACTCTGTGTATCTCGTAAGCACAATTTTACCGGGTATATTAGGATTGATCTGCATAATGCTGACCATCTTCGCCATCGGGTACGAATTAAAGATGCGTACTTCCCGCGAGTGGCTTCGCGCTGCCGGCGGCAACTATACCGTAGCCATGATAGGCAAACTGATACCCTATACTATTATTTATCTGGTACTGGGAATAGGGTGTCATTTGATACTCTACCGTTTTGCGGGATTTCCGGTTTACGGCAGTCATTCACGGTTGCTTTTCG
>JAEEGL014921474.1_pt1 | contig 10579 bp, 3 predicted proteins | sample 9134231 | NCBI WGS metagenome assembly JAEEGL01 (sample SAMN16246548, study PRJNA631951) | gut metagenome | biome: gut microbiome; feature: rumen; material: fiber-attached | host: Bos | place: Iran: Karaj | collected 2018-10
CTGGTCGGCCCACAGCGCGCCGGAACTGGCCCGGGAGCGGCGGCACAGGAACCTGCCGGGCATGGAGATCCCTGCCGGGACACGGTTCACTTCCTCCATGGAGGAGGTCTGTTCCGAAAAGGAGATCCTGCTCATGGCGGTACCCTCCGTGTACGTCCGGGAGACTGCCGCCAAAGCCGCGCCCTTTATCCGGTCCGGCCAGATCATCGTGGACGCGGCCAAGGGCATCGAGGCGGACACGCTTCTGAGCATGACCGGGGTCATCGCCGACGAACTGGCAAGGGCGGGGAAAAGCGTCAATCCGCTGGTGGCCCTGTCTGGCCCCACCCATGCCGAGGAGGTTGCCCGGGATCTGCCCACTACCATCGTATCCGCCAGCGAGGACGCCTCTGCGGCGGAGCGGGTACAGGCGGTTTTCATGAACACCTGCATGCGGGTGTATACTAACGACGATGTGCGGGGCGTGGAGCTCTGCGGCGCCATGAAGAACATCGTGGCTCTGGCGGCGGGTATTTCCACCGGTCTGGGCTACGGCGACAACGCCAAAGCCGCCCTGGTGACCCGGGGCATGGCGGAGATCAAGCGCCTTGGACTGGCCCTGGGCTGTCGGGAGCAGACCTTCTCCGGCCTGGCGGGCATCGGGGATCTTGTGGTGACCGCCACCAGTCAGCACAGCCGGAACAACCGCTGCGGACAGCTGATCGGCCAGGGGCTCTCTCCGGAGGAGGCCATCCGCCGGGTAGGCATGGTGGTGGAGGGCGTGAACGCCCTGCAGGCCGCCCGACAGTTGGCGGATCGGGAAAACGTGGAAATGCCTATCACCCGGGGCGTTTACCGAATCGTTTTTCTCGGCGCGGACGCCCGGAGCGAGGTGCTCTCGCTGATGACCCGGGACAAACGGTCCGAGGTGGAGCGCCCGGGGGAAAAAGAATAAAAAAGTGCGAAGGCATTGCCTCCGCACTTTTTATTGTACGAGGGGTTTACTCCTCGTCCTTTTTTTCCTCACAGCAGCAGGGCTCCTCGGCGGGCGTATCATCGCAGCAGCAGGGCTCCTCGGGCTTCTCTTCGGCGCAGCAGGGCTCTTCCTTTTTCCCGGCGACGTCGCAGCCGTCGCAGGAGGGCTGCTCGCAGCTCTCGCAGGGAGACTCGGTGATCTCCACGGTGATGTCAGCCTCGTCCTCGGCGGAGGCGACTACTTCCTCGAAGTCGGGCTCCGCGGCAGGCTTGAAGCCGTCCTTCAGCCCGTCCAGCTCGCGCTGTATGGTGCCGATGCGCTCTGTGACGGCGGTGACTTCCTCGCACAGCTGGGCGAAAAGGCCCTCGGCGGAGTCCTTGTGCTCCTCATAAAACGCCTTGCCCAGCTCCAGATAGGCTTTCTTCAGATTCTCCTTCTCCGTGCCCATATCCACGGTGAGCCGCGCGATGCGGGCGGCGTCCTTGGTCTTGTCGGCGGCGACGGAAGCGACCTCGGTTCCTTTTTCCTTCAGAGTGTTGAAGAGATTTTTCACGTTGTCCAGATTGAATGCCATATTGATTACCTCCTGATACTTGTTTTTTAATCCAAATCGTTTATGTACGGCCTCCCCGGCGGGGGAGGGAGCCTTCAGCGCTCGGGCCGGACCACGGACAGAGCCAGTCGGTCCGGTGTGACAGCCTCGCAGAGGAAGTCGGCGGCTTCCTCCGGAGTGATCTCCTTCAGCACTTCGAAGAGATCACCGACGCCCCAGCCGTCGAAAGCGCCTTGCGAGAGCATACAGGCATAGAAGAAAAAGCGGTCCAGCCTGTCCAGCGCCCGCCCGTAACAGGCCCGGCGGCAGCGCTCAAAGGAGGCCGGGTCGATCCCGCGCCGGGCGATGAGCCCCACCCGGTCCGTCAGCGCGGCCATCACCGCGTCCGGGTCTTTGGATTCGCCGCCCAGGAGCACCGTCAGCGTTCCGGCGGAGGAATCCACGTCCGTGCCGAAATCCCTGCCCAGCAGCCCTTTGTCGTACAGCTCGGCGTACAGGGCGCTGGAGGGACCGATCAGATAGTCCAGCGCCAGCTCAGCGGTCAGCTGCTGACGCAGCAGGGCTTTGCCGTCCTTTGCGGGAGTGAGCTTGACGCCCATATATGCCAGCGGCGCCGACACGGCCATGGCTTTTTCCACCCGCCGCTCCAGGGGGAAGGGCGTCTCCGGCTCGCCGTAATCCCGCACGGGGACGGCCCCCGGCTCTGAGGGAAGGACCTCGCCCGCAATGGCGGCGATCTTCTCGGGATCTGCGTCACATACGCACACCAGCACCATGTTGGAGGGATGATAGAAAACCTTGTGGCAGTGATACAGGATCTCCGGGGTGATCTGAGCGATGCTTTCCAGTGTGCCCGCCTCGTTGTCCCGGACGGGATGATGGGCGTACAGCGCCTTCATCAGCTCATAATAGGCCACGTACCCCGGGTCGTTTTCCCCCATCAGGATCTCCTGGCCGATGATGCCTTGCTCCTTGGCCACGCTCTCTGGGGTGAAATAGGGGGTGGAAACGAAAGCGAGCAGGGAGCGCAGATTCTCATAGAAATCATCGGTACAGGTGACGTGGTAGGCGGTCATGCCGTTAGAGGTGAAGGCGTTGGGATCGGCGCCCCGGGCGGAAAGATCCGCCAGCGCATTGCTGCCCTCGGGCATATCGAACATTTTGTGTTCCAGATAGTGGGCCACGCCCCAGGGAGTGTCGATCCATTCTCCGTCCAGCTGAAAACGCCGGTCCGCGCCGCCGTAGCGGGTAGCGTACATGGCGAAGGCCTTGCGGAAGCCCTTCTTGCGGACGGTGATGATCCGCAGCCCGTTGGGCAGGACGTCGTCAAAAAGCGTCTCGCCCAGCGCGGGATAGTCGAATTTGGTCATTCCTCGTCCTCCCCTTTGAGAAAGAATACGGCGTCGGTCTCCACGCCCCGGGCGATCTCCACCAGCCGGTCCCGGGTGACGCTTTCGGCCAAGGCGGCCATGTCCAGGGGAGAGGCGTCCAGTCCCTGCACGGTCTGCCGGAGGTAGAATCTCTCCAGCGCCATGCAGTCGTCGGGGACAGCGCGAAGCTTTGCCGCCGCGAAGTTTCTGACAGCGGTCAGCTCCTCCTCCGTGATCTCGCCTTCCCGGATGAGGTCCAGCTGATGCAGGATCTCGTCCAGAGCGGGCTGGTATTTGTCCAGATCGATGCCGGCGTAAACGGTCATGATCCCCTTGAGGATATCCACGCTGGATATGACGTCATAGCACAGAGACTGCTTTTCCCGCACGTTGAGGAACAGCTTGGAGTTCAGATCTTCGCCGTAAAGGCCGTTGAACACCCGAATGGCGGCCTCGTCCGGGTCCTCCATGCACTCGCCCAGCCGGAAGCCCACGGCCAGATTGCCCTGGGTCAGGTTCATCTCCTCGGAAAAAACCCGGGGCTGGGCTTCCACGGCGTTGAGCCGCACGTCGGTGCCCAGTTCCATATCGATCTCTCCCCGGGGAAGCAGCATCAGCGCTTCCCGGAGCATGTCCGCCACTTTGGGGCCGGGCTGGCTGCCGCAGTAGAAGAATTCCATGGGGGAAGAGGCCAGCAGGGTCCGGTAATCCTTGGTCAGCTTCACGTAATGGATGGCCTCGGCCTCCTCCTCACTGCCGTAAGCGCTGACAGCGTAGGGCTCAAAGGCGCACATGTTTTCCACCAGCCGGCGCAGGGCCCAGCCCTGCCGGTCGTTGCGCATGGCCGCCAGCCGCTCCAGCAGCTTCTGCCGCTCGGAGTCCACGTAGGCGCTCTGGAACAGCCCGCCCCGGGTGTTGGGGGAGAGCCACAGGTCCGCTGTGAGCCGGATCACCTCTTCTAGTACGCCGGGGTTACCGGGAAGATAGCGATCCTCGCTGAACCGGCTGATGAAGCCCAGACCCTGGATCTCGCCCAGCTTGCGGACCCGGGGCTCGATCACGGCGCCGTAGAGCCCGTCCAGCCGGGCGCTGAAGGCGCGCATGTCGGGCAGGGAGGTGGTGCCCCGCCGGAGCACGTAAGGGAGCACAGCGTATTCGGCGGCGGTCTCCCGATCCAGCTGGGTCAGCAGCGTAGCGCTGAGACAGCCGGACTTGAATTTATCGGTTTGAAGCGCCGTGAGGGAGACAAAGGGAAAGAGCTCTTCACGATAGTATTCCATGGCGGGACCACGCTCCTTCTTGATATCTGCATTATTTTAACACTTTTTCCCGGTAAAATATAGATGTTTCTTTAATAATTCTTCACTTTTCCTCCGGCAAAGGCAGGTATTCCGCCTCCCAACCAAGGGACTTTGCCTCCTCCGGCAGGTCTACGGACGCCTTTCCGTCCCGGAGGGAGAAGCCCAGCATGTCCTCCCAGGCCGTGCGGAACCACCAGCCCGCCGCCCCGGTATACCAGCTCCACCCGGCCCGGCCCGTGGGAGCGGGAGCGGCGTATACGTCCGCGCTCAGGACGAACGGCTCTGCCAGAAAGCCGTCCCGCCGGATGCTGCCGGCCAGATCCAGCAGCAGCTCATGCCCTTCCTGCCATCGGCCCGTGCGAAACAGAGCTCTCGCCAGCCACACGGCGGCGTGGGTATACTGCCCGCCGTTTTCCCGGAAGCCGGGGCCGTAGGTAGTCACGTAACCGGGAGAGGGACCCTCCGGGACGAAGGGCGGGGCAAAGAGCCGGATCAGATGGTTTTCCCGGTCCCACAGCTCCCGCAGCGCCGTGTCCAGAGCGATCCGGACCCGGTCTCTGTCCGCCCAGGGACAGAAGGCGGCGAAGCTCTGTGCCACGCTGTCCACCCGGCAGGCCCGGCCGGAGGGAGCGCCCAAAGGCGTCCCGTTGCCGTACCAGCCTCGCAGAAAACGGTCCTCTGCCCAGGCTTCGTTGGCCGAGAGCCCCAGGACCCGGGACATCTCCGCGTATTTGGTCCGTTCCAGACCGTCCGGCGGGCCCAGACGCTCCGAGAGCCGCAGGCATACCGCCGAGGCGAACCAGGTGAGCCACACGCTTTCGGCCCGGTCCCCCATGGTGTCAAAGCTGTCGTTCCAGTCCCCTCCGCCGATCATCAGCATACCGTGTGGGCCCACGCCCCGGGCGAGGACCAGCCCCACCGCCCGGCGGCAGTGCTCCAGCACCGTGCCGTGCTCCCCGGCGAGCTGCGGCAGCTCGTAGCGGCTCTGCTCCCCCTCGGCCAGGGGCAGAGAGGACAGAAACGGCGCTTTCGCCTCCCAGATCGAGGTGTCTCCCGTGGCGTCGGCGTATTCGCAGGCCGCCCAGGGCAGCCACAGCAGGTCGTCGCTGCACCGGGTGCGCACGCCCTTGTCGGTCAGTCCCTCCCCGGGATGCCACCAGTGCTGCACGTCCCCCTCGATAAACTGATGGGCGCAGCAGGCGAGGATATGCCGCCGGCAGGCGGCCGGGTCCAGCGGTATTAAGTTTACATAATCTTGCAACTGATCCCGGAAGCCCACGGCCCCGCCGCTCTGGTACGCGCCGGAGCGGCCCAAAATGCGGCAACTCAGGGCCTGATAAGCGGCCCAGCCGTTGAGCAGGGGGAGAAGTTCCGGCTCCATGCCACGGCCCCGGAGCCGGGAAACTCTGGCGCGCCAGGCGTTTTCGGTTCTGGCAAGGGCGGCATCGGCCCGCTCCGGGGAAAGAAGCTCCGGGGCGTCCTCCGTGCCGCAGAGCAGCACGGCCTTTCCGGACAGCGTGAACTCCCCGCAAAAGCCCGGATTCCCGCTCCGGGGAGACTGCTCGGCTGTCCCGAAGAGGAACGCCGCCGTGTCCGTAGCCCAGTTCTCCCAGGGCCGGGAGCAGCGGGCGGTAAGGCGCACGCCGGAAAAAGCACAGCGGGGGTTCTCCGCCGTGAGGGCGTTGCCCTGCCGGGTGATGAAGCAGCTTCGGGCGTCCTCCGGTTCGGCGGAAAGCTGCAGCGGCGCCAGCCAGCGCACCCGTACCGGACGGCTGCTCTCCAGCAGGAAGCAGCGCACGCTCTTGTCCACGGGGAGAAAGGCGGTCAGCCGCAGCGCCGCGCCGTGAAAGGTCTTACGCCACGCCGCCGTGCCGAAGCCATAGGTGACGGTTTCATCCTCGCACAGGCCATCGGCAAAGAAGGACACGGCCTGCCCGTCGATCTCCGCCCAGAGCAGTTCCGGCCCCGCCGTGGAGAGCGGGTCGCCCTTCCATGGGAGCAGGGGGCACTCCCGGGCGTTGCGATACCACAGCGCCCCGGTGCCGCACTCGGCGGCGGCCCAGCCCAGCTCTCCGCCGAAGAGCATGTTGCTCCAGCACCGGCCCGGCAGGTCCATTCCGGGGGAGAAGGTAAAGGAAAGGTCCTCTTCAAAGCGCCAGACGGGCTTCCCGCCCCGGGAGACAGGGACGGGAGGGGCGATATATCCGGTTTCCGTCTGCCCGGGGAGGGGCGGGACGGTCTCTCCGCTGTTCCACACAGCGGCCGAAGAGAGCAGCGTCTCCCGATCCCGTTCCAGAGAGGCAAAATGCACTCCGCCGGGGACGCCCGACAGCGCTCCCAGCTCCATCGTCTCCATGGCCTCCCGGATGGCTTTCCGGCAGGCGTCAAAATATTCTCCCTCATCCGGGGTGAGAAACACCAGATCGAAACGCACACCGCACTGGCGCAGCAGGGCATAGCGCCGCAGATGCCCAAGCGAGGCGGTCACCGCCAGCTCCCGGGTGCATTCCACGGCGTGGACGGGCAGGTCCCCGGAGATCCCCAGCGCCCACAGGGCTTCCCGGCGGCAGGCGGGGAGCGCCCGGGCCTCCCGGGGCACCTCCGGCCGGAGCAGACAGCGCAGCAGCTCCATGGCGGCGTCCGCGTCCTCCCGGGTGAGTTCCCACCGGGCGGCGAAGGCGGCGGTCATGGAATAAAACGTCTCCTCCCGGAGCATAGCCACGGCCCCTGTAGCGGCCCGGTCCTCCGACTGATCCGCACAGAGGGCGAAGGTGACCAGACTGTCCGCCTCGCCCCGGGGAAGGCCCACCCGTGCGCAAAGCAGGCATTCGCTCTGCCAGCCGGTGTTGGACGCAAAAGCTTTTCCGCCGCCCCGGCCCGGAAAGGTCTGGAAGTCGGAGGAATATGCCGCTCTCCGGCTGACAGCCAGGGCGAGAAAGCGCTCTCTCTGCCCGCCTCTTGCCAGACGGCGCAGGAGAAGGACCCCGTCCTTTTCCCGCGTGGAGATACCAAGCCGGGCAAAGGAGGGATGGGCCCGCCGGTCCCGCTCGGGCAGCAGTACCGGCTCCAGAGCGAAGAAAATCTCTGCCTCCGGGGCGGCGTCTTCCCGGTGGAGAACGATGCGGCGCACCTCTCCCGTGTGGGAGGCGGACACGGCCGCCGAGACCGTCCACCGGAGGCCGGGGAGCGCCCCGGTCAGCACCGCCTGATCGCCGGAAAACTCCCAGGAGAAATCTCCCGGCTCCCCGGCCCTGGGCAGCAGGGAAACGAGCTTTTCTCCTTGCCGGAGGAAGAGCTCCGCGCCGTGGGAGAGGCAAGGCAGGTCGGCGTCGGATCGGTAGACCTCCAAATCCCCCCACCGGGCCCGGCTGACGCCGGACTCTGTGAAGAGCAGATGATAGACCCCGTTGGACAGGGCCTGCACCCGGGGAAAGAGATAGTTCGTGCCCTGTCCCCTGCGCCGGGGCTCCTCCGTCCGGGAGAGACGCCCGGCGGGGACGGACCGTTCCCGCCGGACCGGCCGGATCACCCGGCCGTCCAGGGGGATCTTTTCCTGCAGCAGACCGGCATAGGCGGCCATGGCGGGGTCGGACATAAACCAGCGCCGGGGTGCCTGGTCGCACAGAACGTTGGTCATGGCTACCAGACTCATGCCCAGATGGTGGACCATGGCGCACTGCACGGGTGCTCCGTTTTCTCCGCCCCGGCCGGGGGTGAAGTCCACGGCTTCCCAAAAACCGTAGGGGCCCATATACTCCGGCCGTTCCAGCTTCCGCAGGTTCTGCATGGCCGCCCGGGGGCTGACCATCAGCGCGAGGAAGCTGCCGTACGGGGCGATCACCCGGCTCTGCCCGTCCCGGCTCAGGGACAGGGCGGCGCAGCCGTTGGCCTTGTAGCGGTAGTGCATCCCCGCGTCCAGCGCGGCCACGGCGCTCTCCGAAACGCCCCAGAGGCCGCCGGGTCCCACGGGCGTTTTCCGCTGGACGTACACGGCGAAGCGGGCGCTCTCGGCCAGATGGGAGCCGCCGTACAGCGGCAGCAGCAGCTCCGGCATCAGATACTCGAACATGGTGCCGCTCCAGCTGACCATACCCCGGTAACCCCGGAGGCCCACCTGGGCCCGGCTCAGCCGTTTCCAGTGCTTCCGGGGTGCCTGGCCCGATGCCACGGCGATATAGCCGGTGAGCCGCTCCTCGCTTTCCATCAGATCGTACCAGCTCTCGGAAGCCTGCCCGCCGGGAATGAGTCCGATGCGGAAAAGATCCCGACGCTCGTCGTACAGCGGCCGGAAGTCCATGGCCAGCCGCAGAGCGTCGCAGCGCGCAGCCAGGGCGTGGGCCCCCTGTTCCCGGAGGGCCGCGGCCCCGGCCAGCAGGCACCCGGCCAGATTCCCGCTGTCCACCGTGGAGATATACCCCGGCTGCAGCGGCTGCAGGGTGGCGGTGTCCGTCCAGTTATAGAGGTGCCCCTTCCATTTGGGCATCCGTTCGGCCGTGGAGAGCAGGTTTTCGCACAGCCCCAGGGCCTCCTGCCTTTTTGCCACGCCCAGCTTCAGCGCGCACAGGGCGCTGAGCAGGGAGAGCCCCAGATTGGTGGGGCTGATCCGCCCTGCCTTTTCCGCCGGCGGGGAGAACTGCACGTTGTCCGGCGGGAGGAAGTGGTCCTCCGGCACGCAGTTATCCCGGAAATACCGCCAGATCTCCGCGCACCGGCGCAGCAGCCAGTCCCGGTCCCCCGGCGGCAGGGCGGGCTTCCCCGTTTTCTTCCGGCTCAGGGCATGGAAAAGGAGCGGGGCCGCCAGCCACAGCAGCCCCGCGGCCAGGCCAGCGGGCAGGGGAGAGGCGGAAAGCAGCATGCAGCCTGCCGCCGGGGAGAACCACATGGACCGGTAGAGCGCCCCGGGCCCCTCCTTTCCCCGGGCCTCGTCCTGCTGTGCGGTGGTCCATTGGAGCAGGTTTTTGTGGGTGACGGTCATCCTCCACAGGGCGCTGACCGCGGCGGAGAAGCAGGTCCAGGCCTCCTGGGGCAGCAGGATGAAGCGGGCGATACAGCGCATCACCTCGCCCCGGGGACCGGACAGGACCGCACAGTGGAACCGCAGCGGGAGGACCCTTCCCCGGGCAGCGGCCTCCGCCAGCGCGTTGAATAGAGGGGAGAGCAGGCACAGCCCCGCCGTGACCGCGGCGGCCATCGTTCCGGCATCCGGCCGGAGGAACCAGGCGGCCAGCGCCGAGAGCAGGGCGGGAGGCAGCAGCGAGCGGCGAAGGGAGTCCCACAGCCGCCATCGCTCGATCAGCGGCAGCTGGGCCCCGGGGGAAAAGACCCAGGGCAGGTTCTGCCAGTCCCCACGGGTCCAGCGGTGCAGCCGGGTGAGCCAGCTCCGCGCCCCGGCTGGGAAGCCGTCGGTGAGCTCCACGTCATTGATCAGCCCGCCACGGAGATAAGCTCCCTCCAGAGCGTCGTGGCTCAGCACCAGATTGTCCGGCAGACGGTCCGCGGCGCAATCCAGATAGGAACGGATATGGATCAGCCCTTTCCCGGCAAAGCCGCCGCTGCGGAAGAGGTCCATATAAAGTTCTCCCGCGTTGGAGCCGTAAGGGTCGCCGCCGCCCTGGGGGGCGAACAGCCGGGCGAAGCCCGTTTTGTTGGCGTCGGAAAGCCCCACGGCCAGTCGGGGCTGGAGCACGCCGTGACCCTGCACCACCCGGCCCTGTTCGGGATCGACCACAGGCCGGTTCAGCGGGTGGAGGGCCGTGCCGATCATGGCCCGGGCCGCTCCCGGCTCCAGCCGGGTGTCCTCGTCCAGCGTCAGCACGTAGACAGCGCCCCGAAGGGCTTCCGCCTTCCCGGAGAGCAGCTCCAGTTCGGAGCTCTGCCCGTCCAGCAGACGGCAGAGCTCATGAATGGCGCCCCGTTTCCGCTCCCGGGGAGAGAACCGGCGGGAATCCTCCGACCAGCTCCGCTCCCGGGAGAAGACGAAAAAGCCCCCGTCATATCGCCGGTTCAGCTCATCCGCCCCGGCCTTGACCCGGAGCAGCAGGGCCTGATCTGCGGTGGACAGGATCTCCCGGCTCTCCGGTAAGTCGCACAGCAGCCCCAGAGCCAGCCCCTCGCCGCAATCCCGGGAGGCCATTCGGAATTCCTCCAGGCGCCGGAGGGCCCTGTCGGCGGCGGCCTCCCCGGAGAGCAGCACGGAGATCACGCACAGAGTCTTCCCCTCCGGGGGCACGCCGGTTTTCAGCGCCAGCCGGGGCAGCTGACAGGGAGGCGTGAGCCCCAGCGCCACCCGGTCCGCTGTCTCCTTCACCAGCTGGGAGAGAGGCAGCAGCGCCAGGAAAAACGCCGCCGAGGATCGGAGGAGCAGTCCCAGCGCTCCGGCAAGCAGCAGCGGCAGGACGGC
>JAEEGL015295178.1_pt1 | contig 10579 bp, 9 predicted proteins | sample 9134231 | NCBI WGS metagenome assembly JAEEGL01 (sample SAMN16246548, study PRJNA631951) | gut metagenome | biome: gut microbiome; feature: rumen; material: fiber-attached | host: Bos | place: Iran: Karaj | collected 2018-10
GGTCTATGTACAGAACGCTGACGGACAGCCGCTCATGCCGACGAAGCGCTTCGGCAAAGTACGCAGACTGCTGAAGAGCGGAAAAGCCAAAGTGGTCAGGCGCTGTCCTTTCACTATCCGTCTCCTGTACGAAACGGGAGAACAGGTACAGCCCGTCGATTTGGGGATCGATGCGGGGAGCCGTACGGTCGGCCTTTCGGCCTGCACGGAAAAAGAGGAGCAGCATCCGATCAGGATCAAATCGCTGTCGGAAGACAGTTTTCATCCGGATTCGCTGGATCGCTTCCAAAGAAAACAGGAAGTCAGAAAAGTATACCGGAAGCGGGACGGAGCTTATGTTCTTGCGGACTGCGCGTATACGGAGGACTGGGATAAAGAGAAAAAACGTTCTGTCTCCAAAACGATTAGCGGAGACGATCACATCACATATCTTGCGTTGGAAGGAGACAGAGTCGTCGGCTTTATCAGTCTGCTGAAACGACTCGAGGGCTCATATATGATCCTGGATATGATGCAGGTATCCGCGGAATACAGAGGTCAGGGCATAGGCAGACGATTGTTCTGCAAGGGGAAAGAAGAAGCCCGAAAAGCAGGAGCCGAGGCGTTGTATATCTCTGCCTGCTCTTCGGAGGAGACCGTTGCATTTTACAAAGCGATGGGCAGCACGCTGACAGACTTTCCCATAAAAAGAATGGCAGATGACGAGCCATGCGATCTGCAGATGGTTTGTTATTTGGATTAAAGCCGGCGTGACCGCAATGATCACGCCGGCTTTGTTTTCCTTCTGGCAGTTATGCCCCCCGCTCAAAAACTGTTTCTGCCGGAGAGCTGGAAGGAAAGGCTTTCCCGTCAGAAGCATCTTTCCTTCCTGGCTTTCCTGCAGGATTCCACGTTTCCGCAGCGGTAGCACAGCTCGTTGTCGCAGATCCCGTCGTTCTCGAAATAGGACAGGATGTTTCCGACCGTCGTCTCGGCGATGTTGTCCAGCGCCTCTTCCGTGAGGAAGGCCTGGTGGGACGTGACGATCACGTTGGGCATGGAGATGAGGCGCGACAGCACCTCGTCGTCCAGGATGTGGCCCGAACGGTCCTCGAAGAAGACGTCGGCTTCTTCCTCGTACACGTCGAGGCACGCCGCCCCGATCTTCCTTTCCCGGATCCCGTCCAGGAGCGCTTCCGCGTCGATGAGACCGCCGCGGGAGGTGTTCACGAGGATGACGCCCTTCTTCATCTTCCGGATGGATTCCGCGCCGATCATGTGCCGGGTCCCGTCCGTCAGGGGACAGTGCAGGGAGATGATGTCCGACTCCGCCAGGAGCCGGTCGAGGGACACGTACTCGATCCCTTCCGCGTCGGAGGGATACATGTCGTAGCCGAGGACCTTCATGCCGAAGCCCCGGCAGATGCCAGCGAAGATCCGCCCGATCTTCCCCGTGCCGACGACGCCCGCGGTCTTTCCGTGCAGGTCGAAGCCCGTCAGGCCGTTCAGGGAGAAGTTGAAGTCCCGCGTCCGGTTGTAGGCCTTGTGGATCCTGCGCACGGACGTGAGCAGGAGCGCCGCGGCGTGCTCCGCTACGGCGTAGGGGGAGTAGGCGGGCACGTGGACCACGTGGATCTTCCCGTAGCAGGCCCGGACGTCCACGTTGTTGTAGCCCGCGGAACGCAGGGCGATGAGTTTCACGCCGTACCCGTACAGACGGTCGATGACTTCCGCGTTCACATCGTCGTTGACGAAGACGCAGACCGCGTCCGCGCCCCGGGCGAGCTCCGCCGTGTCCGCGTTCAGTTTCGTTTCGAGAAAACGGAAGGATACGTCATGCAGGGCCCCGTAGCGTTCGAACGAGGGCCTGTCATACGGTTTCGCGTCGAATAAAGCGACCTGGATCATGCTGCCTCCTTGCGCGCGGCCGTCCGCGCGTCACTTCCATCTTACAGGAAATACGCGTTTTGTCAACAGACGGGATGCGATCGGACGGGACGTGGAAAAGCGGCGGATGTGCGGGAGACGGAAACGGGAAGGAAGGGCGGGAGAGATCCCGCCTTTTTCCCGTGCCCGGGACGCGCCTTGCGGCCCGCGGACGCGTCTGCTACAATACAGGGGAAAAGGAGGTGGGGAACGTGAGGATCCTGCTCGCGGAGGACGATCCCGGGATCGTCCGCACGCTTACGGAATTCCTGGAAGGCGAAGGTTTCTCCGTGGAATCCGCGGAGTCGGAAGAAGGGGCGGAGGCGCTGCTCGCCCGCTCTCCCTTCGATCTCGCGCTCCTGGACGTCTCCCTGTCCTCGGGGGACGGCTTCGCCGTCTGCGCGGCCGCAAAGGGAAAGAACGTCCCCGTGATCTTCCTGACCGCGTCGGGGGACGAGAACAGCGTCGTGCGCGGCCTCGACATGGGCGCCGACGACTACGTGACGAAGCCCTTCCGTCCCAGGGAGCTCGTGTCCCGCATCCGCAGCGTCCTGCGCCGGAGCGGGGAGGGATCCGTCCTGCGTCTGGCCGACGGCGCGGCGGTGGACCCCGAACGGGGCACCGTCACGAAAGACGGGGAGGAGATCCGTCTCTCCGCCCTGGAGTTCCGGCTGCTCATGCTCTTCGTGAACAACCGCGGGAAACTCCTGACCCGCGAGAAGCTGCTGGAGGACATCTGGGACATCGCGGGGGATTTCGTCAACGACAACACGCTGACCGTGTACATCAAGAGACTGAGGGACAAACTGGAAGACGATCCCGGGGAGCCGTCTCTCATCCGCACCGTACGCGGACTGGGATACAGGATGGACTGAGATCTCCGGGAAGTCAGATCCGTGCCCGTTCCTGAAAATGTGGCTGATCGTGAATCGGATTCAGGATCAGCCACACAGGATGCGGTCCAAGGACATGCCGGGGAGACGATCTCAGGAACCGTCCTTCATCCGGACCGTGAGCAGACAGGAAAACAGGATGGAGTGAGCCCTATGTTCAGAAACAGGGAACTGAGGAACGAATGCCTGATCGACGCCGCAGCGGCGCTTCTCTTCGCCGCGGCGGGCTTTTTCGTGCGCCCGCTCGCGGGGATCCTGCTCCTCGTCCTGGGAGCCCTTCTGACCGGCCTGCATCTGCTGCACGGAATGAGACGCTATGCGAGGATCGCCGAACTGTCCGAAAGCGTCGGCCGCGTGGTGCACGGCCAGGACCGCTTCCTCATCTCCGACAGCGGGGAGGGTGAACTGGAGATCCTGACGGACGAGGTCCGCAAGATGAGCGCCCGTCTCGCCGAACAGAACGACGCCCTGAAGGAGGAGCGGGAACGCCTCTCCTCGGCGATCGCGGACATGTTCCACCAGATCCGAACGCCCCTGACTTCTATGAACCTTCTCGTGAGCCTCCTCTCCGATCCGGATCTGCCCGGGGAGAAGCGCGTGCGCTACCTCAGGGAACTCAAAAGCCAGCTTTCCCGGGTGCAGTGGATCACGGAAACGCTGCTGAAACTTTCCAAGCTTGACGCGGACGCCGTCCGTTTCCGCCCGGAGGCCCTCTCCGTGAAGGAACTCGCGGAAGAGGCCGCGGAACCTCTGCGCGTGAGGATGGAACTGGCGGGGATCGCCTTTGAGATCGAGGACGGCGGCGCATTCCTCACGGCCGACAGGGCCTGGACCGCGGAGGCGCTCGGGAACATCCTGAAGAACTGCGCCGAGCATACGCCCGAAGGCGGGAAGATCTCGGTCACGGGAGAGGAGAGCCCCGTATTCACCAGGATCACCGTGACGGACACCGGATCCGGCTTCGCGCCCGGGGATCTTGGCCGCGTCTTCGAGCGCTTCTACAGAGGCGCGAACGCCGCGGAGGATTCCGTGGGGATCGGCCTGGCCTTCGCCCGGGAAGTCATGGCCGGACAGGGCGGCACGCTCACCGCGAAGAACGCGGAAGAGGGCGGCGCCCGCTTCGTACTGACCTTCTGCAAAACGGTCCTGTAACCGAGGGAAGCGGCGTCGGAACGGATGAATCCGATCATCTACACTCTCTCCATTCTCAGGTATTTCCGACGCAGATACCACGCTTGTTCGGAGGATATTTCTTGCTCTGTTTCAACGCTGTTGATATCCGCATTCAGATCGCACCAGTTTAAGTCCCAATGCAGAGAATCAAGACGCGGAATGCTAGCATGAATGTCTGGCACCAATCTAGTAATAATATTGATATTCTCCTCGAATTTGTGTATAATACAAATTGGAGGAGATAATCATGATTATTTCAACAGCGATGCTGATGGATCAGCTGAGCAAGTACGGCGACCCCGCCGGCAAAATCCTGAGAATGAAAAGGAGAGGCGAGATCATCCCGCTTACGCGGGGGCTGTACGAGACGGATGGCAATACACCCGGCTATTGCCTTGCCGCAGCGATCTTCGGGCCGTCCTATCTGTCGTTCGATTATGCTTTGGCCCATTACGGGTTGATCCCGGAGGCTGTCTACACATACACGTCCGCATCCTTCGGCAAAAAGAAGTCCAAAGAATATGAGAATCATTTTGGCCGCTTTTCTTACCGTGACGTTCCGACCGAGGCCTATCCCTTCGGCATTGTCATCCGGGAGGAAAACGGTTATGTGTACCCGATCGCCTCTCCGGAAAAAGCGCTGTGCGATAAGCTCTATACGATGCCTCCGGTGACGAGTCAGCGGGACATGGAACACATGTTGTTTGAAGATCTGCGGATTGACCGGTCTGCTTTCGAGAAGCTGGATACCGACGGTATATTCCAGATCGGGGAGAAGTACCGCAGCAATAATATGAAGTATCTCATGAAGTACCTGAGGAGGAACGTAACATGAACAGCGTCATGACGGAAATGCTGAACCGTTATCATGCGGATGGATTGACGGACAAAAAGAACGCTGTCAAGGAGATTATGCAGGAGATCGTACTCTGCGGACTTTCCCGGGCCGGGTTCTTCAAAAAGGTTGCCTTTTACGGCGGAACGGCACTGCGCATCTTTTATGGCCTGGATCGTTTCTCGGAGGATCTGGATTTTTCGCTTATGACGCCTGATCCTGATTTTGAGTTATCGGCCTTCTTCCCGACCTTGAAAAAGGAAGTAGCTTCATATGGCCTGAATGTAGAGATTTCCGAAAAAGAGAAGACGAAAGAATCGGCGATTCGATCGGCGTTCCTGAAGGGGAACACGAAGGAGCACATGCTTCTTTTTTATGCGTCAGACTCTTTCACAGGCGGGATTGCTGCCAATGAGACGATCAAGATCAAGTTCGAGGTCGATACCAATCCACCTGCAGGTGCCACATTCGAGCATAAGTACCGGCTCCTGCCCGCGCCTTATGATGTTACGCTTTATGACATGCCGTCGCTTTTTGCGGGAAAAGCTCATGCGGTGATCTGCCGCGCCTGGAAGAGCCGTGTCAAGGGCAGGGACCTGTATGATTATGTGTTCTATCTTTCCCGCGGCGCTTCCCTCAATACGGAGCATCTGAAAGCCCGCCTTGTTCAGTCAGACGCCTGGAGTGACAATGATTCTTATACCATTGAGAACGCCAAGGAGCTTCTTTGCGCGCGCTTTGACACGATAGACTATGCGCAGGCCAAAGAGGACGTCCGTCCCTTTATCCGAGACACAGCCTCTCTGGATCTCTGGAGCGCGGATTTCTTCAGGCAGATCACGGAGAATCTGCGTGAATCATAGCAATCAGAAAGCAAAAGCTTACCAAACAAGATCAAATCGGTTCCGCTTTATACTGTCTTCTGCATTTGTGACGACTGAGTCCGTAATCCGGTTTATGAGTGAAGCCTCACGCAGTTTCAGTCGTGTGAGGCTTCACTTGTTATGATGGGATTTTGCTGCTTCCAGCAGATTCCTGAAGTATGATCCGATACGAAAGCCTCCCGCCGCAGCACAAAGACTGCAGCGGGAGGTTTTGCGTTGCCTGAGGGTCCCGCGCCCTGCCGGTGCGGGCCTTTTCTTATCGGTGAGCGTCCTGCAGAAGTTCTGATATGACCTCTCCGCAGTCGCCGTCGAGACAGACGGACCTTCCCGCGATCTCCTCCGGACAGACGGCCTCGTCATAGTTCAGACACGCGTAGAAAGCGTTCGGGTTCTCCGCCGTCATCGCCCAGAAGGGGTACTTGACGATCATCGGGGTGTTGGCGCCTACGCCGAGCTCCAGGAACAGGACGTGTTTTCCTTCGCGGGCCTCGAGCCAGTCGGCGTATCTTCCCGCCGCTTCATGCCATCCCGCGTCCTCGACGAAGGTCTCGTCGGATCGCAGGTTCATGGACACGGGACTGCCGCCGGGCCAGACGGGGATCAGCTCGTCCGGCAGCTTCATCGAGAGCCGTCCGCCGTCGGGCACGCGGAACCCGCCTTCGGCGTCCCGGACGAAGCCCTGCGCTTCCATCGCCTTCACGACCCATTCCTCATTGTCGCAGGTCTGCGGGACCCGGCCGCCCGCGCTCTGGAACAGTCCGTAGTCGCCCTGGGTGTAGAACAGCCGCTTTTTGTCGAATCCCGCCCGCTGGAAGCGGTGATCCACGTTCGTCGTGACGACGAAATAATCCTTGCCGCGGATCAGTGACAGGAGGTCCCGGTATACCGGCTTCGGATCGGGGACGTAGCGGTTGAACCAGATATGCCGCGCCCACCAGGCCCATCGGGTCCCGACGTCGGGGAAGGGGTAGAACCCGCCGGAATACATGTCCCGGATCCCGAAACGGTCCCGGAAATCGAAGAAATACCGGTCGAAGCGTTCGCCGGAGTAGGTGAAGCCCGCGGAGGTCGACAGGCCCGCTCCGGCACCTACCGCGACGGCGTCGGCCGTCCGGATCTCTTCCCTCAGCCGCCGGATGCCGTCTTCCCGGCTCCCCGTGTCGTCTGTCAGCCCGCACCGGAGCCCCCTGACGTAGGAGATCCCCTTTCGCAGCGTCCGCACGTAGTCTTCTTCCCGGCCGTTGTACGTCATGCTCATTCTTTTTCCCCTTCCAGGACCGTCACGTCGTACCAGGCGTTGTTGTAGTCCTCGTTGTCGAAGTCGTTGATGAATTCCGGATGGACGAGGAAAGTCTTCCCTCCGGGCACCCGCAGACGGACGTCCTGCGCGAAGAAGGCACCCTGTCCGCCGCAGAAGACCATCTGGTCGGCCAGCTGTCCGTACTCGCGGAGCTTATCTTCCGGCACGCTGCGGATCCCGATATCGGGTCTTCCGAACTCGGCCATGCCCCGGGTGTGGATCCAGTACGTCCCGTTCTCCTCTTCGGAGAACAGGATGACCGCGTGCCTGCGCGCGTCGACTTCTTTTCCGAAGAACCTTTCCGTCCATGTTTCGGGGGAGTACAGGGAGATCGTCTGCGCGTCCAGGATCCCTGCCGCCCCCTTGTCGACGAACGCCTGGACGATGCCGACCGCGTTCCGCATGTAGTCGAGGGTCGCGTCCTTTTCCACGTGCCCCTGCAGCAGCGAGCAGACTTCGGCTTTCCTGCAGCGCTCGTACAGTTCCGGGTCCGCCTGCTTCAGCACTGTCTCATAGGCGCCGGAGAACCATCCGTCGATCCAGGCTCCCTGTTCCTTCCTCGTGAAGGTCCGGATGTCGAGCCCTTCGGGCAGTCCGTCCACCAGATGTCTTTCCCGCGAGACTTCCAGGTCCTCTCCGGACACGCCGAAGATCAGGAAGAACAGATACGGTTTATATCCGATGTCCCTGTAGTACTTTCTTTCCATCATTATCCTTTCTTTCGGGAGGCTTCTACAGCCCCAGCAGCTCTTCGTAGATCTTCCGGTCTGTATCCTTGAACACGTTGAAGATGACGGAGACCCTGCCCGGATGCTCATTCAGGTAGGCCCTGACCGTTCCCACCGCGATCTCCGCGGCCCTTTCGTTCGGGAACATGAAGACGCCGGTGGAGATGCAGCAGAAGGCCACGCTCGCAAGGCCGTTCTCTTCGGCCAGGTCCAGGCAGGCCCGGTAGCAGCGGGCGAGCTCCTCTTCGTGCCGCGCCGTCAGGGCGTCGGACACGATGGGCCCCACGACGTGGATGACCTTTTTCGCGGGCAGATCGTAGGCGTCCGTCAGCATGGGCACCGCCGTGGGCTGTTCGTAGTCCTCTCCGTATCTTTCCCGCAGGAGGGCCATCTGCCGGGCGCATTCCGCCCGGAGCTGCACGCCGGCGTAGGTGTGGATGCAGTTGTCGATGCAGGCGTGCATGGGCACGAAGCACCCGAGCATCTGCGAGTTCGCGGCGTTCACGACCGCGTCCGCGGCCAGCCTCGTGATGTCTCCCTGCCAGAGACGGATCCCTTCTTCGGCTTCCGGGACGTCCTCCGGCCTGACGATCCCTTTTTCCTCCGCCCGGACGGTCAGGTACTCGTCCTGGATCCGCAGGATCTCAGGGGGCAGGGGAGCGGGCATGCGCACGTTCATGAGGGAGCGGAGGAGCCGCTTCCTGCCCTCGGCGTCCTTCGGCGTCGGGATGTCCGCGTACCGGACCGAATCGGCCTTGAAGGCCTCGACCAGTTCCGTCAGTCTTTTGTCCTGCGTCGTCGTCTCACTCATCTGTATCAGCCTCTTTTCCGCCGCCCGAAGGCGCGCTTTTTTCCGCCAGGATCTCCCGGAGCTCCGTTTCGAGCTCCGCGAGGGTATGTCTGTCCATCTCGGCCTCCATCGCCTCCTGGACGGCCCTGAGCCTCCCGTCCAGCAGCGCGTGGATGTTCCCGCCCACGGGGCAGTCCGGATCCGGAGACGCGTGGAAGCGGAAGAGATCCGCGCTCTCCGCGGGCTCGACCGCCCGGTACACGTCGAGGAACGAGATCTTTCCGGGATCCCCGTTCAGGGAGACGCCGCCCGTCCCCCTCGCGACGGTCACGATCCCGGCCTCCCTGAGCTGCGCCAGGATCTTCCGGACGACGACGGGGTTCGTATGGATGCTGCCCGCGAGGAAATCGCTCGTCACACGGTATTCGCCCGCGAAATGCGTCGCGCAGGCGAGGATGTGCAGGGCGACCGTGAACCGGCTCGGGATCTGCATGGGACCACCTCCTTCGGTACGGGACGATTGTATCACGGTTTCGTTGTAATTGCAATGGTTACAACGAGATCCGCGCCGTTTTCCCGGCGCGGTCCCGGATCCCCGGCCGGAAGGCTTTATTGTTGATGGCCTGTTCGGATCGTAGTATACTGATCGCGTACGAATCATTCTGACCGGAAGGAGCAGACCCATGCTGTTCTCGAGCACGACCTTCATCTTTCTGTTCCTTCCGATCGTGATCCTCGTCTGTCATACGGTCCTGAGGAAGAGCCGCCCGCTGCAGAACGCATTCCTGTTCGCTGCGAGCCTTTTCTTCTACGCCTGGGGCGAGCCCCGGTTCGTGTTCGTCATGGCCGCTTCCATCGCCGTCAACTGGCTGCTCGCCCTCGTCATCGGAAAAAGACGGGAGAAGGGCGGAAGATCGGCCAAGGTCCTGACGGTCCTGGCCGTCTGCCTGAACCTGGGGCTCCTGTTCGTGTTCAAATATCTTGGATTCACCTGTTCGCTGCTGCGCCCGGTATGGCCGGATCTCCCCGTGCCGGAGATCGCCCTGCCCATCGGCATCAGCTTTTTCACTTTCCAGGCGCTCTCCTACGTCCTGGACGTGTACCGCGGGGACGCGCAGGCCCAGCGCAATCCCCTGTACGTCGGGCTCTACATCGCCTTTTTCCCCCAGCTCATCGCCGGCCCCATCGTCCGGTACAACACCATAGCGGATGATATCGTGAACCGCAGGCTGACCGCGGAAGGCCTCTTCACCGGCTTCGAAAGGTTCGTCGTCGGGCTCGCCAAGAAAGTGCTGCTCGCCAACGCTTTCGCGATCCTCGCCGACCTCGCGTTCGATTCGGTCGCCGCGGGGAAGACCGTCTCGGTCCTGTTCGGATGGCTGGGCGCCGTTGCCTACGCGTTCCAGATCCTCTTCGATTTCAGCGGATACAGCGACATGGCGATCGGCCTGGGAAGGATGTTCGGCTTCCGTTTCCCGGAAAACTTCGACAGCCCCTACGCCGCGTCCTCGGTCACGGACTTCTGGCGGCGCTGGCATATCTCCCTGGGGACCTGGTTCAGGGATTATCTCTACATCCCCCTGGGAGGCAGCCGCCGGAGCAGGGGGCGGAACCTGCTGAACCTCTTCATCGTATGGACCCTGACGGGCATCTGGCACGGGGCGGACCTGACCTTCGCGGCCTGGGGCTTCATGTGGTTCCTGCTCCTGGCGGCGGAAAGGGCCTTGGGACTGACGAAACGGCAGGGAAGGGGCATCGGCGTACTCAAACGGGTCTATACCCTTTTCTTCGTCCTCATCGGGTGGATCCTGTTCCGGTCCGGTTCGCTTCCCGACGCCTTCGCGTATCTCGGGAGGTGCTTCGGGACGGGAGGCACACCCCTGTCGGACGGGACGTTCACCGGGTATCTCGCGCAGAACGCGGTCCTTCTGGCCATAGGGATCCTTGCGGCCACGCCCCTGTGCGGGCGGCTCTACGAGAAGACGAAGGACAGCACCGCGGCGGGCTTGGTCCGCGCGCTGGTCCTGATCTGCCTGTTCATCCTGTCGGTCGCGAGCCTGGTCAGCCGCAC
>JAEEGL016299656.1_pt1 | contig 10579 bp, 4 predicted proteins | sample 9134231 | NCBI WGS metagenome assembly JAEEGL01 (sample SAMN16246548, study PRJNA631951) | gut metagenome | biome: gut microbiome; feature: rumen; material: fiber-attached | host: Bos | place: Iran: Karaj | collected 2018-10
AGACCGACCTCGACCGCATGAACCTGTTCGTGATCCCGGTATCCACCCGCCTTCTGGTGGACCCGAACCGCGCGATGGACGAGGACTTCGCCTTTGCCAAAGAGAAGCACATCCCGGTGCTGCCGCTCATGATGCAGCCGGGGCTGGACCCGATCTACGCCAAAGAGGACCGCTTCGGCGCGCTGCAGTATCTCGACCCGTTTAACACGGACCGAACGGCGGTGCCGTATGCGGAAAAACTGAAAAAATATCTGGAAGCGGTGCTCGTGAGCGACGAAGCGGCAAAGCGCATCCGCGCGGCGTTCGACGCGTATATCTTTTTAAGTTACCGCAAAAAGGACCGGGCGTTCGCCAACGCCCTCATGCGCCTGATCCACAGCCACCCCTTATGCCGCGATATTGCGGTGTGGTTCGATGAATTTTTAACCCCCGGAGAGAGTTTTTCCGCCAATATCGAGCGCGCCCTGCGCGACAGCAAACTTTTTGCGCTGCTGGTAACGCCGAACCTTTTGGAAGAGCCGGACGGCAAGCCGAATTTCGTGATGGGGGTGGAATATCCCAAAGCCCGTGACGCGGGTATGCCCATGCTGCCCGCCGAAATGGCCGCAACGGACCGCGCGGCGCTGGCGGCGAAATACGCGGGGCTGCCGCAGCCCGTGGACGCGGCGGACGAAGAAACGTTTGCCGCGGCGCTGGGGCAGGCCGTAAGCACGTTCGCAAAGACCGAAAACGACGACGACCCCGCCCACAACTACCTGATCGGCCTCGCGTATCTCGACGGGATCGACGTGGAAATCAACCGTGAGCGCGCGTTGGCGCTGATCACCTCCGCCGCCGAAGCGGATCTCTCCGAGGCGATGATGAAACTGTTCGTTATGTATCGCGACGGCCGCGGCGTGGCGCAGAGTTATGAGAAATCGCTTTTTTGGATACGTAAATATGTGGATTCTTGCAAAAAAAAGTTCGGGGAACCGGATGAAAGAACGCTCACGGCAATGAATATTCTTGCCGTTGCGCTTCTGAACAACGGCAATTATGCCGAGGCGCTGCAATATACCGAAAAATGCTACGTACTGCGCTGCAAGCTTTTCGGCAGAGAACGGCCGGAAACGCTCAGAGCCCTGAACGATCTGGCGCATAACTACGTCAGCCTCGGCGAATATCAAAAAGCGCTGGAACTGCATGAAAAATGCTACGCGCAAAGCTGCGTGATCCTCGGAGAGCGGCATCCGGATACGCTCACGTCCCTTTCCAATCTGGCAATGACCTGCAGCGAACTCGGCGATCATAAAAAAGCGATGGAACTGAACGAAAAATGCTGCGCGCTGCGCCGCAGCGTGCTCGGCGCGGAGCATCCGGATACGCTGAATTCCCTGAACGCCGTTGCGCAGGCATATAGCAGCCTCGGTGATTATAAAAAAGCGCTGGCGCTGCAGGAAGAATGCCATGCGGCGTGCAGTAAGGTTTTCGGCGAGGAACACCCCATCACGCTATTGGTGCTGAATAATATCGCGTCGATCTGCTCTCATCTCGGCGATTACAAAAAAGCGCTGGCGCTGCATGAAGAATGTTACGCGCTGCGTTGCCGTGTTCTCGGTACGGAACACCCCGATACGCTCATGTCACTCGGCAATTTGGCGCAGGCCTGCGGCAACTGCGGCGACCTGAAGAAAGAATGCGCGTTGGAGGAAGAATGCTATTCGCTGTTCTGCCGCGTCCTCGGTGAAGAACACCTCCGCACGCTCACGGTGCTTTCCGACCTGGCGGTGACCTGGGGCGAACTCGGAGAGTACAAAAAAGCGCTGGAACTGCACGAAAAATGCTATGCGCTGCAATGCCGCATCCGCGGAGAGAAATCCCCCGCTGCGCTGCGTTCGTTTGCCAATCTGGCGTCGACCTACGGTAAACTCGGCGATTACAGAAAGGCGTTGGAACTGCATGAAAAATGCTACGCGCTGCATTGCGGGATCTTCGGCGAAGAGCACCCCGAAACACTCACGGCACTCTCCAATCTGGCGTATGCATACGGCCGATGCGGAGATCATAAAAAGGAAATTGAATTAAATGAAAAATGCTGCGCGCTGCGATGCCGTATCCTCGGCGCGGAGCATCCCCATACGCTTGCGTCGCTTTCCAATCTGGCTTACGCCTGCGGCGAATGCGGCGATTACGGGAGAGCGCTGGAGCTGTATGAAAAATGCTATGCGCTGCTCAGCCGTACCCTCGGCGAGGCGTACCCTTCAGCCGTTGCCGCATTGAACAATCTGGCTGCGATCTGCAGCGCGCGCGGCGATCATCAAAGAGCGCTGGAGCTGCAGGAAAAGAGTTATATGTTGTGCCGCAGGGTTTACGGCGCGGAACACCCGCATACGCTCTCGGCGCTCAATAATCTGGCTTCGGATTACGGCCGTCTCGGCGATCATCAAAGAGAACTGGAACTGCATGAAGAATCCTACGCGCTGCACCGCCGGATCCTCGGGGAAGAACACCCCGATACCCTTACGGCGCTGAACAATCTTGCGCAGGCCTTCGGCAGCCTCGGCAAGCGCGAAAAAGCGCTGGAACTCCAGAAAGAATGCTATGCGTTGAGTTGCCGTATCCTCGGCAGGGAACACCCGGATACGCTCAAAACCATGAATAATCTGGCTTTGGCTTACGGCGCCCTCGGCGATCATCAAAAAGCGCTGGAACTGTATGAAGAATGCTATATGCTGCGTTTTGGAAATCTCGGCGAAGAGCATCCCGATACGCTCACAACACTTTTCAATCTGGCGTATACCTTCGGTATGCTTGGCGATTACGGAAAAGCGCTGGAACTGTTTGAAAAATGCTGGGCGCAGTTACGCCGCGTCCTTGGGGAAGAACATCCGGATACGCTGGCAACGCTGTGGAGTCTGGCGCTGACGTACGGAAAACTCGGAGATACGGAAAGAAAAAGAGAAAAACTCGACGAACTCTATGCGCTGTGCAGTAAAGCCCTCGGAGAGGAACACCCGCAGACGCTCGCGGCGCTTTATATGCTGGCTTACGTATACAACGAACTTGCCGCTTATGAAACGGCGCGGGTGTTGTTTGAAAAATGCTTGGCGCAGCGGCGCCGCGTTCTCGGAGAAGAACATCCGGATACGCTCTTAACGCTTCATATGCTGGCGTATGCCTGTGCTGCGCTCGGCGAGCGTGAAAAAGCGATCGAACAATATGAAAACTGTTACGCGCTGCGCTGTAAGGTTCTTGGAGAGGAGCATCCGCAAACGCTCGTCACGCTGAACAATTTGGCGTATACATGCGGAGAACTCGGCGAATGCGAACGTTCACGCGATCTTTTTGAAAAGTGTTACGTTGCCTATTCAAAAACGCTTGGAGAGGTGCACCCGAATACGCTGAATTCCGCAGTAAACCTTGCGAAGGCCTGCCTGAATGCCGGCGACCGTGCGCGGGCGGAAGAACTCGGCGAAACGCTTCTGAGAAACGCGGACACGCTGCCGCCGAACACCCGTAAAAAAGCCGCCGATCTGTTCGAGGCCCTCGGCGCGCCCGAAAAAGCCGCTCTCCTTCGCAGCGCCGGAGAATAACGCGGCGCCGCGCAGAAAAAGCATCCGCCTGCCATACAATAACCGGCCTGAGATCAATGAATTCAGGCCGGTTTTTATATATTTGTGTGCCTTGCCGTGGGGAGATGATCTTTATCCCAGCAAATCCGGTTCACACGTGATCATCGCGCAGCTGTTGCCGCGCAGCCGCAGCACGCCTCCTTCAAGCGGCACGGCTTCATTGATCCGCTCGTCGTCCACAACGTGCGCCGTACACGCGCGCATGCCCGGGATCTCAATGCAAAATTCCGCATCCGGCGGCACGGTCCGGTTGAGGCCCTTTTCGTCGTTGAAATACGAAACGAGCAGGGCGATCCTGCCGTCCGCGCCTTCGGCGGCGGTAAGATAAAGGTCCGGGCAGTCGGTTTCGGCTTCGATCTGCGTTCCCAGTTTTTTCAGTTCGCTCCAGTATTGCAGCGCGTAAAAGCCCGGCCTGCGCTGCGGGCGGCGCGCCGCGGCGTGCGACTGTTCGGGCGCGGGGGCGAAAACGCCGTTCCACGAGCCCGTGAGCACCATCTGCACGTCGTAATACATCGCCTTGCTGATGCTGGTCTGCTGCATTTCACACATCACGGCCGCCATAAAAGCGCATTCAAAGGGCTGCGCGTGCAGTTCGTAGCAGCGGTGGATCTCGCTGTCCCAGCGGTAAACGTAGTTCCACTCGTCAAAAATGCTCTCCGCGTCCGAAAGCCCGTATTTTTCGAGCAGCGCGTCTATCAGCGCCGAAAGTTCGCGCATCTGCCGCGGCTCGTAAAGATAGCGGTGCCACGATATAAAATCCATCGGCAGGTTTCTTTTGCGTACGTCGGCAAGCCACCGTTCCGTGAGCGCGCCCTCCGCCATGGCAAAGGCGCAGCCGCCCACCTTTACGTCCGGATGCTCGCGCTTGATGATCGGCGCGGCGGCGGCGTAAAGATCAAGAAACTGCTCCGCCGTTCCGGTCCAGCACTGCGGGATATCGGGCTCGTTCCAGATCTCCCAATATTCTATCCCCATATGAAAGCCGTTTGCCCAGCCTTCGTTATAGTGCGCCACGATGCGCGAGCAGATCCGCCCCCATTTTTCAAAATCCTTCGGGGGATGGATATACAGTTTGATCGGCTGGTGCTCAATGGTTGCGCCCAACCGGTAAAAGGGCTTCGCGCCGGCGTTCACAACGGCTTTCAGGTATTCGTCCGTAAAAGTGAAATTATAACTCGCGGGGTCGTTTTCGTCTTTATCAAAATCTTTGAATATGCAGTGGATATCCACGAATTCCCCCAAGCCGAAGGGGTATTCGATATCGTGCGTGCGGCAAAGGGGGATCCCCGCCGCGCGGAAATCCTCGGTGGCGTCGTATACGAAATGCTGTGTCACGGGGCCGCCGCCCACGCCGTGCATATCCTTCACGGGGCCGCGTTTCCGGCCCGGGAATACGCTTACGCGATACATAGCCTGCTCCTTTCTCAGCGGGTGAAAAGGCCGCTGAAGAACGCCTTGATCCGGTCGAAAAGAGAGGTAAACAGCGCCTTGAGATAGGCGAGGATCCCGCTCGGTTTTTCGTTTTCGCCCGGAAGATCGGCGCTCGCGGGCAGCACGCGGATACCGTCCAGCAGCAGGTCCGCGCCGGCGCCTTCCCAGCAGAACCGGATGCGTTTGATTCCGGAGAGTTTTTCGTTCGTATATTCACGGCTCCCAACGCCCATGGAGAGCAGGCGGTCCAGCCGGAAGGTCACGGTATGCCAGGCGCCGTCTGCGGGCAGGGTTACGCCGCATAGGCCGGTTTCACCGCACACGGGCGTGTAGTACGCGGCTTCGCCGGTGTAGAGCCGCAAGGCGTTCAGCCGCACGTCCGCGGCGCCGCGGTTCTTCACCTGCAGGCAGAGCACGGTGTAATCGCTCCAATCCGCGTCAACGTTATCAAAGACCTCGGTTTTCAGGTTTTCTTTCACGCTGATTTTCGGCGAAAGCGTAAAGATCGGCTGGCCGGCCGTGATCTGCAGCGCGCCGCTCCCTTCGGCGGCGTCCTGCGTTTCCACCGCAACGGCGCAGCCCGCGGTCTCCCACGCGTCGGTATAACCGTCGTCGCCGCCGCTCGCAAAGGTTTCGAGGTCTTCGCAGTTCATCCACGCGTTATCGGCATAGAGGTGTTTTATCGCGGGGTCGTTCACGCCGAAGGGCGCGGCGGGCAGGAAAGGCCTGCCGCCGTAGGTGCTCCAGAGGTTCGCGCGCTGGCTCCAGTTCCCGGCGGCGTAGGTCGCCGCGACGGGCGCGGGCACGTAAGGGCTGTATACGCGCACGGTATCGGCCGAAACGATCTCGGCCTCGGCCTCCACGGCAATGCCGTCCGCCCCGCAAACGGCGAAGCCGCGCGGCGTTTTATCTGCAAACTGCAGCCCTCCGCCCACGTTATCAAAGGTGAGATACACGCTGCCGTCCTTAACCCCGGCCTTGCGGCAGGTCGGCGCCGAGGAGGGCGATTTTTTGCCGTATACGAGGCTTTCCGCCACCATGAACATCCGCTCGCCGATGGGCTGCTTCGTCATGGGGTGGATATAGCCCATCTCGTTGTAATCCAGCGAAAGATCGTAGATCGTAACCATCCCGCGCGATGCGGGCGCCGACCCGGCGAGCGCGGTGAAGGCCTCGTTGAACTGGGTTACGCTGTACGGGCCCATGCCGTAATCGTAGCAGGCGAGTTGGGTAAAGATGAAGGGCATCGTTCCGCGGGCATAGCCGAAAACCTCGGTGTAAGATTCCTGCATCAGTTTGAAGCAGGCCTCGTAGTATCCCGCGGGGCGGCGGAACATGAGATCCGAGCAGCCCTGATACCAGATCGCGCCCTGGGGGCGGAAATTCGTGAGCGGAGAAATGTTCGTGTTGTAAAGGTTCGTCATATCGGTAAGGATCGAGCGGTCCGGGTCCGTCCAGCGGGCCGCTTCGTAGTAGCCGCCGGTTTCGGTGAGATAGCCCCGCACCGTTTCGTCCCCGTCGATCGCGGCGCGTGAGAGCCACGGCGCGATGCATGAGCCGCCCACCGCCACGTTCAGAATGCCCACGGGCATATCCAGCCGCTCCTGCAGGCGCACCGCAAAATAGTAGGCCACGGCGCTCACCTCGAATACGCGGCTGTCGTCGCAGGAGATCCATGCGCACGAGATCGCGTCGGTCTGCGGCAGGTAGCGGGTCTGGTAGGCGCCATTTGCGTAGGGCGGGGGCACCAGCAGCACGCGCACGGTTTTCGGGCCGGTCTCGCCGGCGGCGGCCATGGCTTTGCCCTCTTCGGTCTGCCCCAGGGCATACTGCATGTTGCTCTGTCCGGAGGCCAGCCAAAGTTCGCCGAACACCACGTTTTTCAGTTCGGCAAAAACGCCGCCGTTGCAACTCACCCGCACGGTGTAGGAGGCGTAGCCGCCCGCGGGCGCGGGGAACGATACCGCAAAGGTGTTGCCCCGCGTGGCCACGGCCTTGCCGGCGGCAACCGTTTTGCCGCCCGCGTCGATCAGTTCGGCCAGGATCGCGCTCCCGCCGGGCGCTTTGCCCGCGAGGATCGCATCGGTATTGCGCTGAAACAGCATCCCGTCCGCGTATACGTTATAGAGCCTCGTTTCGGGCGTTGCCGAAAACGCCGGGAGCGCTGCGCTCAGAATAAAGCATATACACAACAGAACGGCAATCGTTTTTTTCATACGGATTCTCCTTTCATACCTGTGAACGGTCTCTGAAAACAATATAGCATATATCCGAAACGGCTGTCAATCCGCATGCGTTATTTTTTCGCCGCATTAAGCGTTGCCATCGGGCGGGAGATGTGGTATGATGCAGGTGAGGTTTTTTTAAGGAGCGATTTGAATGAGAGAATCCGAATGCGTAAGCGGCTGGCGGCTTGCGGTGGTCCCGCATAAAACGGTGCTGTGCGACGGCGTGCGCATGGTTACCGCAAACGAAGTCAGAGCCTGCCCGTACGGCACGGTCCCCGCGCAGGTGCCCGGCTGCCTCGAACTGGATCTGATGCGCGCGGGGCTTCTGCCGGATCTGTATTACGGCAGCAATATCCTCATAGCGCAGGAACTTGAAGACAGGCATCTCTGGTATGCCGCCGACGTTGCCGTTGCGTCCCGTCCGGGCTGCGACGCGTTCCTGCGTTTTGAGGGGATCGATACCGCCGCCGAGATCTTTCTGGACGGCGAAAAGATCGGGGAATCCGAAAACATGTTTATCCCCTTCGTTTATCCGTTGAAAGATACCGTCCCGCAAACGCATTCGCTTGTGGTGCATATCGTTCCCGCCGCGGTTTTCGCCGCCCGGAAAACGCTGCCGGCGGTTTGCGGCGGCATGGATTTCCGCAGCGACTCGCTCAAACTTCGCAAGGCGCCGTATATGTACGGCTGGGATATCATGTGCCGCGCCGTCTCCGCCGGGCTCTGGAAGCCCGTTACCGTGGAATACGTGCCGAAAAGCCGGATCGAAGACGTTTTTATATGGCCGTATTCTCTTTCGCCCGGGCATGCGGATATGCGCTGCCGGATCTCCGTTAAAACGGAGGAAGACGATATTTCAGGCTTCAGTTATCGGGTTGAGGGGAAATGCGGCGGCAGCGCCTTCCGTTTTGAACGCCCGTTGATGAGCGTGGACGCGCTCGACGGCTTCGGTTTTGACGGCCCGAGGCTCTGGTATCCGAAGAATTACGGGGACCCGGATCTTTACGACGTGTGCGTGGAACTGTATCGCGGCGGGGTTTTGTGCGATACGCGGCAGATGCGCATTGGGCTTCGTATCGTAACGCTGGAGCGCACGAGCCTTGCGGGAGATAACGGCGAATTCGTGATAATAGTGAACGGACGGAAAATCTTCTGCATGGGCTCGAATCTCGTACCTGTGGATGCGTTCCCCGCACGCATGAAAGACTATACCGCCCGCCAGTGCGAAATGCTTGAGGATCTCGGCTGCAATATCGTAAGGTGCTGGGGCGGAAACGTATATCCCGACCACGATCTATACGACTTTTGCGACGCCCACGGTATTCTCGTATGGCAGGATTTCGCCATGGCGTGCGGCCGATATCCGGAAGACGCTGAAATGCGCGCGCAGATGGAAAACGAGGCGCGCTTTATCGTAAAAAAACTGCGCAGCCATGCGTCGTTGGCCGTATGGGCGGGCGATAACGAATGCGACTGCAAGGCGCCGATGCAGTTCTGGAACGGAGAACGCTGCAACGCGCAGGACCCGAACGACCACCTGATCACCCGGGGCGTGATTCCCTTCGTGCTTCGCAACGAAGATCCCACCCGGCCGTATCTGCCGAGTTCCCCTTACGTTGACCGTTATGCGTTTGCAAACGACCTTTCCGGCAGCGAGCAGCAGGCCGAGCAGCATCTTTGGGGGCCGCGTGATTTCTTCAAGGGCGATTTTTACGTTCATTCCACCGCGCATTTTGCCTCTGAAACAGGGTATCACGGCTGCCCGAGCCCCGCTTCTCTCAAAAAATTCATTTCTCCGGCGCATCTCGGTAAAATGGGCGACGGCCGCAGTTGCGCCGATCCGGAGTGGATGCTGCATTCCAGCACCTTCCGTACGGATGAACACGCCCCCTTTAATTACCGGATCCCGCTGATGATCCGGCAGGTGGAGCGGCTGTTCGGCGGCGCAAGTACCGATCTCGGTGAATTTGCTCTGCAGAGCCAGATCTCGCAGGCCGAGGCAAAAAAATTTTTTATAGAGCATTTCCGCTGTGCAAAATGGCGCCGTACCGGTATCATCTGGTGGAATCTGATCGACGGCTGGCCCCAGATATCCGACGCCGTTGTGGATTGGTACGGCGTGAAGAAACTTGCCTATCATTTTATCAAACGGTCGCAGCAGCCGTTTTGCATGATGTTCAACGAGCCGGAAAACGGGCGGCTGCGCCTGACTGCCGCCAACGATACTCAGCGCGCGGTTTCGGTGCGGTATACCGTTACCGACCTTTCGTCCGATACGCTTTTGCTGGAAGGGGGGTGTACGGCGGAGGCAAACGGTCTCTTGCCGCTGGAAGAGATCTCCGAAACGCCGGGCGCGTTTTATCTGATCGAATGGACGGGAGACGCCGCGGGTAAAAATCATTATACGGCGGGTATTTACGGCGGGTTGGATTTCGCGCGTTATACCGCTGCGCTCAAAAAAGCGGGGTTCTGTACCCTGCAGGGCTTTGACGAAACCGACCGCAGCGAATGAAACTGCGTTCGCAACGGGAACTCGGCTGGCGCATATGCCTTCGCCCGCAGGGCTGAACCTGCGGGCGTTATCGTTTTATAGAATAAAAAAAGAGTGTTTTTCCGTTGAATAAAAAAAACCGGATCGGGGATTTCCCGATCCGGTTTTTTACATATCGGCGTTTGGAGATCAATACATTCCGCCCTGCGCGCCGGCCATGGCGGCGGCGTTCGCCGCGGCGTCGGCGGCGGGATCGGGCTTATCGGTCACGAGGGATTCGGTGGTGAGCACCATCGCGGCCACGGAAGCGGCGTTCTGCAGCGCCGAACGGGTCACCTTGGTGGGGTCGAGGATACCGGCCTCGCCCATGTCCACGTATTCCTCGGTGGCAAAGTTGTAGCCGTAGCCGGTTTTGCCGGAACGGAGAATGGCGTCGATGATCACGCTGCCTTCCAGACCGGCGTTCGCCGCGATCTGGCGGATCGGGGATTCGATGGCCTTGAGCACGATGTTCACGCCCGTTTTCTCGTCGGCGTTCTCTATGGTATCGAGCAGCGCTTTCACGTTCGGGATCACGTTGAGCAGCGCAATGCCGCCGCCGGGCACGTAACCCTCTTCCACGGCCGCTTTGGTAGCGGCGAGCGCATCCTCGATGCGGAGTTTCTTTTCTTTCATTTCGATCTCGGTGGCGGCGCCCACGTGGATCACCGCAACGCCGCCCGCGTGTTTCGCAAGGCGCTCCTGCAGATTCTCACGGTCGAAATCGGAGGTGGAGGCTTAGATCTGGCTGCGGATCTGGCCCACTATGGCTCTGATCT
>JAEEGL016985466.1_pt1 | contig 10579 bp, 6 predicted proteins | sample 9134231 | NCBI WGS metagenome assembly JAEEGL01 (sample SAMN16246548, study PRJNA631951) | gut metagenome | biome: gut microbiome; feature: rumen; material: fiber-attached | host: Bos | place: Iran: Karaj | collected 2018-10
AGAAGAAAAAAAGAAAAAATTAGAAGAAGAAAAAAAGAAAAAAGAAGAAGAAGAAAAAAAGAAAAAATTAGAAGAAGAAAAAAAGAAAAAAGAAGAAGAAGAAAAAAAGAAAAAATTAGAAGAAGAAAAAAAGAGAAAAGAAGAAGAAAAAAAGAGAAAATTAGAAGAAGAAGAAAAAAAGAAAAAATTAGAAGAAGAAAAGAAGAATAAAAAGGATAATAAAAAAAAAAATAAAAAAAAAAAAAAAAATATTGATTTATAATTTTTTTACTTTGATAATATAAAAATTGAAAGTCAAACTATTTAATTTAAGAACAAGTATTAATTTATATCTAAATAAATAAATAAATTATACATTAATTCATTTTATTTTCCCTTTTTAACAAAAGACTTTAAAATTTTTTCTAAATTTATTTTTGAATATTAGTAATTTTGAATAGGATTTATGAATAATTAGGAAATATATTAATTTGATATCATTAAACTATAAAATTAATTGACATTTTTATTTTTTGATATTTAATTAAATCTTCTAACACAAAAAATATTTATTGATTTAAAACTAATGATTTAAATGAAAATATATTTTTCTTTTATTTAAACTAATAAATATTTTAACTAAATTAAAAAATAGAAATTAGATTTAACGTTTAAAAAAATTTTCCATAAAGTTATAATTAAACAATAGAATAATTTGAAAGAAATATCACAAATTATTTAAGGATTTAAAAGATTATTGTTTTTTATTGTTTTTTATTGTTTTAAAAATTTTATTGTTTTGTTTCTATTTAATTAAGTTAAATTATATTTGAATAATTTTAATTATTTTTAATTCATTATTTTTTTTCCAGAATAATTCTAATGGTAAAATTGATTAAATGTGGAAAAATATCTTTAAAATAATTGAATAAAAATAAATTTAAAAATTAAAAATACTCCAAATCTCTCAAGATAAAAAATTTAATCTTCATTCTCAAATCTTATTTTATAATCTTCCACTTTTAAATTTCATATTCCAACTAACTATTTATGAAATAAATTTTTATATTCTCTTTTTTTATTCATTTTCTTTTCTTTTTGTTTTTTCTCAATTTGAATCTAATATTATTATTTTTGAATCTTATTCTATACATTTATTTTTCATTTTTACCATCTTTTGATTTTAATCTTTTTAATATCTATTATATTCAAAGCAATTTAAATAAATATTTTAATTTTTTTCTTTATTTTTTTTTATATGATTTATAATGAAATATAATTTTATTTTTAATTTTTTAAATATAATATCAATTTATTTTTTGCTTTATTATAGAGAATATTTAGGATTATTCTATCAAATTTGTCAATTAAAAAAATGATATTCGATAAAATATTTTTATTATCGGAAGTTAAAATATTAATTATATTTCTTAAATTTTTGATTTTCTTAGAATAATTCATAAAAAAAAAAGCAAAATATCTTCTTATTAGAATCTTTTTCAATATGATTTTGAACAATGAAATATTAGACTGTAAATTAATATTACGATAAAATCCCCATCTTGTTGAAAAACTTTCATTAAAACTTGGATAATTATCATTCAATTTAAGACGATTTTTCAATAAATTCGGATTTGAATAATTTTTCCTTTTATAAGAATTAAAATGTCCTATGTTTTCCATTTTATCATTTTTATATTCTGAAAAATTTGATTTATATATTTTTATTTTTCTCCATTTATTAAAATATTTTTTTTTATTAGATTTTATATATAAGTTCATTAGATTTAATAATTTCATTTTTTTTTCAGTTTCGGAGTTGACTTTTATATAATTATTTCCAATTGATTTGTTTTTTGATATAATAGAAAAATTATCACTTCTAATTCTTATAAATTCACATAAAAAAACATATTTTTTTCTAATATAAATTTTAGGTATTCTCTTCTTATATTTGTTTGGTAAATTTTTCATATTCTTTTTATTAATTGTATATAATAATTTATCAAAGGAATTTCTTTTAATTTTGAATATCATAAAATTTTCTAAAAAATTAAACGCCCATGAAAAATTTAAATATAAATGTAATCTAAAATAAAATATTTTTCTTAAAATATAACCTCTAAAAACACTTTGAATAATATTTGCACTTAAATTAAAAATTTCTTCTTCTGAAATTTCTAATGTATCACAAGAAGTATTAGTTAAATCTTCTTGATTAAGTTTCTTTTTTTCACTCATTTTTTAAATATTTTATTTAAATTTTAAAAAATAACATTAATTATGAACAAATTAATTATATTATTTGGTTATATATTTAACAAAATAATATTTATGAAAAACATAATTTTATGTATTCAAATTGAACACCAAAACAATTATAATTCTATTAATAATAAAGAAACTGAAGAATTTATTGAAAAAACAATAAGAAAGAATTAAGCCTAATAAATTCATATAATAAAACTTTATTAATATCTTTAGATAATTTTAATGGAAAAAAAGACGAAGAAAACCTAAATTTACTCAATAAAAGAAAAATTCATTCATGACAAAATAGTAAGATACCATTTGTAATCAAAAAATTAAACACTGAATTTCAAAAAGAAATTTCTTTTACTCAGAACAAAAAATTAATAAATTTCACAATCTCAGAGATTTTAAATAAAATAAATTGTTATAGAAATCAATGCCATATAAATAAATTAATGTATCATAGAGTAAGAAATATTAAATTAATTAATTATTTTATATCAAAAACTTATAAGGATTTTCTTAAAAGTGATGATGTTAAAGTATCGATTAAAAAGAAGAAATCATTCTAAAGAAATTCAATGTTTTATTATTTTTTAAACAACCAAAAAAGATAAAAAAATAACTGAATTATACAAAATAATATTTCTTGAAGATAATATTTGATATAAAAAAATAGATAATCTAAATTTTGCTTTAATTTAATGAATTTAATATAAATAAAATATATTTTTAAAAAATATAAAAAAATTGAATCTTTATTTATTCATTCCTCTTTCTCTTCTTTTGATAAAATTTTTCTTTTGCCTTACATTGATTTATTTTTTATAATATATTATTATTATTTATTCTAAATAATAGCTGTTATTATTAAACTATTCATAATAAAAAAATATTCAGAAATTTATAAAATAGTAATATATCTTTTATATATTTTTTTAATTATAATTTATTTTATTTACAATCTAAATTTCTAAATAATATCTTTGATAAATTGTAATCTCAAATATAAATTATTTCCTTTTAATCTAATTTTTTAATCTTATCTTCTAACATAAATATGAAATCATATAAGTTTTCAAAAAAAATTTAACATTAATCAAAATTAAATATCTTAAACTTTTTAATGTGAAATTAAATAATATAGACTTCAATAATCATAAAACGTAAATATTTCAAAATAATAATTATTTTATTTAAGATAAATAATTATACTTTATTTAATTAAAAACTGTCTTCATTAAATTTATAAAAAATATATTCAAGTATATTTTAAAAAATGATAATATAATTATTAATAAATAAAAAATATGATTTTTTATGGATCTTTTATTGATATTTATTCAATCAATAAAGTTTTATTGTATATATATATACAATAAATAATAAATACATTTAATTTCATATCTCTAAATTTAATTTCCAAACAAGTAAACAGGAAAATAAATAATAAATTTATTAAATAAAAAATGGAACCTTTAAAAGAAAATAAAGAGGATTCATCTTATACAAAATCAATGAAAATGCGTTTAATGATATATTTCTTTTTTCTTGGAATAATAAATCATTTAGGAACAATTTTAGTAATGACAGGAGGAAGAATATTATCATATGAATTAAATTTATCATCATGGATGTATTTTTATACATCAGCTTCAACACTTTTTAATATATTAACTAGATTTATAAATTCAAGATATTTAGTTCATATATCTTATAAAAAAAGAATAACATTTTTATGTTTTTGGATGTGTTCAGGTTATTTAATTATGTCATTAGTTTTAATATCATATGAAAAGAAATATATTTCAAACAATAAAATATGTTTTTTTTTAAGTTTAATTCCTAGTTTTATCTTAGGTACTTCCTATGCATTAGGAGAAAGTGCTATTTTAGCATATTTAAGTACTTTTCCTAAAAATTTAGTTGGAGGATTTTCTAGTGGAACTGGATTAAGTGGTTTATTTAGTGCTTCTTTAAATTTTGCTAGCCAATATTATCCTAATTTAAGACCAAAAGCACTTTATTTGTTTTTATCTCCTTTAGGACCTATTTATTTATTTTTATTTCTTTTAACTGAAAGAATTCAAATGGAAGCAAATTTTGGAAAAAAATATCAATTTGAGAAATTAAATACTGAGGAAGTAAATAATAATAATAATAACGATAATGAAAATAGTGATAATAATAATAATAATAATAATACTGATAATAATGATGAAAATGATAATACTAATAAAAATAAACCAATGAATGTTGAAAATTTTAAACATGTTATGAATTGTATAAAAAGAATTATTCTTAATTTATTTTTAATTTATTTATCACAATTTTATTGTTTAAATGGTATGTTTGTAAAAAATTCTGCAAGAACAGATATTGGATTTTTACCTATTCAATGTTCCAGAGAAAAAAATGGGCATACCTATAGAAGTGGAAAATATGAATTTTTAATATTATTTTATCAAATAGGAATGTTTACATCAAAAAGTATGTTATTTATAGTAAAAAAAATTCAACCAATTGAGATTTTTCTATTTTCCATATTAAGCATACTATTTTTTTTCATAATGGATTATTTTTTTTATTTTGTAGATTATTATTTCTTTATTCCCTTATTATTTGGATTAGGATTTTTTGGAGGTGGGACTTATGTGGCAGCATTTTATTCTATATTAAGTAATAAAGAATTAGGATTAGAATATAAAGATATTTCAGTTAATTGTGCTACAATTGCAAATGATTTTGGAACTTTTTTAAGTGGTATTATCGGTTATTTAATTAATAATAGTATTTTTAAAAATGAAACTTTATATGAAAAATATATCAAGAATGATACTTTAATTGAAGGAAATAATTGCTGTAATAATGATACTAGTTGTCCTTATAAAAACAGGAGTTTTTTATTTGATTTGTAAAATACTTTTTTTTAATATTTTTTAATTTTAAATTATTAAAAGATAATTAAATTATTTAGAATATATAAGAACAATAATAAATGAGTTATAAAAATAATTTTGTTCAAAAATAAATAATTATTAAACATAATACTTTTAATTCATAAATAAAAAAATAATGTATATTTATAATTTATTCTTTTCAAAAACCTAATAAATTTAAAAAGATATAAAAATCTTAATATTATATATAAAAAAACAAAAAAAAAATGTCTGATGAAGCAAATTCCAAAAAAACAAAACTTCTAAATTTCGATATGGAAATTTCATCAAACTCAAAAATAACAATAAGCTCAGAAAAAATAACATTATCAAAAATAATATATTCTTCTTTAATTCTCCTAACCTCAATATTTCTATGTATAACATTATATACATCATTTCAAATATCTTCATTAAATAAAGAAAACAAAGATTTAAAAATGGAAAATAAAAATTTACAAAAATATATATCATCTTCAAAGAACTTAATAAATATATTTACTCCATTATATGATTTAACATATCACAATAAAGAGCATATAGAAAATGTATTAGATACAATATTTTACCCATATACAAGTGACATAATAACATCAATAGATGAATTAGAATTTATAAGGGATATATTTGGTAAAGTTTCAATTAGATTAGAATATAAAAGTAGTTTACATGGTGATACAAATGATATTTTTCATAGAAGAACAAGACATAATAATCATCAATTAGTTTTAATAAAAACAAAAAATGGAAATAGATTTGGAGGTTATACTTCAGATAATTTTGAAATGGCAAAATTAGCTGAATTAAATATGGATGTTGATAAAGTAGATAATACTGCTTTTGTATTTAATTTAGATAGTAAAAAAGTATATAATGTTAAAAAAGATAAAATTGCTGTTTATTGTGATGATTCTTTCTTTATTCAATTTGGTGATGGTGATATTTTAATTTGGAATAATTTTTTAAGTGATAAAAGTATTTCTTTATTTCCTGAAAATTACGGTGATGATTCTTGTGAAAAAGGAGATTTAACTGGAGGTGAATTTAAATTTGAAATTGAAGAATTAGAAATATTCCATGTTAATTTTTATAAAACTGATTTTAAAAGTGATTTTAATATCACTGGAAGATTTGGAGACACCAGTGAACCTTTTTAAAAAGGTTATTTAAAGTTTTATTTTGGGTATTATTTTTGTTTTTTTCGTTATTTACTTTAAATTTTTGGGTTTGAATAGATTTATTTTTAATATTTAATAATATACTTTTAGATTTTTTTAGGTTTTAGATTAAATTTTTTTTTTGATTTTTGTTTTATTAATATGGAAATTTTCATTTTAAATTTGGAAAATTAAGTTTTAAATAAATAATTTGTATTATAGAAAAAAATAAAAAAATAAAAATTTATATACAAATTATTAAGTAAAATTAAAATAATTATTTTTTTTTAAATCAAATTGAGAAGGTAGGAGAACTTAAATATTTTAAACATATTTTACAAATAAGAGTGTGGATAATATATAAGAGTATAATAGCTTGAATTATTGACCAAATTTTAAATAAAATTAATCTTATGGAAGAAATAAAAAAGAACATCATGGAAAAATTTCATCAATCAATCCAAGAAGAATTAAAAATATACGAAGAAGAATTAAAATCAAAAATTTATCAAGAAATTCAAGAACTAATAGGTAAAAATAAAAGTTCATTTGAAAAGAAATTTGAAATAAATCAAACTGTAAATATTGAAATATCAAAAAATTTATTGTCAAATAAAATTCAAGAAACAATTGATATTAAAAAAGAACAATATTCTAATAAATTATTCTTAAAAAAAAGAAAAAGATTTAAAGAAGAAATAGAAGAAAAAGAAGAAAAAGATGATTTTGATTATGGACATGCCTTTATAAGACCTTCACCTAAATTTATTGAATTAAATGAATCAGATATTATTTATATTAATGATGATGACTAATAATTCAAATTATTATTTATGATTAATTTTAATTTGTAAAATTTTTTTTAAGAAAAATGCTTATTTTTATAATTAAAATTATTTGGTGTTTTTAAATTTGATTTAGTTAATCGTTTTGATATTTAATATGATAATCTTTCTCAAAATTGATTCCTTTTTTATTTTCATTATAATATTTTTCTCTTTCTTCCTTCTTTTTATCTTTACATAAGCAGCAAAAAAAATTAACAATAAAATTGCCTCTTTGAACAAAAGTTAATAAAGTTCTTCCGAATTGTAAAGTTACACTTTTTTCATCATATAAATTAAATTGTTTGTTTTGCAAAATTACACTAGTTCCATATTTAGAATTTAAATCTCTAATAAATAATCTTCCTTCAACAACATGAATACAAGAATGAATTCTACTTATTGTAGCATCATTTAATTTAATGTCACTATCATTCGCTCTTCCAATATAAACAATAGAATTATCACTTAATAAATTAACATTATAAATATATTTTTTTGAATGTTTTTCATTTGTTAAAGTTTCTAAAGTAAAATAATTTTGATTATCTGCATTATTATCATTGTGTTCATCAACTGCATTATAATCACAAATTTCATATAAATTATTATTTAATTTTACATAATCTGGAAAATATTCTTTGCAAATTTCACATTGAACAGGATCCAATTGAAAAGCCATAATATTATTTTTTATTTTATGTTTATAATATAAACGTACTTTACTTTTTAACCATTTTTGTAAACAAGATAAATGAATATATTTAGAAGAACCAGTACAATTACAAGGAGTAATTAAAGGAGAAAAATCTAAATTAGTAAAACAAATTCTACAAACTTTATTTTCATTATTATTATTAAAATCATTTTCATTAATAATTAAAGTTATTTTTTCATCTTTCTCATTTTTATTTAAATTTCTATTTTTATACTTCAAATTTATTTTCCTAACTTTCATTTTAAATCTTCCAACTTTTATTATATCACCAATATTTAATTCATATCCTAGATCTTTTTCTGAATAACAGACAGTATTAACTAAAATTGAAGGAGAATTTATTTCTTCTGAAGAAGGTGAATTATCTTTATCTAATATAATTGAATAATTTTGTTTGTTACAATCAATATGACATATTTTTCCAGGAGAATACATTTTTTGATTATTGTTATATAATATATATTTTAAGAATGTCACTGAATCTTTTTGACGAATTAAATAACCATTTTCATTTAATTTAAATTCATCTCTTGTAGGATTTTGATATTCATAATTATATAAATCTGAATATTCTTTTGACCAAGTTAAACTTTCTATAAAAAGACTTTATTAATTTAATTTTTATTTACTTTTTTGATAGTTTTTTCATTTTTTTTTATTAAATTTTTAATTTTAAAAACAATTGCTTTATATTCATTTAATTAATTTTATATGGAATATTAAATAGAAAAGTTATATAAATAAAATGACTTCTTTGAAAAATAATTATATTATAAAATGGAATCAACAGAAAATTTACCTTATCAATTGACAACAAATAATATAAAATTTCCATCATATAATAATCCAGAATTAGAACAAAAATTATTGGAACCAGTAACTGATGAAGTTTTTAAAAAAGATTTAAATTTTTTATATTCAAAACAAAATGACTTATTATCTTCATATTCAAATATAATTAAATCAAATATAAATTCTATAAATCAACTTTGTTTAATATATAAAAAAAAGACATATGATTATATTCTCTTAATTAAGGCAATAAAATATTTAACAAGTGTGCTAATAAATAAAATTTCACCCTCTATTCAAGAAGAAGAAATAAAAATAGATGATTTTTTTATTAATGAAGAATTTAAAAAATTAATAGAATTACAATATCAGAATGATTTAGATAAAAATTTAATAATAAATCAAATAAAACCAATAATTGAACATGGAAAATTAATAAAAGAATCTAATCATAAATTTGGAATTTTATTTATGGATTCTTGTGTAAAATATTTAATTGATTTTCTGGAAAAATTAAAAAATCAATTAGAAACATTTATTTCAATTAAAAATTTTAATGAAGTAAAAAACGAAGAGGAAAAATTAAAAAATCATATTATATTATTAGAATTATTAAAATCATTAGAAAAAATAGATAATATTGATTTAGTTTTAAATAATTCATTTTATGTTGATGAAAAAGATATTAATAATATCCCTGAAGAAAGTGAAGAATGGAATAAAATTAAAAAAAACTATTTTAGAGTTATACCAAAAAATGAAAAATTAGTTATTGAAACTTTTAAAAAATTAATAGATGCAAATGACAAAGGACAAGCATTATTATATAATTCATTCAAAACAAATTCTAATTTTATTAATATTTTTAATGTCATTTCAACAGGAATTAAATATAAACTAAATAATATAAAAGCAATTTATGAAGCAAAAAAAATGCAAATTTCACCTTCAAATGATTGGATGTTAAAAGCTTTAAATGTTTCAAAAACAAAAATAGTCAAAAAATTTAATGAAAGATTTTATCCAAAAATAAATTTCCATAAAAAATTATATTTAAAAAGAGAATATCCAGAAATAACAAGAGATTATATTTCAAAATTATTAAATTTCTTATATAAAAATGAAGGAAAAAAAGACGAAGTTAAAATGACTAAAATTGAAAATAATACTTTACCATTATATTTAGAACAAATAGAAAAATCAAATAAAGAAAATTATGTGAGTACTCGTTTATTTCATTCATCAAAAATAACATTTGAATCAGAAAGACAAAATCCAAAAAAATCTTTATTTAATTTTTTTCAACAATCAAATCAAAAAAATGAAACAAAAAATACAATTTTAATTCACATTCATGGAGGAGGTTTTATAGCAACAACAACGTTTTTCCATGAAAAATATTTAAGAACATGGTCAAACACTTTAAAAATACCTATAATAGGTATAAATTATGGTTTATCTCCTCAATATAAATATCCAAAAGGATTAAATGATTGTTTTCAAGGTTATATGTGGATAATAAATCATATGGAAAAACAATTAGATATGAAAATAGATAACATTATTTTAAGTGGTGATTCCGCAGGAGGAAATTTATGTTTGGCTTTAACTTTCTTATTAATTGCAATGAATAAATATGAAAATATTAATATAAGATTACCTGATTTAGTTTTAGCTGAATATCCTTGTAGTGATACTAGTATAAAAAATATGAGTCTAAGTATGATTATTTCTTTACAAGATCCTTTATTGCATGATAAATTATTAAAATATTGTAATGAATGCTATAGGAATGATTATTTAATTGAAGAAGATCCTTTTTTAAATCCTGTTAAAGCTAACGATATTTTAATTAAAGAATTACCTAGAACTAGATTTTATTTAGGTACTTTAGACCCTTTAAGAGATGATTCTTTA
>JAEEGL017036157.1_pt1 | contig 10579 bp, 5 predicted proteins | sample 9134231 | NCBI WGS metagenome assembly JAEEGL01 (sample SAMN16246548, study PRJNA631951) | gut metagenome | biome: gut microbiome; feature: rumen; material: fiber-attached | host: Bos | place: Iran: Karaj | collected 2018-10
GCAGGCGCCGCAGCAGTTGTTTTTGAGGCAAAAAACCATTGAAAAACAGTAATCGGAAAATGTATCGGTCATCAGTAATTATATAAAATTAAACCTTGTGTCTCTTTAATATAAGCATAAAGAAGTGGGCTGTCAAATGAGTAATTCATAATTGACAGCCCATTGCATTAAGTCTTAAGTTTTAAAAATATATATCTGTTGAAAAGATATATTATCACTGAAAGGGGCAAAAGTTTTGCCGGGTAAAATTCAGCATAAAATCATTTAGCAAATAATGTCAAAAATATAACTGAATAACCATTTTATGAATCTGATAATGCTGAATTGACTGGGTGCGTCTGTATCGGTGCTTGTAGAAACACTTGTGTCAGTTCCTGTTGTAACAGTAGTGCTGGTTGCAGTGGCAATATTTGTATCGGTTGCCGTTGCAACATTTGTGTCAGTAGCTGTTGCAACATTAGTATCGGTTGCTGTCGCAGCGCAAATAAAATTGGTATCGGTCGCGGTTGCGAAAATATCAAAAATTCTGAATGAACTGAAACTGTAAAAAGCATCTTCAACAGGATTTTTAGCAAACGAATTAACCATAAAGCACTGTATTGTGGAAAGAACGATAATAATGGAAACTATTGCCAATAAAGTCTTCTTTTTCAACGTTTCACCTCCTTTGTTAAATATTCAGCCCCTATTGTGATTTATTAAGCAGCGTTCTGAATGTCGTAAGAAATATCTTCGCGGGTATTTGCCAAGCCGATCAAGACAAAGAACAGAGGAGTAGTTAACGGCTGTATAATATTAAAGAAAGACTGGGCAAAATAAGCGCAAATACCGGCAAGCAACGCATATTTTAAAATGCTATGCGATTTTAAACATGTACGGATTGTAAGAATAATTACCGCAAAATAAGTAACCAATCCCCAGATGCCTAAAGTCAGCAGATACTGCAGCCATTCATTGTGTGCGTTGTCATAAATATATCCCATATAGTCAAACAGCTTTGAACCATAATACTCGCGGATTAAAAGAGCAATGGTGTCTTCGCCGCTTCCGATAAATTTTTTATGCAGCGGCATATTAATGAATATCTTAAACAAATGCTTCCAGAAGAATCCGCGTTCGCTTCCCCAGGTATCATTCAGTCTGAAATATCTTTCTACAATGCCAAGAGGGAAATCGGGCTTTATCCAAGTTGACCAGATGATTAAACCGACAGCGCCGATAACACCTATAATTAAGAAGGATAAAACTGCTTTACGTACAACAGAATAGAAGCGCACATCAGGCTGTATTTTTATAAATATAACGCGAAGGATTACAAAAAACGCAAGAAGAGGTATAAAAATAGCCGGGTCAATTAAAACAGATGTCATAAAACTCAGAATCCTGGTTCTTCTGGCAAATATTATTCTGAGAAAACGGAAAAAACCGCATGAAAGGAAAAAGACCAAACATAAATCCAAAAAACCGACAAAAGATGATTTTTCTTTACAGGTAATAAAGAATATCACCATTACAGCCACGAAGAATCCGATAATTACGCTGTCACTGTTGGATGTCAGCAAAGCCAAAAATCCAAAAGCGGAAACAATCAGCCAAAAAATCTTGTGCTTTATTTTTTCTGAAAAACAGGACAGGCACATTGCCACGGGAATACTCAGGCATAAATAGCTGGCAAAAACATTGACATTTCCGATTGTACTTAAAAATACAGGGCGTTTTTCAACGCTTACAGTTGCCAGCAAAAAAATCGGATCATATCCAATGTATTGAAGCACTGCCATAAAACATATTAAAACAGCAGAAATGCCAAAGTGACAGAATTCTTTAAACCGCAAATGATAGAATTGAGAAATGAAAAAAAAGGCCGCTCCCATTCCAAACATTGCCAACAGACCCATGTGTCTTCCGTTATTTCCGCTGAAAGCCGCAAATCTGTAATTAGAAGCCAGGCAGGAAAAAACACAGATGATTAAAAATATAAACATGAAATTATCCGTAGATGTAAACGGATTCTTTTTGAGCGAGGGTAACGGCTGTCTTACAATAGAAATTATAAGGCAGATTGCCAACGATGCCGCTGAGACAATACAGAAGAAATAGTATTTCGCGTTTGTGATATTATGATAACCGTTAGCTATAAACAACGGGAAAATACATATTAAAATATAGACAGCAAAATTAACAAACTTTTTTTGCTTCAAAAAACTCAATTTCATTTTTTACCCTCCGCAATATAAAACAGAATGACCGGAGACGGTCCGTTTGGTTATTCAATGCTCTGCGTAATACATACCGTAAAAATATAAACAAAGGAGAATGCAGACAACGGCAATCAAAATAAACTTAATCAGCCGTCTTTTCCAGGTGGGCATTGTTTTTGTTTCCGATGTTTCATTTTGAGTTTTGATTTTTTTGCTCATAGTCCGGCCCTTTCTTCATAAAGCGGCAATCCGATAAGGATAATATTATGCTTTAATAAATTGCAAACATTAAAATTATATGTTATAATAACTAAACAGGAGTGATGTGCAGTGCTGAAGAAAAAACAAATTCTCGCTATACTGTCTGTTGCGATTATATTAATTATGAACACCGCGCCGAACGCAACGGCTTTTTTTATAAATGAAGATGAACTGTACGCTGACCACGCAATAGTAGTCTGCCTTGAAAACAATCAGGTCTTATTATCTAAAAACGCAGATGTCAAAGCAAGGCCGGCGTCAATGACAAAAATTTGTACGGCAATTGTTGTTTTGGATAATTGTCACAGCTTAGAGGAAAAAATAACAGTTCAGAAAGAACCTCTTTTGACATTGAAAGATGAAAACGCGTCCTCAATCGGACTTAAAATAGGCGAAATACTGTCCGTTGAAAGCCTTATGCATTATATGCTGATTGCTTCTGCCAGTGATGCGGCGGTAGTATTGGCTTATCATTTCGGCCACGGCAGCATAGACAGTTTTGTGAAGATGATGAATAAAACGGCGGAAGAAATCGGCTGTAAAAACACACATTTCACAAACCCTGTCGGATTGGACCGTGACGAGCATTACTCAACCGCGGAAGATATGGAAAAACTCGCCGCCAGGGCATTGCTGTATCCCGATTTTGCAAGAATTGTAAAAAAAGCAAGCTATACAGTTCCTGCTACAAATGTTCGTAATGCAAACACCATATACAGTACAAACCATATGCTGTTTCCGTTTTGTACATACTATTATAATAAGTATGTTTGCGGAGTGAAAACAGGTTCCACAAGCATCGCGGGAAGGAATGTAACCACTTGCGCAGAAAAAGACGGGTTACATTATGTCGCCGTTGTTATGCATGCATGGCATAGAGATATGGACGGGGACGGAAACGACGAAAACGAAGCGTTTATGGACAGTAAACTGATATATGACCGACTGTTTGAAGAAACCGAACCCATAAGGGATTTTTCTTTTCCGGCGGATGCGGAACTTCCGCTGTCTGATAAGCATATAAGCATAGGCAAAGACGGACTGTTTATTATGCCTAAAAAAACAGACCGGAACAAGTTGGAAACAGAATTCCATTTTAACGAAGATAATACGCAAGAAAAGACTTTCAAAAAAGATGAGCGCATTCTGGGTAAGGTATCTTATATTTATGAGGGTGATGTTATATCGGAATTCCCGATAATATCAAGAGTAACAGTTGTAAATAAGTTGGTTGATTTCCGATATTTTATTTATTTGTTCGTAATAATAATTGTTTTATTAACAGTTATAATATATTGTATAAAAAAGAAGAAAAGAAATAAAGCTATACAAGATATTGATTCTGCATCGACTTAACCGGCCAAAAAATATCAGACAAGTATTATACTTGTCCGTATTGATATTTTAATAGTTTATATTTTATACGATTATATCATATTGTTTTTTATATTTCAAGACTGCTTTCTTATTTTATTAATAAATATTACCTTATTGTATTATCATCGCCTTTATGCTAATATAATATAAACACGATTTATTATTTCCCGCAGCCAACCGTACGGACGGAGGAAGAGTATGAAAAAAGTGAAAAAAACTTTAGCTTTAATACTGGCCGCTTTGTTTTTACTCAGCGGCGTTTCCGTGTTTGCCGACGGCGGTGATTTTAAAATAATATGGTATGTTGACGGCAATCAGCAAGCAGAAACAACATATCCCGCCGGAACAGATCCGTCCGATGTTGAACCGCCTGTCATTATACCGTCAGCCGACGACACTTTTTTCGGATACAATATCTCCTGGGGATCTCCCTATAAAGTCAATGATACCGACTATGCGATTGACGGAAGCACGGATTACAGCAGTCCGGTCAGCGTCAATGTTATTTATAAATGCGACGGCGTTAATCCGTATGATACCTCGGAAACAATAACCGGCACCTTTGAAGATACCGCGGGGGATTATTCCGCTACAGGCCTTTACGGAGAAGAAACCCCGGCCCCTGTTCAGTTTACAGCTCCGGAAAGGTTCAGACATTCCGGATGGCAATATACGGACGGAAACGGAGACAACTATACTGTCGATAATATCGCTGATTTACCCTGGATTTACACCGGAGATTACAGCTTTAATTTTGATGAGAACGGCGAATATACGGTTTATCTCACCCCGGTATTTGAAGCCGCAGACAACGGTACTGCGAATTTTTACGCGAACGGCGGCCGTTATCCTGACGGGACGGAAGTTAAAACCGTTTCGCAGACTTATTATCAGAAGACAAAGCAGCCCGCGGTTTATCCGAAAAAAACGGTCGGAAGCAGTGAATGCGTGTTTTTGGGGTGGAATACAGATTCAAACGCGGAGTCCGCAATGGAGCTTCCGGTATTTACCGACACAGCGGATTATTACGCGGTTTATGACGATATAACTATTACCGTTTCCTGGGTAGTCAACGATACAACGGTAAAAACATATTCGGACGCTCCCGTGATAAACGGTCTCGGAGCTATGGCGCCGACGCTTGAAGAGGCGCTCGGTAAATTCACAGAGCAGGACAGACAGAAATACCGTCAGGGTTATACCCTGTCCTGGGAGGAAACCGACAGCGCGTCGGTTGATACAGTAATACACGGAACTCTTACTCCGAATAAGTATAATGTGTTTTATTTTGTGAACGGCAGGAAATATTCAAGTGAAATCCGCACTTATGATACTGTTATCTACAATACATCAATAGACCCGAGCAACGAAGAGACTGTATTTGACGGCTGGTATTACGACGCCGATATGACCCGGAAGGCCGGAGACACATTCAGAATGCCGGCGGAAGACCTGTATTTATACGGAAAGCACACCGCCGAGCTTATATTTATTCTTGACGGAGAAACCTTCAGTGACGAATGGATACCGGTCGGTGAAGCGATAAGCGCCAAAGAAGTTCCCGACAGACAGGGTTATGAATTCAAAGGCTGGTCCGACATTCCGTCAACCATGCCGGAAGCAACCACGGTTATAAACGGCAGGTATGAGATTATAAAAATCAGGGTTGTATTTTCACTCGGAACCGGCAGGAATTCCGGCGCAAAGTGGAAAGACGGCGGCTCCGGCGATCTGAGTTACACCGTTCCTTTCGGTTACTCCGTTCCGGAACCCGATATGCCGGAGTGGGAAAACCACACATTTTTGGGTTGGGATATTGACATTCCGGAAAAAGCAGGAACAGAGAGCTTTACGGCAAACGCGCTCTGGAAATCGGATATTCCTCCGGAAAAAATCAGTATTGTTTACCGTCATACCGATTCAACCGAGGAGACTGTTTCGGGCTTTGCCGGTGAGACGGTAACTGTACCGGAATTCAACTCATCCGATTATCCTTCCGGATATACGCCTTCATGGAGCGAAGAGTACAGTGTATTCCCGGATGCCGAGCCTTCAAAACCTGTCACAGTTATCCTGACAGCGGAAAAAATCAAGGTTTCATTTGTCCCGAATGAAGGCGCCGATGAAATCACTGAAATCGAAACAGCATTCAACGCCGTTCCCGCTGAGCCGGAAGTTCCGGTAAGAGAGGGAGTTAATTTCGCGGCGTGGTATACGGACAGCGGAACACAGTTTGATTTTTCAAAAACAATCGAGGAAAACCTTGACGGTAATTACCGGAGCGAGCTTACACTGACCGCGAAATACACTGTCAGGGATACTTACTATACCGTTACGGATGTTAAAGTATCGGATGACGGAACGGTTAGTTTCAGATATATCCCGGTTCCCGACGGCACGTTTGAAAAGTTCTCCGGAGAAGAAACGGGTTATTATACCGTACCCGCGGTTGAAGCGCCGGACGGATTCGCTTTCTTCGGATGGGCGGATCAATATAATAACCGTGTTAATCCCGACGGAAGTTTCGGCGAGGTCAACAGGGATTTCTATGCCACATTCGCGTTCAGCAGATATTCCGTCAGATATTTTGTTGACGGAAAGGAATATGCTTCATATAAACTTGCGGCAGATTCCGAAATGAAGTTTCCCGAAACTCCGCAAAGGGAAGCGGACAGTTCCGGTGAATATAAATTCAGCGGCTGGACTCCGGAAATACCACGGGTTATGCCGGCGGAGGATCTCATTTTTACCGGGAATATTGTAAGAGTTCCTTTTACCGTTACATATATTCTTGACGGTGAAGAGTATGCCGTATTCAATGCGACAACGGGCGAGGCAGTCCCTCTGCCCGGTAATCCTCCTGAAAAATCCGACGGGAAAGGCACATATATCTTTAACGGGTGGGATACCGAAATTCCCGCGGTAATGCCTGCCGCGTCTCTTGAAATAACAGGCCATATGACTTATATTCCGCTGACGGTTACATATATACTCGACGGAGAAGAGTACGCCGTATTCAATGCGGAGGCCGGCGGCGCGGTTCCGCAGCCGGACACACCCGTCAAAGCGGACGATGAAAACGGAACCTATGAGTTTTCCGGGTGGTCACCCGCGATTCCGGAAAATATGCCTGTAAAGCCGACGACCTTTACAGGACGGATGATTTTTAAGCCTTTTACGGTAACATATATGCTTGACGATGCGGAATACGCTGTATTCACCGTAAAAGCGGGTGGCGCGATACCGAGACCGTCCGATCCTGAAAAAGAGGCGGATGAAACAGGGGAATACGAGTTCTCCGGCTGGTCGCCCGATATTCCGGCTGTTATGCCCGCGAGATCCCTGGTATTCAGAGGAAAAACAGTTCCGGTTCCTTATAATGGTGAAAAAACATATACTCTGATTTATAACGATGAAGACGGAAGCAGACTGCACTGCTACACAGGTCTTAAAGAAGGAGACCCTGTGCCCGCGGCTCCCGCGCCTCAGAAATTTGCGCGCCGGTTTGCCGGATGGAGTCCGGAGGTACTGCAGACTATGCCTGCCGGTGATGTTACCGTAACGGCATCTTATGAGAGCGGCTGCGGGTTTATTTCCGGAGTAATCGGGAAGATAATCGCCGCGTTTTCGGCTGCCGCGGAGGCAATCGCGTCACTATTTAACGGAGGAGACGCCGAAACCGGATTTTCTTCACACGGGTGTAATTTCCGGGAAATAATGAAGCGGATAACGGATTGGCTGATTTCGTTATTTTCACCTTTGACAGTATACATCAGGTAAAAGAAAATACTATATAATCCGGCAAGGGCGGATGTCCGCAAAACAGTAATGCCTCAAAAAGCGTACTTTGGCATCTTATGCAGGCAGCATCCCCGGAATACAGTCAAGTATTCCTCGTCGTCACAACCTGCAAACATGCTCAAATTCCATCTTTTTTTGAGGTGCGAAGCAGTTTTCTCGTGAAAAAAGCCGCAGAGCAAGGAAGATTTGCGAAAGCATACTTTGCGTATGGTAAGCAAATCTGACAAAGCTCTGCGGCTTCGGTTTTCCGCGAAAACCAATACTGTTTTACGGCCGCCCGCCCAAAGGCAGCTGATTTTCGGAAATGCCCGCCGGATTTTTTTGTTGTGTTTTTTGCAAGAAAAAACTGTCAAAATTCGTCACTTTTAATAAAAAGTTAAAAATCTATTGTCTTTGTATTTTATATATGATACAATAGCATTGGTGTTTTATGCCATTTGGGAAATTGGCAAAAATGCATTTACATCGTGAAAAAATGCTGAGACATTACGGGTGTTCCGGGACGGAATGCGCGTAGTGTCTGAAGCATAATTATATGGGAGGTATGTAAATGAAAACAGCAAAGCGAACTCTCGCAGTCTTTCTTGCCGCTTTGATGGCTTTAGGCAGCCTTACAGCAGTAGCGACATTGAATGACGGAAACCAGAAAACCATTCAGTCGGAAGTCCGTTTTTACCGTCAGGTAGGCTCCGAGTGGGTGGAAACAACTGAAGTTGTTCCCGGAGAAGTTGTCAGAGCTTCTATTTTTCTGGAGTCCGACTTTATTGTAGGACGTCACGCGCTGGTTTATCTCTACAACAAAAACCTGCTGACACTCAATGTCGGCACCGGAGAGTATCAGCACACTCTTGACGATGAAAACGGCGGAGACTTAATGGGACCCTATACTGCGCAAAGTACAGGTATTTACAGGAAAGGTGAGTTCCTTGTTGATGAATCCGGTACTACCGAAAACTCCCAGGAACCGGTTACATTGGGACTTCTTGATGCCTCCGTATTTGACACATACGGCGTTCTTTTCGTTGACGGTAACCAGGGCAGAACCGGTTATTTTGACGGAAGAGAATACTATTATTTCTATTTCAAAGTTAACGAGGAAGCTGATATCAGTAACATCAATCAGACGGTCGGCTCGATGTTCCTTGCCCCGGAATACGTGGTTAAAGACAGGGCGACACTTGCCTTTGATGAATGGGCTATCAGAGCGCTCGCGGCAAGACTGGACAATGTTCCTTACAGAGATGCTCAGTTTACCGATCCCGATGTTTACGCTCCTGAAGATTACGTGCTTGAAGTTACCAATATTAAATCAAAAACACTGGCAGACGCGCAGGGCGCGACTCAGGAAGAAATACAAAACAATACTACTTTCACTTACAGTTCAAACAGCGATCCCGTTGAATCAAGTTACCTGACTGTTGCCGGCAAGGCGGACACCGAGTGGTTATTTGATAAAGACGCGGACGGTGTTATAGAATCCGATAACGGTGAAATCATCACCATCAATGACTATATCGGAACAAACCTTGAAGATATAGCGCCGGATGACAGCGCGTTTGTAATCCCGTTCGGATATACCGCGACGGGCTGGCCCACTAATGCCAATAACAAAATTGTTGACGATGCGGGCAACCTTCAGATAGTTGCCGGAGGCAACACGATTACAAGCGGCAATCCCGTAACATACGGTCTTGAAGCGAAAACGGTAACCGTCAACTTCTATCCGCCGTTCTTCATCAGCGGCAACCGCTGGCCGTACCTTGACGAAGACGGAGCAACCAGCGCCAACGCAAGCGTAAGGTGGACAGGACCGACGGGCACTACCAATGCCGTTTTGATGAGAGCTCAGACGATTACTGTTACTTATGCGGACGCGTATTCGGTTCCGACCGGATTCAGCATTGTTCCCACTAATACATCGCTCTATGAGTTCAAAGGCTGGATTCCGTTCACTACCGGCACAGGCGTATCTCTTTCGACCGATATGCTTGATCATCTTGTTGATTTCAGTTCTCTTACCGCAGAAAACGCGACATATAACGGAAGCACCATTCATGATGACGGAAACGGAAACCTTGTGCTTGATCTTGCTCCCGTAATTCTTCATAAGAATGTAGATGTCACATGGCATGATGTTGTAAGACCCGATAACAATCAGAATATCACCGGCGAGTCGAGCACAATGTATGCCGGCACAGCAGTCAGCTCAAGAGCAATGCCTCCCATTACCGGTTATACATTCAAGTGGTATACCGATCCCGCGTTCACCGAAGAAGCGGTATTTGATTACACCGTTATGGAGGATACCGATTTCTACGGCCGTTATGAAATCAACAGCTATACCGTAACTTATAAAGTTGACGGCGAGCAGTACGGCGAAATAGATACCTACGATTATAACGAAACGGTTACTGTCAGACCCGAGCCGACCAAAGAGGGTTACACTTTCTCAGGCTGGGATACAAGCGCCCTTAATGAAGGCAAAATGCCTGCCGACAACGTGGAAATCACAGGTACATTCGGCATTAACGAATATACTATTACTTTTGATTCCAATGAGGGCAGCGCGGTACCTCCGATTACCCAGGATTACAATACCCCGGTAAGCGCTCCGACAGCTCCGACCAAGACCGGTTATACTTTCGGCGGTTGGTTCACCGATGACGATACATTCGCCAATGAATTTGTGTTTGATGAGAACACTAAAATGCCCGCTCAGGACATTACCCTTCATGCGAAATGGATTGCCAATGAATATACCATCAATTACAATACCGACGGCAGCGCTGTTGCAGCGGATACGCTGACATACGGCACAGATGATGTACCCGCGAAGGCAGGCAAGGTTACGACCAAGACCGGTTACACATCGGACGACTGGCGTCTTGGGAATGCGTGCAGCACCTCATAGTCGGCGGATCGGTATACCGTTATTGCGA
>JAEEGL017229855.1_pt1 | contig 10579 bp, 2 predicted proteins | sample 9134231 | NCBI WGS metagenome assembly JAEEGL01 (sample SAMN16246548, study PRJNA631951) | gut metagenome | biome: gut microbiome; feature: rumen; material: fiber-attached | host: Bos | place: Iran: Karaj | collected 2018-10
GCTGTGGTGGTGATGACCTGCTTGACTTCGGGTGCCACTGTGGACAGCAGACCGATGTTTACGGTGGTGTGTTCGGGAGGCACTGTCATGTCCTTGGTCTCGGCATCCAGATAGTTGCCGCCCGGATCGGTAAATGCCACCTTGAATGTGCCGTAAGGTGTCATCCAGCCGTAGCGTCCGCCCTCGTCGGGCTTGTCTTCGTTCACTGCTGCAGTGGTCTGCGGGTTGTCCTGACGGTCTTCGACCACAGAATTGTTGTCTTCCCACTTGGTGTAGGAACTGCCGCCGGTGTTTTCGTACAGCGTAGCGGTGATGCCGCCTACTCTGTCTTCGGGAATTGCTTCGTATACATAGCCCGACGGGTCTATGTACATGTTGAGCTTCGGGAACTTATCTCTCATCTTGAAGCGGGGGATGGGTTCCTTGTTGAAGCGCCTGTTCAGCTCTTTTTCAACCTCGCGGATGATGCGCTGCTTTCTGGTGAGAGGCTTGTGTTCGGGATCGTCCGGATCGTCGAATCCGTCCTTCCAGCCGTAGAAATCAGCCAGTTTCTCGAACTTCTTGTAGAGTTCCTTTTCCAGCTCTATGCGGAGCTTGGTGTCTCTCTGCTCCTGTCTCTGGTACTCGATCAGTATGGACTTCATGATCTGATCGAATTCCATATCGATGTAGTCCTGTGTGTGCTTGCCTATCTCGTTGTAGGTGAGTCCGCCGATCAGGAGTCCCGTCTTGACGACCTTTGAGGGATCGCAGTTGCCCGCGATGGTGGTGCCGCCGTTTACGAGGCTGTCGGTCAGGTACTTGCGGGTACGGCCTTCCTCGTAGGAGATGATCTCGTTCATCAGGTTCTGCCTTGCCTTGCGGCTCTCGCCGTCGCTCATGTCAAGAGCGTTCAGCGCGTTGAACAGAGCCTCGGGGTTCTTGCCCTGTACGCCCTTTGCTATGTCGTACATGGTGTTGGCTGCGCCGATGACCGCCATGCCTTTGTTGAATTTGTCGGACAGGAAGCGCGCCTTGTCCGCAGCCTCGCCGGAGAGGCCTGTCAGTTTGAAGTCCTGATAGATGTCGGCTGCGCCGTGAATGTTGCCAACCATACCGATGCGGCCCATGCCGTCGTCCACGGCCTGGTTGTCGCCCAGTTTGGCTGTGGCGGTATCAAGACCTCTGCCGGATACGGATGCAGTCACGGAATTCCTGTAAACCTTTGCCTGCAGGCTTTCTGCTGCTTCCTCTACCGTGGTGCCGTTGCCCAGCGCCTCCAGAACTGCTTCGGGTGCATAGATCTCCTGTTCCACGTCCACATCGTACTTGCCGCCTGCGGCAAGCTCGCCGTTTGCGTCGTAGTCGGACCAGTCATAGAATACCTGCCTGGTGTATACAGTACCCTGCAGGGTATCGTATTTGGTCCAGACTATGGTCTTGGTGCCTGCGTGTCCTCTGACGGGATCGTAGCAGGAATTGTCGTATCCATCAGCGTACTGCTCCGCCAGTTCCGCATCCATCTGAGCCTGAATGGCGGACGGATCGTAGCTTGTTGTATCGGAGGCATCGGTCCTGTTGCTGATGCCTGACTCGCCGTTGACTATGCTGTACTCAAAGGTATCAGCAGTCTGGCTGAACTCTGTCTTTGTGCTGTTGTCCGCATATCCGTCTCTGAACACTGCGGGCATAGCTTCCTTTGCCTTGTCTGCCATATCCTCGGTCAGCACGTCCGCCGTTGTCAGATCGTTCAGGTCGGGGACTTCAGTGCCGGAAGCCTTGTAATAGTTTTCGATTTCGGCTATTGCTATCTCTTCTTCGGTGGCGTCTTCGTCCACGGTGGTGACCAGCTCGTAGTCCACATAGAAGTCGTCGAAGTAGCTGAGGCCTACCAGAGTATAGCCGTGATTATCTGCGTATGTGCCTATCTCATTTCTGGTCGGAGGTGTGTAAGCCGCGGATACCCAATAGCTGCCGTTCCACCTGCTGCCGCCGCCGTATGACGGATTCCAGCCGAGAGAATCGTAGGATTCCTCCGGATCCACCATGTATTCGCACCAGTTGCGGCCGGACGCGGGATCCACTCCGGATTTGCGGAATGTGCATCTGTAAGAGGTCTCAACTCCTTTGTAGACCTTTACGAAGCGGACGTTGTCCAGATCGCCTTCCTTGGCGTTGTAGAGCCTGAATGTGATGCAGCTGGCCTTGACGGGATAGTAGCGGAATGTGACGTTCGCCATATCCTCCAGCTCGTGGAAGCTCCATTCCTCCAGACGGGTGTCGTTTCTGTGTGCCCAGAAGAGGTCCGCCGTGTAGATGGTGTGGGCACGGTTGATCAGCATTACAGGCTTGGTCTCCGTGTACTCTTCATAGCTGACGCCGTTGTCGTCCTCCCTGGTCCTGCTTGCCTTTATCTTGTGCAGTCCGTAGTACTGCGGATCGCTTACGCGGAAGCGTACTGCCTCGCGGGCACTGTAGAGCACGGTCTCTCCTGCCTTGCGGTCTCCGTCGTATACGGTTATGTGGTCTCCGGGCATGCCGTAGACATAGGTGGTGATGTAGCCGAAGTCAGCTCTGTCCTCGTACAGAGGATCAAATACCGGCGTTGCGGGTACGTCTATGTCGAAGGGATCCAGAGGTACGGAGATCTCCAGCGTATCGTAGGTGGCGTTTGAGCCGTATGCATAAACGCCTCTCGGGAAGTACTCAGCACCCATGATAATCCCGCTGCCGTAGTAGTTCCAGGATTCTGGTGCCCAGTTCTGGAAGAAGTCGTAGTCTATCCTTATGTTTGCCTTGGCCACAGGTTTGCCGTTTTCATCCGTATCGGTGCCTGCGTGTGTGAAGAACATCAGGTACTCATTGCCTTCCTGCACTTCCACATATTTGTTGTCTATCTTCTTGGAAAAGCGGAACAGCGAATCGTCGTATTCCACCGGTACCACTTCTCCGTCCACATATGCGGTATCCAGGACGCTTGAGTAGGCTGCCGGCTTGTTGTTTACAGAGATCTTGCTGATGCGGACCTTGTCGGTGCGCTTGATGATGTTCACCTTTACCTGCACCCAGCCGGGGTAATCGGGCAGCACCTCGGCCGTTACACCGAGGGTGAGACCGCCGCAGATCTCCGCACCGGCCGGTTTGGAGGGTTTGCTTCCGATCACCGTATTGTTGAGGGCCTTTATGTCCGTATTCTGTGAGGTGCACTGACCATATGCGTAATTGGCTCTGTTGCAAAGCGTGCTCATATCTTCGAGACTGCTCACGTATTCCGCGTAGTCCTCATCCTGGGTATCCAGATAGAAAGTAATGATTTTGTAGTTGCCGTCCGGAATGCCGCTGACCTTGAGTTCGCCGTATCCCTTTGCCTGAGCAATTACCTTGTTGTAATTAAAGACATACAGATATCCTTCGTAGCGGGTGGCTGCCGCAAGGGCATCTGCCCGCTCTTCCATGTCTTCTATTGCAAGAAGCTCCTCCGTGGTTATCGGAGTGTTCGGTGCGGGATTTGCGGTTACGGAGCCAAGCTCCTTTTCCATGAATTTGACTGTACCGCTGCCGCTTGCATCCAGAACGACTGACTGAAATACATAACCGTAATCATCGTCACTCTCACCCGGATATGCAAACAGCCCGAATCCGCAGCCTTCCACAGTGCCGCCGTCCTGGCCCTTGAATTCGACTTTTACAGTATCTCCCGGGTTTACTCTTGCATCATTCAGATAGTAGACGCCGTTTTCTCCGCCGTGCCAGTTCAGCTGATAGCCGGCTTCATTGTAGATGATGGGGGCCTGCAGGATGCTGTAGTCTCCTTCGGTCTCTTCTGTGCTGCCGGTCCTCTGCATTGCAAGGTTTACGGTTATGGAACCGTAGTCGGAGTATTCAAGCTGGATGTCGTGAACGGTCTCATTTGCTGCCGGTACAAATTCCACATCCTTGTAGGCAGGGTTTCCGTACCAGCCTCCGTTGCCCGGAAGTACGCTGACGGTCACATCTTTATCGGCCCAGATGTCGTCTAGTATGTAGTTGCCGTTTATGTCTGTGTAGTCCCAGCCATAACGTGAAATGACCGGACGCTGGCTGGTGCCGTCTTCTTTGATGATTGGCCAGCCCTTTTCTGTCTTCATTGAATACTGAACAGTAACGTATGCGACAGGTTTGCCGAGACCGTTGGTTATCTTTCCGGTCAGCTTGTGAGAGACAAAGTCTCTGACTGTGGCCGATACGCTGTTTTCGCCTTCGGTCATGGTGTGGCTGAGTATTCCGTATGCGTCTACATCATCGCCAACCATCTCCATATAGTCGTATGCTGACAGACAGAATTCAGCTCTGGCGGGAGTTGTGCCGTCTGCCTGGTATACCTGGATCTGTTTCAGTGTAGCCTTTCCGGTACTGTCGGGATACAGAGAGCCGGTGGTGTAGTCGGTGGCTCCGGGACCGTAGAATACCCGGTAGTCCAGGCTATAGTAATAGCTGGCTGTGTTGTTTATATTTACATCCAGGTCAGCTATGACTCTTGCGTCGATGGGTACGACAACGGTGCCGCCGCCTTTGGGAACCGTGAATGTACCGCTCGTGATGTTGCTGCCCGAACCTCTGACCGTGTAGGTATAATCTCCCGGGTAAAGGTCTTCGTAGGTTTCAGTATCCTGACCCGATAGAGTTGTATATTTCATCTGAGCTGAGGTTCCGTCTCCGTTATCCTTATTAATAAAGAGCTGGGCCCCTGCGTAGTTTTCGGGGAAACCGGTCAGGGTGACCGTATTCATCATATCGTAGTTATCCAGGTCGAACGGGACTTCGCTGTATTCATCGGTATCGGCTGTAAGCTCAAGCCTGTAGACGATCTTTGAAATACTGGCTGCAGCTTCAGGTGCATTCATGGAGCCGCTGTACCAGCCCAACCAGTTGCCGGTGCATTCCATTGGCTGGACTGTGGTCTGTACATCGCCGTTTATATCGGTCCAGTAGAGCACCATGCTGCCCTTATAAGCATTGCCTCTGGTGCCGCTGAAGTATCCGGTTATGACTGTGTCTTTGTACAGATCGTATCCGCCGGTCCGCCAGTTGTAGTGGAGCCTGCTGAAAGCCGGTGCGTTCGTGCTGTAGATCTGGGGTGCATCGTAAGCCGTAGCTGCGATCTCCGTGATCTTTCCTGCGGAAGCATCGAATTCGCCTTTCTTGACGCGGACTCCGATGCGGTAAGTTCCCGCTAAAGCCGTAAAGGGTTCGGATGCTTCGTAGCTGTTGGTGCCTGTGAGCCGTACCATGTCCAGTCTGGTGGTGTAGTAATCGTTTTCAAGCTCTGCCAGATCCGAACCGCTGTACCCGTTGTAAACTAGAGCCTCCAGTGCCACAGTCTCATCTTCGGCATCGCCGTAGACTGCAGCGGGAAGATACTCGGCACCGCTGGTTAGAGGATATTCTCCGCTTACGGGTACAAGCTTCTTGTGGCCGTCCTCGTTGTTGTCCTTTATGAATACTTCATCCGGAGCATCCGCTACGGTACTGTTCGTGTACGTGAAGGAGTAGCTTTTGGATAAGGTCTCTCCTTCTTCGGTCTTGAACTCAAAGTCCACGCCATATATACCGTAGGCACCTTCGGTAAGGGTGAAGGTCTTGTCTCCCGTGCTCTCCCAGCCGGACCAGCTGCCGCCGTCCAGCTTTGAACGCATCTGCGGATAATCCTTTGGGGTGATGGTGTAGGTGATGGTGGGGCTTGTGACGTTTGTCGGACCGCTGATGACGGGCGGATATTTGATATCCACGGGCTCACCGCCGCCTCCGCCGCCGTTGATGGCTACCATCTCTGCGATCTCAGCCGGCATGTCTCCGAAATAGCAGGCTGCATTTCCGTTTAGCTGTATGGCCTGCCAGGGGATCTCTTTGGATTCGTCGGACATTGGCTCCAGATCCACGGTAAAAACTCCAAGGTTGTTTTTCGTGGCTGTACCGTGACCCTTCCAGAGCGGGTTTACGACAGGCATGTCGTTGCTGTCGTATTCGACTTCGCCGATCATTACTACCGGGTCATCCGGGATGTTGTATCCGGAGAACTCCATCGTGAGGGTGCCTTCATCGCTTTCGGCTACAATTATGGCCTCGCCGATGTAGGAGTCCTGGAAGCCTCCCGGCGTCAGCTCAAGTCTGCCGATAACGGTACCCTGATAGAAGATGTCCACTTCTCCGCCGCCCTCGTCTATCATTATCGGGGCTTGATACAGGTGGTAGACCGCATCCGCATGGCGCGAGCTTACCACCGCATCCTGCACGGTGAAATTACCTGCCGTGCTTGCTGCGCCGCTTATGGACAGTCCGGCGGGTTCAAGATCGCTGAACGTCCAGATGCTGATGCGGTGCGGCGTTTCGTGGGCGTAGTCATCTATGAAGAACATAGACGGATCTTCGTCCACGCCGTAGATGGCACCTGCCACCAGCACGCCCACGGCGCGTTCATCGAACGCCGTGCCGCTGATGGAAACGCCATCGAGATAAATGCTTTCAGAGCCTGTGTCGCCGGAAACGTCTCCCGTATCCGGTTCCGCAAAAGCCTGCATCGGCATAGCCGACAGGCACAATGCGAGGATCATGCACAGGGCAATGAATCTTCTCAATTTTCTTGCCATATATTGACCTCCTCATACAGGCCGGAGCCTGTTAATAAAGCCTTTGGTTGACAGGTTATAAAACCTCTGCATCTATTGTATTTTCGAACGCTGCAATATTCAATCCGTATAGGCGATTTGACAATGACAGATAATCTGTCAATTTTATTGACAGAGTGGCGCAGGTTTGATATGATTGTGGCGGTAAACGGCGGAAATGCCTGAAACCACGGGTGTTTCATGAGCGGGAGGCAGAAAAATGGCTCAGAATATAGGAAAAAAACTGGATTTCCTGATGAATCTTACTGACACAAAAAACAACGTCCTGGCGAGGGCGCTGAATTTCGATACGTCGCACATCAGCCGCATCCGGTCGGGACAGCGCGGCCTTCCCATGCACAGGAGTTTTCTGGAGCCTGCTTCCGGATACTTTGCGAGGCACATCCGCGAACCGTACCAGGTGAGCGGCGCGGCGGACGCCATCTGCCCCGGCAGGCAGTTTCCCGCCGATGAGAAGGCGAGGGCGGAGCTGATAGCGGTCTGGCTGACATCGGATGATCCGGCTGTCCAGGTGCCGGGAGAAGGCCAGGAGGCGCCGGCGCCTCTGCTGGATGAGTTCTATTTCGGCAATGAAGGCAAGAGAAAAGCAGCCGAGCGGCTGCTTACGTCTGCTGCGGAGGAGGGTGATGCCGCAAGGCTTCTGCTCTATTCCGACGAAGATATGAACTGGATGACGGAGGATCCGGCGTTTTTCCTGAAATGGGGGGAACTGATGACCGCCGCCTTAAGAAGCGGCACGCGGATCTGCATGATCCACAATCTTTCCCGGAATCTGGGAGAGCTCATGGCGGCTGTGTCCGGCTGGATCCCGCTGTATCTGACCGGCAGCATCGAGCCCTGGTACTGCCCGAGGCTCAGGGACAACATATTTCACATGACGCGCTTTATCCTTTCCGGCAGGGAAGCTGTGGTGGGCGGATATGCGGGAAACGACTATATGGCTGCCTACAGCATGTATGTCCAGAACCGCGGGATGGTAAAGAAGCTGGAGGAGCAGTTTTCGTCGCTCCTTCAGATATGCAAGCCTCTGATGCATGTGTACACAGGGCGGGATGGTGACAGCCTTCCGGGATATATCAGCCGTTTTGCTGCTGCGGAGGGAGAACTTATCAGTTCCGTTCAGATGCCCCAGGATATCCACTACTTTGTGAAGGAAGGGGAGGCGATTGTCCTGTCTCCGAAAGCTTTGAACACGGTGCTTTCGACGAGTGATCCCATGCTTATTTCCGCGCTCAAGGAGTTCGCGCTGCGTTCGCCGTCTCCGGATGGAGCTGCGGATCTGAAGCAGATGATGGAGATGTTTGAGTAATCAGAAATGATAACAGGGCTGTCCGGATGGGCAGCCCTGTTTTTTCGCGGGTATTCAGTTTTATGTGTCGGCGGATCAGTATCTCCTGTTTCCGAAAAGGCCGCGGACTATCTGCCTCGTCGCGACTCTTACCGCGGAGCTGAGGCCGTTCCTTACTGCGTGATCCAGAGTCTGCTTCGCGTCCAGTTTCTTGCCGCTGCTGACCGCGCTCATGACGCTGTTGGTGATGGAGCTTGCGGCGGTGCCTGCGCCCCAGCTGACTGCGTTTTCCACGATCCCGGAGGAACTCTTCTTCCGGGTGCTCCGCTTCCTGTAATTAGGATTTTTCATTGTCTTCGCGCCCTGCGTCTGCAGCGCGGTTCCCTGCTTTGCGTATGTGCTTACGGGAGCCTCCGGTGCCTGCAGTTCTTCGGGAAGCAGGAGCTCTCCGGACTGCTCTTCTTCCGGATACAGCTCTTCAGTGTCCGCCTCTTCCTCCAGCGCTTTCTGCGCCCTCTGTATTATCTCGTATGCGGATTCCCTGTCTATGGGAACCCTGTACTTGGCTTCATAGGGATCACTGGTTATCATTTCTGATATCACTTTCTCGTCCGCCGGTCCCATCAGGCTCTGCGGCGGAAGGATTCGGCCTGCCTCGGTAACCGTCGGCACGCCGTTTTCGTCAAGCACGGAAACGAGCGCTTCTCCAACGCCCAGCGACATTATCTTCTCCTCCGTATTGAAGGCGGGGTTCGGGCGGAACGCGTTTGCCGCAGCCTTTACGGCTCGGAGTTCTCCGGGAGTGTAGGCTCTCAGCGCGTGCTGCACCTTGTTGGAGAGCTGCGCCAGAACTTCGTCGGGGATGTCCGACGGGCTCTGGGTCACGAAATATATGCCCACGCCCTTGGATCTTATGAGCTTGACCATCTGCACGATCTTCTGGATCAGAGCCTTCGGTTCGTCGTCGAACAGCAGGTGCGCCTCGTCAAAGAAGAATACCATCCTGGGCTTGTCGAGGTCGCCCATCTCCGGCAGCTTTTCGTACATGTCGGTTATCATCCAGAGCAGGAAAGTGGCGTAGACTGTGGGTTTCTGGATGAGGCGGGTGCTCTCAAGTATGTTGATATATCCACGGCCGTCCTCCGCGCACTGCATCCAGTCGGAAAGCTCCAGCTCCGCCTCACCGAAGATGCACTCTCCGCCCTCGTTTTCGAACTGCAGCAGCGCTCTCTGGATGGCGCCGACGGATGCCGAGCTCACGTTTCCGTAAAGCGTAGTATAGTCCCTCCGGTTGTCCCCCACGTACTTGAGGATGGCCCTGAGATCCTTGAAATCCAGCAGCTCCAGGCCGCTTTCATCCGCCACTCTGAACACGACGTTCATGACACCCTGCTGGACCTCGTTCAGACCGAGGAGCCTGGACAGGAGGGTGGGGCCGAGGCTGGAGACGCTGACCCTTACCGGGTGGCCCTTTTCTCCGAATATGTCCCAGAAGCGGGTGGGGAAGGATTTGAATTCAAAGGACTCTCCCGGCTCCAGCCCGAATCCGCGGATGCGCTTTTCCAGGCTCTCCGTGGGGACTCCCGGCATGCACATGCCCGAAAGGTCGCCCTTTACATCGCAGAAAAACACCGGTACTCCCATGTCCGAAAAGGCTTCAGCCATCACCTTCATCGTGGTGGTCTTGCCCGTGCCTGTGGCTCCCGCTATGAGGCCGTGTCTGTTTGCCATCTGCGGCAGCAGATAAATGTCCCTGTCCGACTGAGACAGCCAGACCTTTCCGTCTCTGTACATGTTGAGTCCTTTCTGCGCGCTTTACGCGTGCGGCCGCTTTGAGAAGCCCGGCAGCCTGTATTTCCGCTCCATGAGACGCCGGAGGGGATCCTCCGCGGCTTTCCGGAGCTACTGCTCTATGAAATCGAAATATGTGAAATAATATCCTTCGCTGTCAAGATATCTGCAGATCTTCCTGAGGATGCTGCGCTCCTCGTCTATGCGGTAGTTGCGGTTTTCGGAGTCGCCCTCGATTATGACCTTGCTGTAATCCAGCCCAGGATGGAAGAACATGCTCTCCACGTTTCCGGCGTTGTGCGCCTGTTTGAGCCTGCCGAGGATCCCGTCCGCGTCGTATTCGGAGTGCACCGAATCGGGCGGAGTGGGAACGTAGTAGACCGTCCTGCCGTCGTCCGTCTTGTGGGCGTCCACGTGGCCCTTGTCTTTCGAATAGGGCGTCGGGTGATAGACCACATCGAACCTCCTGTTCGCTTCCGCGATGGCCTGTCCGGTGGCGCCGTAGTGCGGAAATTCAAAGAAATAGGGTTCATAGCCGATCTCAGAGCATATCCTTGCGGCTTCATCCATCTTGGCTGCTATTTCTTCCGCGCTCAGCTTTGCGTCTCCGTCGAATTCCCAGCCGGCAGCGCTTATCTGATCTCCGCGCTGGTGGGTGAGCCCGTGCAGGCCGATCCTGCCGCCGCTGTTTACCATCACGTCCAGCGTGTAGAGGAAGTCCGCATTGTAGAAATTAAAGTCTCTGCTGATATCATTTATGATATCCATCGGCGGATTTATATATTTTGGGATCCAGGCAATATAGAATCCCGCTGACAGCGTATCGAGCTGCTTTGCGTAGACCCGGAGCTTCTCC
>JAEEGL010650460.1_pt1 | contig 10578 bp, 7 predicted proteins | sample 9134231 | NCBI WGS metagenome assembly JAEEGL01 (sample SAMN16246548, study PRJNA631951) | gut metagenome | biome: gut microbiome; feature: rumen; material: fiber-attached | host: Bos | place: Iran: Karaj | collected 2018-10
CATCCCCGTCGTAAAGAGCGGTCCGAAGGTCCACATCTCGCAGGTCGCGGGACTCTACGAGTCGGAATATCCTCTGCCCATCGTACCCCCCTCGCAGCTCGATGAGATATCCAAGACCATAGCCGGCTACATTTCCGAGCAGATCCCCGACGGAGCCTGCCTGCAGCTCGGCATAGGCGCAGTTCCCGAAGCCGTAGGCTACGGCCTCAAGGACAAGAAGCACCTCGGCATTCACACCGAGATGCTGACCGACTCAATGGTCGAGCTGATCGAGTGCGGAGCGGTCGACAACTCTATGAAGGAGATCCACACCGGCAAGACCGTCGCCACCTTCGGCTTCGGCTCCGAGAGGATGTACAAATACATGAACAACAATCCGGACTTCCTGCTGCTCGGAGTCGACTACGTGAACAATCCCGAGGTCATATGCAAGCACACCAACTTCATATCGATCAACGCGGCGCTCGAGGTCGACTTCCAGGGTCAGGCCTGCGCGGAGAGCGTGGGCACCGTCCACGTTTCCGGTTCCGGCGGACAGTCCGACTACGTCAGGGGCGCCGTCCAGAGCAAGGGCGGAAAGAGCTTCATAGCCTTCCCGTCTACCGCGAAGAACGGCACCATCACCAAGATCAAGCCGATACTCACCCCGGGCGACATAGTCACCACCAACAAGAACGACATAGACATGGTCGTCACCGAATACGGCATCGCGAAGCTCAGAGGACGCAGCCTCTCCGAGAGGACCAAATCCCTGATCGCGATCGCTCATCCGAATTTCAGGGACGAGCTCACCTTCGAAGCAAAGAAAATGGGCATTCTCATTTAAATGATCAATGGAGGACAATATGGATTTCAGATTTGACGAAACTCAGACAGCTCTTCGCGACCTCGCGCGTGAATTCGCCGAGAAGGAGCTCGCTCCTATCGCCGCGGACATCGACAAGAACGAAGCCATTCCAAAGAGGATACTCGAGCAGATGGCGGAAATGGGACTCTTCGGGCTCAACGTTCCCGAGGAATACGGCGGAGTAGGTGCTGACGCCGTCTCCAAGGTCCTCGTGATCTCCGAGCTCGCCCGCAAGTGCGCGAGCACCGCCGAGGTCCTCTCGGTCCACACTCTCGGCACCGCCATCATCAAGGACAACGGCACCGAAGAACAGAAGAAGAAATATCTGGGCATGGCCGCCCGCGGCGCCATCGCCGCCTTCGCTCTCACCGAGCCCGGCGCCGGCTCCGACGCCGCGGCCGTAAAGACCAAGGCCGTGCGCGACGGCGACGACTACATCATCAACGGCACCAAGTGCTTCATCTCCAACATGGGCCCGACCGAGGGAGACTTTGTCGTGGTCATCGCGCTCACCCAGCCCGAGCTTGCGACCAAGGGCATGTCCGCCTTCATCGTCGAAAGGAACACCCCGGGCTTCTCGATCGGAAAGCGCGAGGAGAAGATGGGCATGAGAGGCGCCGACATCTCCGAGATCAACTTCGTCGACTGCAGGGTCTCAAAGGACAATCTGCTCGGCAAGGAGGGCGACGGCTTCAAGATCGCCATGAAGGGCCTCGACGGAGGCAGGATAGGCATGGCGGCTCAGGCTCTCGGCATCTGCGACGAGTGCATCAAGCAGTCCGTAAAGTATTCCGGCGAGAGAGTCCAGTTCGGAAAGCCCGTCGGAGCAAATCAGGGCCTGCAGTGGTACATGGCCGACATGGCCACCAGGACCGAGGCCGCGTGGGCCCTCACCCTCGAGGCCGCCTCCAAGCAGGATCAGGGACTTCCCTTCACCAAGGAGGCCTCGATGGCGAAGTATTTCGCCTCCGAGGTATCCGTCTGGGTCACCAGCAAGGCTCTTCAGATCCACGGCGGCTACGGCTACATGAGAGACTATCCCATCGAGAGGATGTACAGAGACGCAAGGCTCATCCCCATCTACGAAGGCACCTCCGAGGTCCAGAAGATGGTCATAGCCCGCGCGGTCATGAGATAGGCTCAAAGGCCATCCCGAAAGGGGAAAGGAGTTTCTGCGCGTCATGGCAGTGATCGCCGGAATGATACTGACGATAACAGCCGTCGTCGGCATCTCCGTTTGGTTCGGAACTCACGGAAACAAAGCTAAAAAAGGCAACAGCTCCGCCGTCGTGGCGGGGCTTCTGGCGGGGACCCTCGTAGGAGGGTCCTCGACTATTGGTACTGCGCAGCTCGCCTACAGCTACGGCATGTCGGCCTGGTGGTTCACGCTGGGCACTGGCCTGGGCTGCGTTTTTCTTGCGCTCTTTTTCGCCGTCCCCGTGCGGCATTCCGGTAGCGAGACCATAGTCGGAATAATACGCAGGGAGTTCGGAGCGAAGGCCGCCATGTCGTCGTCCGTCCTCTCCTCTCTGGGCTCGGTAATGTCTCTCATATCCCAGCTCATCGCCTCGACCGCAGTCATCGCGGTCATCGCCCCGGGGCTCGACATAAGATTCTCCGTGCTCATATCCTCGGTCTGCATGATACTCTACGTGGTCTTCGGCGGCACCAGAGGCGCGGGCACCGCGGGCATTTTCAAGACCGTGATGCTCTACGTAATAGTCTTTTCCTCCGCGGCCATGGTGCTGAGGCTCTCCGGCGGCGTTTCGGGCTTTACGGCTTCCGTAAGAGCTCTCGGAGAGGCCGAGGGCGTCAATTTCTTCTATATGTTCGCAAGGGGCGCGGGCACTGATCTCGGATCGGTGCTCTCGACCATACTGGGCATTCTTTCGACCCAGGCCTACGCTCAGGCCATGCTTTCCGCGAGGACCGACGCGGATAGCCGCAGAGGCGCTGTATTCGCCTCCTTTCTTATCCCGCCCATAGGCATAGGAGGGATACTGGTCGGGCTTTACATGAGGACCCACGCCGCGGCGTATCCGGGCATGATAGCTAAGTCCGCCATGACGACGTTCATAATGTCCGAGTTTCCGCCGCTGCTTTCCGGCGTGGCTCTCGGTACTCTATATATAACGACCATAGCCACCGGGGCGGGAGTCGCGATGGGAGTCTCTTCAATAATCACCAACGACGTTGTAAGGCAGCTCTCGCCGCGCTGGGAGGATCCCGAAAGATCCGCGAGGCTGAGCAGGATCATAATGGCGCTGATACCGCTCTGCTGCTGCCCGCTGTCCACGGGAAGCCTGGGCGATATTATCCTTCGCTTCACCTTCATGTCAATGGCTCTCAGAGCTGCGGTCATCTGCCTGCCGCTGCTGTTCTCCATGCATCCCGCGCTCAGGGGCAGGGGAGACCCGCGCTTTGCCGTGGCTTCCATAATAGTAAGCCCGCTCATCGTTCTGATACTCGGGCTCATGGACGTGCTTTCCTTCGACCCGCTGTTCATTGGGATGGCGGCCTCCGTGATCATAATGGCGCTGGGATGCCTCGCGTCCCGGGGCGGGCGCCGCTGAGCGCCGCCCGCAGGATCTCCTTCGGGAAAGCCGGAGGCGGGCTCACTTGACAATTACGGTCAAAATGATTACTTTTAAGCCATGGGAATACTTGATCTCGCAAAAGATATATTCAAAGCCGGTAAGGACACCGAAAAGGTCCTCAGGAAGGGCGCCGGAAAGGCGGAGGAGTTCATAAAGGACAAGTCCGTCAGGGCGGAGCTCGCCGCCGGCGAGCTTCTTAAGAGCGGCGCGGAAAAGGCCGAAAAGAAAGCCAAAAGCGCCGTTAAGACCGGGCTTGCCCACGCTGGCTCGGCCATAGCCAAGGCCGGCGCGGTCGTGCTCGCCGTGGCGATAGCCGTCAACGTGGCGAACATGATGGCTCCCGAGCAGCCCGAGGAGGACGAGCTCGCGGCCGTGCTCAACCCCGCCTACGTGGTCGAGGAGACCGTGGACATGACTCCGGTCGAGCAGACCGAGGAGCCCGGCACAAGCGACGAGGACGAGCGAAGGAACAGAAGGTTTTCGATCAGCGGCATACTCGCTTATATCGGCGGCTGCGCCGTATCTATGCTGAGCGGGCTCACTCATCTGTTTCTGCCGGCCGCGACCGACATGATGACGCTGATGCTGTTCAAGATACTGGGCTGGCTCGTCTTTGCCGCAGCCATATTCGCGGCGGTGATAATAGGCCTCAAGAAGGTCTTCCCGGACGTTCCCCTTAAGCAGCTGCTCAGAAAAAACAACGTTCTCGCGATAATTCTCTTCATAGTCTGCGTGTTCGCGCTCTGCGAGGCCGCGCAGTACTATCTGAGCGATTACATCATCTATATAAAGCTTCTGGCGTATGCCGCGGGCCTCGCCTTCGTGTATATGCAGTACGAAAAGCTCAAAAGGGGCTTTCTGGACAAGCTGAAGCTCGGCTGACGCCTTTTCTCCGGGATCCTTACGCCCTGCGCGGCGGGGATCCTTTTTTTAAGAGAGCATATCTTTCAAGGAGCATATCGATGAAGGAAGATCTGCTCCGCGCCTTCAGCGGAGAAGGAAAATATCTGTTCGTAAGCTACGCGCACAAGGACAGCGCGGACGTCCTGCCCGCCATAGAGGCTCTCGCCGCCGCGGGCTGCCGCGTCTGGTACGACGAGGGCATAGAGGCCGGCGACGACTGGGCGGGAAAGATAGGCTCGTCGCTCGAAAAAGCCTCGGCCGTTCTTTTCTTCGCCTCGAAGTCTTCCGTGACGCGCGAGAACGTGCTTCGCGAGCTCAGCTTCGCGAAGGAGCGCGGCATACCCGTGCTCACGGCCGGTCTGGGACGCGTCAGCCTTCCGGACGAGCTTCAGCGCATGCTTCTCACGGAGCAGATCATAGATCTTTCGTCCTGCGGGACCTACGGCGGGTTCGTTTCCCGGATAAGACCCTTCCTCGAAAGGCACGGAGTGCTGGGCGAAAAGAAAGAGGATATCCCGGACCGCCCCGTCGCCATCTCGTCCGGCGGGAAGGGCAGAAGGGCCGGCGCTGCCGCCCTTGCCGTCATAGCGGTCCTTGCCCTCGCGGGCTTCGCTGCATTCAGGCTCCTCTTCGCGGAGGTTCCCTCCGTCGTGGGCCTGCCTGCCGCAGAGGCCCAAAAGGAGGTCGAGGAGGCGGACTTCGACTGCACCGTCAGCCTCAATTATTCCGATGAATACGAATACGGCGTGATCTTCGAGCAGAGCGTCTCCGGCCGCAGCCTCAAGATGGTCCCGGTAGTTATAAAGCAGAGCCTCGGACCCGAGGAGGACCTAACCGACGTTCCTGACACGGTGGGCAGCCGGCTTTCGAGCGGGGCGGCGATGCTCGTCGAGGCCGGAATGACCAAGTTCAGAATAAAGCCGGTCGAGACGGCGGGCATAAGCGAAGAGGGCATAGGCGTGATATCCGCGCAGAGCATACCCGCGGGGCTTCGCGTTTCCAAAAACAATATGATAAGTCTGGACGTCCGGACCGACGGCGGAGAGATCAGCGTCGTAATAAACGGCAGGGTCCTTACCTTAAGCGGGACCGAAGAAGCCGTCATAGATTTTGACGAGCTTCCGGAATACGAGCCCGAGCCCGAAACCGAATACGACGAGTACGGCATGACGCCCGGGGAAAGGGCGTACTGGGACGCTCTCGTCGTTCCGTTCTTCCGCGGAGAGAACCGCAAGGGCTACCCCTTCGTCGACGCTCAGACCCTTATGAACTACGAAGGCTCTCCGGTCGGCGGCGTGGCTTACATCGCCCGCGACATGACGGTGACGAACGAGCCCTCCTGGGCTGACATGTACAGCGAATACATAGTACCGCCCGGAGTTACGCTCACCCTCGAGGGCAGCAAATGGAGGAAGGAAATGGCCTTCGTCGTGATGAAGGGCGGAACGCTCATCATAAACGGAAACGTGAATTTTCAGTACGGCGTCAACCACGGCACCCTGATAGTGAACGGCTCTCTGAACACGCCCTATCAGAAGCCCGACAGCTGGGGCAATCAGTGGGGCGAGCTCGGAAACGACGGCCGCATAGTCGTGAACGGCAGCTGCACGCCCAGCCAGCTCTGGAGCTACGCCGGCGGCAGCGTGACCGGCACCGTAAACGCCGGAAAGACGGTGGACCGCAGCGGCGAGTCCGCGCCCGCCTGGGCAAACGGCCCGAACGGCTTCGGCACCCTTGCCATGGAGGCCAACGGCAGAGGCGAAATCTGATAATGGCGTGAAAGCTTTTTTTCTGTTATCCTATTGTTCATGAAAAGGAACAGTGAATTAAAACACGGAAAACAGACCTACAGCTCGGGCTACCTTTTAAAGCGCTTCATGCCGTATATAAGCAGGTATAAGCGCCTTCTGATACTCGATCTCTTCTTCGCGTCCCTTACGACTCTTTGCGACATCGTGCTGCCCATGATAATGAAGAGGCTCACGAATTCGGCGCTCGGGACGGCCCCTCCGCTCACGGTGCAGACCGTGCTGCAGATGGCTCTCATATACATAGTCTTAAGGCTCATCGACGGGGGCTCCTATTTTTACATGCAGTCGCAGGGCCACATCATGGGCGTCTACATCGAGACCGACATGAGGCGCGACGCCTTCGACCATCTGCTCTGCCTTTCCACCGATTATTACAGCAGCCACAAGATAGGCCAGCTCATGGGCCGGATCACGAACGATCTCTTCGACGTGACGGAGTTCGCCCATCACTGCCCCGAGGAATTCTTCATAGCCGCGATCAAGATGACCGCGTCCTTTATCATACTGTCGCGTTCGTCGCTGCTGCTCACGGCGCTGATCTTCGCCTGCCTTCCCTTCATGGCGGTCGTCAGCATAAAGATCCACGGATGGCTCAGGTCCACGATGAAGGCCCAGCGCTTCCAGGTCGGCGAGCTGAACTCGGCGATAGAGGACAGCCTTCTCGGTGAGAGAGTCGTCAAGGCCTTCGCCGCCGAGGACGAGGAGCGCGGCAAGTTCGAGGAGGGCAACATCGAATTCCAGAGGATAAAGAAAAAGTCCTACTACGCGATGGCGACCTTCGGCCTCTCGACCCGCCTGTTCGACGGTCTCATGTACTCCGTCGTGATAATCGCGGGCGGGCTCTTCATGCTAAGAGGTGCGATAGATCCGGGCGATCTCGTGGCCTACATACTTTACGTTTCGACCTTCATAACCACGATCAGGAGCATAGTCGCCTACACCGAGCAGTTCCAGCGCGGCATGACGGGCATAGAGCGCTTCGTCGAGATACTCGACACTCCCATAGACATCAAGGACGCCGAGGGCGCGAAGGATCTCGTCGTGACGGACGGAGCCATAGAGTTCAGGAACGTGGATTTCGAATATCCCGGAAAGACCGATCACCTGATACTCAGGGATCTGAATTTAAAGGTGCGTCCGGGCGAGAACCTCGCCATAGTCGGCTCCTCCGGGGGCGGCAAGACCACGATATGCAACCTTATCCCGCGCTTCTACGATCTCACCTCGGGAAGCATAGAGATAGACGGGCAGGACATAAGCAAGGTGACCCTTAAGTCCCTGAGAAAGTCGATAGGCATAGTCCAGCAGGACGTCCATCTCTTCAGCGGGACCGTAAGGGACAACATCGCCTACGGAAAGGCCGACGCCTCAGACGCCGAGATACTCGAGGCGGCCAGGCTCGCCGGAGCCGACGAGTTCATAGCGGAGCTTCCGGACGGCATAGACACTTATATAGGAGAGCGCGGAGTCAAGCTTTCGGGCGGACAGAAGCAGCGCATATCCATAGCCAGGGTCTTTCTGAGAGACCCGAAGATCCTGATACTCGACGAGGCGACCTCGGCGCTCGACAACGAGAGCGAGCTCATGGTCACGAAGAGCCTCAAGGACCTCGCGAAGGGCCGCACGACTATAACGATCGCCCACAGGCTCACGACCGTCCAGGACGCCGACCGCATCATCGTCTTCGGAAGGGACGGCATAGAGGAGGAGGGCAGGCACGAGGAGCTGCTCGCAAGGCAGGGCGCGTATTACAGGCTCTGGAACAGGATGGAAGAAGCCGGCTAAGCGGTGTATAATATACAGAAACAACGAACAGAGGCGAATTCAATGGAATACCATATTTCCGAAAATCTTGCCGGCATGAAGCCCTCCGCGATACGCGAGATATTCAAGTCTCTCGCGGATCCCGAGATGATATCATTCTCCGGCGGAAATCCCGATCCCGATTCCTTCCCCGCCGAATCCATGGCGGAGATCGCGCAGGATCTTTTCAAGAACCACGCGGCGGCCGCGCTTCAGTACGGCATCTCCGAGGGCTACGGCCCGCTCAGAGAGGCCGTGACTGAAAGGGCGAGGCGCAGATTCGGCGCGAATACACCGGGCGACGAGACTCTGATCGTTTCGGGCGGCACTCAGGGCATAGATCTCTGCGCCAGGACCATATGCGATCCGGGCGACACCGTGATCGCCGAGGATCCGAGCTTCATAGGAGGGCTCAACTCCTTCCGCGCCGTGGGCGCTCATCTCGAGGGCGTCACGCTGAGAAGCGACGGCATGGACCTTCAGGAGCTCGAAAACATACTCAAAAATGACAAAAAAGCCAGGATGATCTACACCATCCCGAGCTTTCACAATCCCACCGGCATCACCTCGACCCTCGAGAACAGGAAGGGCGTGCTTGAGCTCGCGGAGCGCTACGGAGTCGTGATCTTCGAGGACAACCCCTACGGCGAGATACGCTTCGACGGCGAGGACATACCGCCGATCAAGGCCTTCGATAAGACCGGAACGGTCATATTCTGCTCGTCGTTTTCCAAGATCCTTTCGCCGGGCATCAGGCTCGGATACATCATCGGGCCCGAGGCGATAATGAGAAAACTCGTCATCGCGAAGCAGAGCGAGGACGTACATTCCAACCTGTTCTTCCAGATGCTCGCGCACAAGTATATGACGGAATATCCCATCGACGAGCACATCGGAGAGATCAAGAAGATATACCGCAGGAAGGCCGGCTGCATGATCAGGGCTCTCGAGAGGGAGCTTCCGGAGGGCGTCGATTTCACGCGCCCGCAGGGAGGACTGTTCATCTGGGTCACCCTGCCGGAGCAGATCGACATGATTGAGTTCGTGAAGGAGCTCATAGAAAGAAAGGTCGCGGTCGTCCCCGGTACGACCTTCCTCTGCGATCCCTCTCAGGTCTCGCACTCGGTAAGGCTGAATTATTCCATGCCCAGCGAGGAGCAGATAGAGAATGGCTGCAGAATAATAGGGGATCTCCTTAAGGAAAAGCTCGGATGAAAAACTATGCTTTTTAAATGAAAAACTATGCTGAAAAGCGTCGGACCCGGCCTGAAGGCCGGGTCTCTTTTTTATTCGATTTTACGCTTTGCACGTGTAGTTTTATTGCATTTCTGATAAAAATAAGTAGTTTTTGCCGTATTTTTTGTTTTATTGACACCTAAATAACACGCATATTATAATCAAGATGTTACAGCCGTATGCGGTGATAAACGACCGCATATGATGCATTGACCAGTGGAAAAGTGTATTTTGGAGGAATCTGGAAATGAAGTTTAAGAAGAGTATTGCTGTGATACTGGTTCTTGTCATGTGCCTCACGCTCTTCGCCGGCTGCGGCGAAAAGAAGGAGGAGGCCAGTGAGCCCGTATCGGATTACCCCAACAAGACCATTACCGCTATCTGCCCCTACGCGGCCGGCGGCGGAACCGACGCGTGCCTGCGCGCATTCTGCGAGGCTCTCGGCAAGCAGCTCGGTCAGACCGTTGTAGTCGATAACCGCACGGGCGGCGGCGGAGTCACCGGCCACAAGGCCATACTCGACTCCGAGAACGACGGCTACACCATCGGTATGATCACCTTCGAGCTCAGCTGCTTCGACAAGCTCGGCGTAGCTGACTTCTCCATCGGCGACTACGATCTGTTCTGCCTCGTAAACGCTGACGCCGCCGGCGTCTCCGTAAACGCCAAGTGGGCTGCCGACAACAACATCGCGACTCTTGCCGACTTCGTTGAGTACTGCAAGGCTCATCCGGGCGAGGTCCGTATGGGCGGCGCAGGAAACGCTTCCGTATGGCACATCGCGGGCGGCTTCCTCATGCAGGCTGCAGGCATCGACATTCAGATGATCACCTATCAGGAAGGCGCTGCCGGCGCAGTTAAGGACGCCGCGGGCGGCTTCATCGAAGGCGTCACCATTTCCGTCGCCGAGGCCAAGAGCTTCATCGAGTCCGGCGACCTCATCTGCCTGGGCGTCATGGATACCGAGCGTCTCGCCGGCTTCCCCGACGTTCCGACCCTCATCGAGTGCGGATATGACACCACCTGCTACGCATGGCGCGGCATGGCTGCCCCCAAGGGCATTCCCGAGAACGCTTACAACACCCTGCGCGAGGCGATGGGCAAGGCCATCAACGATGCCGACTTCATCACCTTCATGAACAACGCCAGCCAGAAGATCTACTATCTGGATACTCCGGAATTCGAGACCTTCCTGCAGGCAAAGCGCACCGAGACCCAGGCCGCTATGGACCTCCTCGGTCTCTAATAAGGCTCAGAACATCGGTCTGAACTGATAAGCAGGCGGGGATGGGCAGGTTGTCCCTGTCCGTCCCCGCCTTTTACGTATCACTTTCCGCCGCCGGACCGTCACGGTCTGACGGCGCGGGCATTTTAACAACAG